>Ga0070722_10000102_pt1 | contig 37981 bp, 47 predicted proteins | sample tdAd001_FD_67276 | JGI IMG/M metagenome (GOLD analysis project Ga0070722, IMG submission 67276) | Marine sediment microbial communities from the Atlantic coast under amendment with organic carbon and nitrate - tdAd00.1 | ecosystem: Environmental > Aquatic > Marine > Coastal > Sediment | place...
CGATGGCACGATCATCGGCCCTCAGTTTCGGGTAGCCTGGTCGGATGCTGCGGCCGAAGGAGAAATTCCGCAGTCGTGGGATTTCGCCGATGTCACAGCGCTGGCTGGGTCTGTACAGCTGCGCGATACGGAAGGCAAGCTGACCGTTGCGGAATTGCTGCGGAATGATCTAATCATCTACAAAGCCGATTCGATCTACAGGATGTTCTTGCGCAACGACACCTCCGTTATGGGCTTCGAGCGTGTGATTTCCGATCACGGCTGTGATTCGTGGCGCGGAGTGGCGCGGATGGGAGCCGTTCACTTCTTTGCCGATGCTGGTGATATTCGGATCTACGACGGCCAGAATACGCAATCGATAACGACACGCCGCATTAAGGAGCGGCTTGCGGTTGCCATCGACAACGAAAGCCGGGATATGACTGCCGTTGTGCCTCACCCGGATCGAGAGCAGGTATGGGTCGGCGTTGTGCCGGCAGGCAGCGACACTTTCGACAACGTGCTTATTTTCAGCTTGGAGCACAACAGCTGGACGCCCAAGAAATATCCGGGCCTCGTGTCCATGTGTATGGGACACCTGTCAGTGAGCGGAGGCAGCGGCCGGACCTGGCAGGATCTTCACGACGAAGGTATCACTTGGGCGATGTGGGATGAAACCTGGGGATCGTCTTTCTACAATCCCTCGGAACGTGGCATCACTATGGCCACTGCCACGACGATTTTCCAGACCGACAAGAGCAACACCGATTTTGAAGGCAACGCGAAGTATTGCGTAGCAGAGCGCCAGGGATTTCTGCTAGCCGACATGCCGCAGCGCGTGACAGTGAGGCAGGTCTTCCCGGAGATGCAGGGCGACGCGGTGGTCCAAATCCAGGTGGGGGCAGTCTGGACTCCCGGCGAAACGGTACGTTGGACAGCGCCGCAGGACTTCCGCGTGGGCGTCGACCGCAAGCTTAACGTTCGGGTCACCGGGCAGCCTACGGCGCTGCGTATCGTCTCACAACAGGATGCCTCATGGAGGCTAGGAGCCGTTTCGCTCGCATTCTCTGAAGCGGGGCGTCGCTAATGCCTGCCTTCACCGGCCAAGACGAGTTCCGACACAAGGAGCTGCCCGCGCTTGGCGGCGAGCTGCGACGCCAGGTGCAGGACGAATTCCGTCATGTGGAGATGGCCCTGTATAGCGTCTCGACCCAGATCAACGACCTCGACGAATGGACGGAGACGCACGAGAGCGCTTACAACCCGCACGGTAAGGTCACCTGGAAAGGGGCATGGACCCCAGGCACTTACGAGCTATACGACTTCTCTACGGACGGGGCTTATGCGGGCGTAGCAAACAAGCAGACGACTGACCGGCTCGCGCCGCAGGATGCGGGTAGCGCGTTTTTTGTCTACAGCGGCACCGACCCGACCAGCACTATCTCGGCCAAGCAGCTCGTGGTCGGTCAACGCTACACCTGGGAGCAGGCTAACAAGCTCAATGGGCTGAGACTTTACACGACCGCAGGCAACACGTACCGCGTTTACAGCGTAAGCGATCCGCTGGGCGTGCCAATCCTTAACGAGCTGGTTTCGCCCTTCATAGCGGACACGACTGAGTGGCTGCCGCTGGCTATCGATCCCATCATTGTTGCCGCCGGGTCGGTCTTTGATCTCTATGCCGCAATCGAGCAGCCGGCGGTAACTCCCACCGCCTGGACGGCTAACTACGATTACGACACGCCGAACAATCCCGGCGCACCCCCGTCAGGTGTTTGCCAGCACGCCAACAACGATCTGGGACAGCTGCATTTCCATAAAACGGACGACGATGGGACCGACCGCGGCGTAGCCCTCCTGGCCCTCACTCCGGGCGACGTGATCGAAGCGTTGGGGCTACGCTGGGCGATTCAGACCGACCCAGTCGATAACGGGACCTATGTCACGATTGCCGCCGCTCCTGCCGGGCAGGCCAGTCCAGACGGCGTGACACAGTTTAGTTTCGAGACCGTCATGGCTACGCCCATAACGGTCATCCTCGATTCCAATTATTGGCTCGGCGAGGCCCGCGCCTCCGGGCGTTACCAGATCGACGGCGGAGCATGGGTCGACACAGAGGATCAGTACAACGTCGACATCAATGTCCAACCCGTCACGATTTCGGACGACTGGGACTTGCTTCCGACTGGAGGGGGCGGCGGGGGCGGCGGAGAGCCCGGCCCGCCGGGGACGACACTTCACGGGGAACTCACCGACACGGACACCGACGGACATCCGGCCTCTGTTATCACCGATCTCGATGCAGCTATCGATGCTCGAATTGCTAACGCGCTTAACGACCAATACCCTATCGACTCCATTGTCTATCGACACGATACCGTCAACCCCGGGACCTACCTTCCTGGCGTTTGGGCCTCGGTTGGTGCCGGCCGTTTTGTCGTGGGTACAGGCTTGCTGGATTCGACCACGTATTTAGCCGGAACAACCGGCGGAGATCTCAATCGGCGGGTTTTCCTGACCGAGGCCCAGGGGCCTACTCATAATCATGGGCCGACAGTGGCTAATACCTTTGTCGTTTATGACGGGGAGGGTGGACAGCTCTTGCCTACTGGAGACGGCGGGACCGCAAATACACGCGCCAGCGCAAGTACAACAGCAAACGCCGGCGACGGGGATGCTCACGAAAATCGGCCACCGTGGTTGGTATTGACGGTTTGGCGGAGGACGAGCTGATACTATGAATATTCCAAAAAAAAGCGGAGATAAAAGATGGTTGAGCTGAAGACTAGATCAACTAAGTGTGAACGCTACGAAGCTGGCGATGGTCACCTATGCGGGATCGCTCCTGTGATAATCGCGGCCGCCATTGGTGCTGGAGCCAGTTATCTCTCGTCTCGAAATCAGGCGAAGGGCCAGGCGGATGCTAACGACGACAATGCCGCAATGTATGACGCGTATCTTGACGCCAACAAGAATGCGGGAATGCCCATATGGTCTGACGAACAACAACCTTATGTCTTCGGCGACCGGGTCTACAACCCAATCATGCCGGAGGTGAACCCCGACGCGCAAGCCTGGGGTTACACCGCCGCAGGAGGCGGAGTGCCGGGAGTTCCTCGGCTGGAAGGCCCGATGTCCCTGTCACAAATACGCGGGCAGCTGCCAGGCGGTAACAACGGACAGTTCGGCCAGGATATCCAGAACCTCCTTGGGTTTGGACGCACTGCACCTCCCCCTTTGTTTCTGGATCCGACTACCGGAAAGCCGGGACTGATGAACAACCGAAACCCGATGGCAAACGCCAATCCGCCACCCGCGGCGATCGGCCCACAAGGACCGCCACAAGGTGGGCCTGATCCCAGGATGGGGCACAGAGGTGACTTCGGTTTCTCCGATCCATACGAATTTGCGAGACGACAGGAATACGCGGCACGGCAGTCGAATCCTTACGGCGGCATGGGCTAAAAGGCTTCTTGTCGCCGAAACAACGAAATTCAGCAAGCGAGCAAAACATCATGGCAAACCCTCCTCCTTACGGCCTCGGTCCTTCCTCATCCGCACAGCTCGACCGCCCCTACCCAGGCAGCAATCCGTATGCACCGGCGGGCATTACAGATATGACGAGGCAGGGGTGGGCTAGCCAGCTTGAAGGCGTCGCAGGCCAGCAGGCCGCAGCCCAGAAGTATGCTAACCAGCTCGGTGGCTTCAATGCCACTAGCAGCGGTGGCGGTAGCGTCAGTGCTGGCCCTGACTTTGTAGCGCAGCAATTCCAAATGCCTGGGATGGACTGGCTTAATACCAGTCTGCCAAATATTGGTTTCCAGGGTTCACGCGAGCAGATAGCAAAAACGCTAGGGCAATACGGTACAGGTTTGTCGGCGGCTGAGCTGAATCAGATCGGGGCTAGCTTTGATCCTTGGAACCCAAAGCTTCGCTCTGAAATTGCTGCAGCAAATACGCAGCTGGGCGACCAGTTTCGCGAGTACACCATGCCGGGCCTGAACCGCTCGCTTGCCGGGTCCGGTCCGGGAGCCTACGGCGGCACACGCGCCGGCATTGCGCAGGGACTCGCTACTCAAGGGGCGATGGATGCCATCCAGAAGAACACCACCGACATGACCAGCAGGGGCTATGAGGCAGGTCTGGGTCGATACGTTGCAGATCGAGGGACGACCATCCAGGGCTTGCTGCAGGGGCGTGAGCTGGGCGGCAGACTTGGAATGCAGGGTGCAGGCATGCTAAGCGACCAGCAAATAGCGCGGCTACGGGAAGCCTCTGGCCTACAACAAGCCGGGTTCCAAACACGCGGTGCGTTGGAACAGGCGTTGATGGGCACGAATGCCGGGATGCTCAATGAAGCGATGGGGGCGAACGCTCGGACACGGGCGGCGGCCATTAGTGGCAACGCGGGTATCGCTTCCGCCGGCCTTGCCGCGTCGGCGCAAAACAACCGGACAAATATGATGGCACAACAAGCCGCTGCGCAGCTGGGTATGGACGCTGCAGGGTACGGCACGGAGATGGGCGACCGGATGGAGCGTTTTGGCGGAGTGGAGCAGAGGAATAATCAATACGTACAGGATTGGTATAACCAGGGTTACGGGCATGCGTCAGACTATCCCGGCGAGCAGCTGGACGCCTACGGAAGGCGTATCGACAATATAACGCGCCCAGGCAATCAGGGCGGGGTAGCGCCTCCGGGTGGTGCCTCCCAGCAGATGCCTGCTGGGGGCGATCCTTGGAGCGCAGCAGCGAGGGGTGGGGCAGCAGGGGCAGGGCTATACAACGACTGGCAGCGCAGCCAAGGCAACCCTTACGGCTACGGCGGTGGTGGTGGCGGCGGCTACGGTGGCTACGGGTCTGGACCCGTTCCTGGGGACGCCTATGGACCGGCCTATGGCCCTGGTCCGACTTATTACTAAGCAAGGGGACAGGTTCAAACGGGAGACCATAGTATGAGCGTATCTCGACAAGCGCTTTTGGATTATATTGGCAATATTGAGTCAGGCGGCAACTATAACGCTATCTATGGCAATGCAGGCAGCAGCCAAGACCTATCTCAGATGAGTCTAAATGAGGTATTACGGCTGCAAAAGGAGCATGGCAGCAATACTGGCTCTAGTGCTATCGGCAAATACCAGATTATTCAAAACACATTGCGGGGATTGATGCGGGAAAATGGTATTCCCGCTAGCGAAAAGTTCACTCCTGAGCTACAAGAATTTTTGGGTGCCAAGTTGCTAGAGGGCAGAGGGTATAAAGAATTTGCGGGAGGCACGCTGTCTCCTGAGAATTTCCAGAACAATCTAGCTAAGGAATGGGCTGCAGTACCTACTACCAGCGGAAGATCGCACTACGCTGGGGACAAAATGGGGAATAAAGCAGGAGTCACATCTTTCCAATTTTCGGACGCATTACAAGGTGCTCTGCCTGGTGAGAGAGTAACCGCCCCCGGTTCTGAAGGTTTTCCCACGACTCATCAAGCGCCTGGATTTGAAGGGCCGGCTGGGTCTGTACAAGATGTCGTAGCAGCGCGCATGCAGCAAATGATGCAGCCTCAACCGCTGACTACCGCTCAGGCTCTGGAGCGAGGGCTAACACGGTTTGCCAACGCCTTCAGCAATACGAACACCCCGCTACCTCATGCGCCGCCGCCGGCGATGACGCCTTATCAGCAGCTGACGGCGGAGGCGAACCTTCACACGCTGGAGCTCAATCGCAGGGAGAGGCAGCGCGAAAGCCAGCAGCAGGCGCGGCAGAACGCCTACAGAGAGAGCCAAGCGAAACAGGCGGACCTCGCTGGCGATTTTGAGAAAGCGAGTTACTTGCGCGCCGGCATGGGTAGAGAGGAGGAGGAGTTGTTGCCCGCGTCCATGCAAGCGCCTCCTGAACTTCACAAGGCGGGCGACCAGTTCTACACCTGGGAGGGGGGGAGGAACGGCGGGCTTGTCCCAGCTCCGGGTTTTCCTGAGCAGGTAGTAGATCCGAACGAATTGACCGCTACGCAAAAGGCAAGGGCGAACATAGAGCATCAGATAATGGGCCGGTGGAATCAAGAGTCTGGTGGCGTGCGGGAAGCGCTTACCAGATGGGATTCGGTTAGAGAGTTTAATCCGAAGACAATGGAGGGGGCGGAAGACCTGACCCTGGCCATTGCTTTCAACAAAATGCTTAGCCCGAACTCTTCTGTCATGGGTGGCGAGGTAACAACAACGCAGGAAGCTGGCGACAAGCTGGTTGCTCTTCCTTTGTGGATGCGTACCGCACTGAAAGAAGGGCAAATGCTCACCACGAAACAGCGCGAGAATATTCTAGGCCGGATGGACAAGCTAGCGCGTAGCCGCTATGAGTCGTTGGCAGACATCAGGTCTAGATATGAAGAGCAGTTTGGGGTCTACGGCATTGAGCCAAGAATTTATCTAGGTGACGCCAGCCCCTACGGGGAGCGCACCTTATATCCTGATGAGGCGGTTACCCCTTCACCCACTCCAGGGACTGAATTAGGCGGAGGCTTTACTATATCCTCTCAGTCAGGAGGCTTCTGAATGAGCACGTTTACGGTTGTAGGAACAAACGGGGTGCCTGTACAAGTGGATGGCCCGGCAGGCAGCACGCAAGAACAGGCGCAAGCGGCTTTTGATCAATATCAACGCCAGCAATGGTCGAACTTGGACCAGCAACAAAAGCTGCAAGGATATGACCCTCGCAAGCGCATTCTGGAAGACACCTTCAACGAGTCCAATCCGGTCGAACAGTTTGGAATCGGACTGGCGAACAGCGGGCTCGAAACCTGGGAAGGGGCCAAGCAATTGCTTGGGCTGGAAGGCCCGGAAACCGAGGAACGTTTGCGCGTGGCACGTGATACGCCAACGAGCATTCCCGGTATGGCTGGATATCTGACTGGAGAGGTTGCGCAGGTTGCTGGCCCTGCCGGAGTATTGGCGAAAGCGTCCAAAGCTCCGGCGCTTGCAGAGGGGGTCGCGTCTACTCTTCAGGGCGGCCTGAAGGGTGTCCCAGAGGGAGAGAGCGCACTTGCCCACCGGATGACCAATGCCGGCCTGGGGGCCGCTGGTGGGCTAGCTGGAAGGGCCTTAGGCGGGGTCTCGCCTACGGGGCAAGCTTCCGACTTGATGGCACGGGCGAAGGATCTTGACGTTCCCATGCGGCTAACGCCCGGACAAATGGGCGGCGACATCTGGCAGCGTAGCGAGCAAGGATTGGAAGCGCTTCCTATCATAGGGTCGACTATTCGCGCTCACCAGCGGATGGGGTTGCGCGATTGGAACCGGCTCCTACTCAATGAAGTCAGTCCGGACGGGAACATCGCTGATTACGGGGCGAAAGGATTGCGCGGCGTAAATCGGCAATTTAGCGAAGGCTATGATTCGGTAATCGCTGCAGCTCCAGACGTCTTACAACAAACGGAAACGGGCGCGGCAGCTCTTGCCACAGCTGTTGATACATTTCTTCCAAAGCTAAAGCCTGACGCCGCAACCGAATTTGCAAAACAAGCGAAACGTCTAGCAACCGAGCTGTCCAGTGGATCAATTCCCCGTGAAGCGTTCAAACAGACCAAAGGCGAATTTGACAGCATGGCGGAAGAGGCCTTCCGCAACGGCGGCGTACTCCTAGGGAAAGCGTACAAGGCTCTTTCCAATACTGTTAGCGCCGTGTTTAAAGAGCACCTACCACCGGATGTTGCTGCACGCCTAGACTTGCTCGACTCCAAATACGGCGAATTTCTACCTGTTGTTCGTGCGCAAGCATTGAAAGGCGCAACAAAGGAGGATTTAATTACTCCGAGCCAGCTCCTGAGCGCTATCCGTGCTGAAGACCCCTCGCTTAGAAAGAAAGGCTTCGCACTTCAGGAGCGCCCCTTGGAAGCAGAAACCCTGCAGGCTGAAGAGTCACTTGGCCGTGCAGTTCCAAACATGGGGCCTGGCACCGCAGAAAAGCTTTTCACTGGTGGTGCTTTATATTCCGCTGCGATGGATCCTGGAACGGCGCTGCCTATTGGTGGGGGTTTGGTGGGCGCATCTGGATTGATGACCGCCGCGGCTCCTGTCCTACGAGGGTCACTCCCTGGGCAACGAGCATTCCGCGAAGCGGCAAACTATGTGCCTGGGGTAACATCCCAGCTTGGCGAGGCTGGATTGGGATATCCTTATGGAGAGCGCTCATCTTTAACCGATGAGCTGAGGAGCCTTACCCCTGCTAGGCAGGCTAAAATCCTATCGCGGCTACTGGGACGATAGGGGAGTCAGTAATGACCGCATACGAAGCAATGGTCGAATTAGAGCGCAAGCGAGCGGAGCTTGATCACGCCCGCCGCGCACAGACGCCTGGCGCTCCGGAGTACGCGACTGGGGCAATCAACGAGCTTTGGCCCACGCCTGCGCATTTTGTCTCCCAGCTTGGCATTCCCGGAGCGTCAGATGTTGCCGAGTACCAGGCGGCGCGTAGCGAGGGCCTAGGTGTTCTGCCTGCGCTGGGACTTGCCGCGCTACCCTTTGGTATCGGCTACGGCGTGAAGGGCGCTCTGAAGGCCGCAGAGCCCATGCTACGTGGTGGGCCTGAGCTTCCGGGCATCAATCCGGAGATGGCCGCGTTACAAGCTGCACTGGGCGGCGATCCTGCCACGCAGACCAGCGCGCTGATGGGGGTGAAGCGCATACCTAAGCTATATCACAGCGCCCGTGGTGGGCCTGAAGCTATCGAGAGCATTAAGGAGAAAGGATTCACACGCGGGGTGAGTGCTGAAATAAAAACGCCTGGGACATCCTTATCTGAAGATCCCTACATGAGCGTTAAGTATTTTGCCCCCGGCTCTGCGGACCAGTTTTTTCCCGCAGACACACGTTCACACGAGGACCGCTATTCCACGGTAGCCGTCGAGCCGAAGGGGTTGCGGGCGCAGGATGTACACAACCTACCGCCGTCTGCCTATTTATCAGGCGACCTACCGAAAGACCCACAAGCTTTCTACCGCAAGCCAGGGGCTTTCTACCATGAGGCTGAGACATTCGCCCGCCGCGAGCCCGGAACGCTGGAGCACACGCCGCCGCCGCCGCCTGATGTTAGCGTTCGTGACTTAACTGCGGAAGAATGGGCCAGGGTGAAAGGGACACAGCGTGCCAACCGACAGTTTGAAGGCGGCGCCAATAGCATCTTTGCTGCGGCGGCTGAGCTTCGCAGATTCGGCAATCTTCCGGGCAAGGCGGTAGTTGTTGATATGGCCGAGGGGCTAAGAAAGCTTCGCGGCGATAAGGCGACTTTTTCCCGAGCTATGGATAGAGTCGCCGCTGGTCTTCGCTCCCTTGATATTTATGGCGATGACCCAGGGCAAGCGATACTACATCAAGTCTATGGTAAGACGAAAACCAGGACGATGCGAGCGGCAGCTTTCAAAATGGGAACCCTCATGGAGGCGATGAATAGCCGGGGTCTCGCTCCCGACGCGGTCGACAACAGCTACCGTCAATATATCGGCTTCCGTAACTACCTTTATGATGAGCTGCAAGCGGGGGCTGCTACAGGACGGAAGCCAAAGATGGTTGCGCCAGGGCGCTTGCCGTAACAAGCCTTCCCAGGATGGGCGGGGAGCCAATAACGGCTCCCCCTGGGAAGGCTTAGTAGTTCTGGTTCCTGATAGCCCGAATCAACTCCCGATGCCGGCGTTCGGTATCCTTCCGGTTCCGCTCAATCTGGTTCCGTTCGCGGGCTTGGGCTTGGTCTTGCTCGACAAGATGTCCGAGGGAGAACTGGTTGCGCTGTTGTGGGCTGATACCACCAGCCCAATTAGCGTCATAGCCAGACCCGTAATAAACCGGTGCCGCCACGGACGGCAGTGATGCGAACGCGGCGATCAGCGCGGCGATAACAAGTGCTTTGTTTGTCTTCATGGTCTAATCCTCTAGTCAGGGTTGTTGGTGTTTAGCAGTTTTCCTGCAGGTGGCAGGTGTCGCACCCGTAGCGCGTGCGCTCCTTTGGCCCGAGTAGACGCTGGCTTCCGAAGCACGAGTAGACTTTCGTGGTCTTCGGCCACAGACGCTCAAGCAGGCTCTTTATCAGCTTCATGACAGCGCCGCCACTGCGCCGACCAGTAAGTAGATCGGGGCAAAGAGCACTGCGCAGATTGTCGCTACCGTCGCCGTCGCACAGAGCGCCCCACAGGGCTGTGATGCCTTCCGCGGCTTCTCCAGGTAGTCCAGTGGCGGGCGGCTCCGAAGCTTGGCGGTGACGGTTGGGCGGAGCCTGGTGCCGTTGCCATGGAGGATTCGTGATTTTGTATAGTCAGTCATGATTATTTTCTTGGTCCTCTCTATGGAATCGGCATTGGTATGTTCCGAGCGGCAGCTTTCGCAGGACGGCCAGGAGCTTCTTCAGCATTTCCGCCTCCTCGTTGGAGATCCATGCGCGAAAATCCGTTTTTCCTGCCGCGCGCTGGCGTTTCTTGAATTCCCTTTGACGCTGCGCCCCGTCCTTGGGGCTGGTGTTGTCTGCTTTCATACCCATTGTGTTATTGACTCCGGTTTGATGGCTTCCCTCACCGATCTGTCCATTTGTCGTCTTCTTTTACGCTCAGAACTGCCCCGTTCTCCGCCTCAATTTTCAGAACCGTCCTCCGGAACATCTGGTTCCGAGATGCGGCGCGTTTTGCCGCACTAAGGTTTTTGGCTTCGATGGACTGTCCGTCTCGGTGGCTTCGTGCGCTCGGTATTTCGCGGATAATGTAGGTTGACATCGCGTCGCTGCTCCGGTTGGTTACTTGCGTTGCGCCCCGTCCTTGGGGCTTTTTGTTTTTCCTAATTTATGCCGCTGCTGTTTTTGCCATGTTGTAGAGCGGGTGGCATGGGAGCAATCGGACGGTATCGCTTTCAAAGTAGTCCGTCATGATGTCGCTTCCATTTTCCACTTTCAGCGCGTTAACCATCTCGGCGGGGAATGCGCTCTTTTTGGGCTGGATTTTGATCAATTCGGGGTTGACACCTTCAATCCATGGCCCTGTCATGACCCGGATTCCGCAGCGCTTTTTGTTGATTGTCAAAGTTGCCCTTTGGCCTTTTCCGCTGATCTTCATTTGGTTTGCTCCGGTTGGTGTTTCTCTTAACTTGCGCGCATTTCATCTGTTACGGCGACCACATTATTTACCGCGATCCATTCGTGGTCCCCTTCTGTCAGGGGTGCGCCGTCGCAATCCAGAAAACTGGACTCCCCGCCGGATTCTGCGACTCCGTAAACATCCGAGGCGAATTGGTAGCTGGTCCCGTCATCTTCTCCGTTCAGCTCAAACCAGTATGTGGTACTCTCGTTTGCCCAATTATTGTCTTTGCTCATATAGGTTGCGGTGGTCATCTGGCTTGCTCCGGTTGGTGTTTCTCTTAACTTGGATACTATTATACAGTGTTACGCGTAACAGTCAAGCTTTATCTTGCCTCCAAGCTCCGGTTGTTCCACAAGTCCATTGCCATTGCTAGCGTGATTTCCACTTGCCGATTATCTTTCGGTTGCGGCGAGGGGCCAAAAACCCCGCATTGCAGGCATTCTGCATACGGCTCGATTCGGTTCGGTTCGCGTAGCCGATTACTGGCGCAAAACGGGCAAGGTTTGAGTTTCATTGCTAGCTTGCCATCGCCACCATTTCCCTCAGCTCCTTCGTCTGATCGTCCGGCAGGGCTGCTTCGGCGATCAAGTCGCTAAGCACGCCTAACGCCTCCTCGTCGGCGGCTGCGCGGATTTCATCGGCGAATTCAGCGAAGGACTTAGGCTCTGGCGTAGATGCCACCGACTCCGGCTCGATGACTTCCTCGTGGCTCCCCCGGCGCTTGCGGAATCTACCCGCTTGGGTGACGGACGGTCGGTCGTTTTCATAGCTCCAGCCGTGCTGCTGAGCGTCGAATTCAGAGCCGTCAACATCGCGCCAGGTCTCGGAATGTCCGCTCCCATTCCATCTGGGCCACTCGCTATTCTCTTTGGCGTCCTCCGCCGGCTCCTGCGCGTCTTGCTCATGGGAGGGTCGGCTGTCCGCCTCTCCGAGGGCCTTGGCCTTGGTCATGATCGAGGCCGCGCCCCGGGAGGGTGCTTCCTGCTCGATGACGGTGGCATTTTCATAGATAAAATGGGCGTCATCCTCGTCGCTGATACCCGAGAACCCAAAGGCGTAGCGGATTCCTTCCTTCGCAGTCTTGTGGCGTAGCATTCTCCTGGTGTGCTGCTTCCACGGCTCGGTGGCTCGGAAGCACTCTTCTAGATATTCCGTGATCACAATCGGGTGTGATCGGTCTTTGCGATAGATTGTGCAGGTGCACGACTCAAGCTTTCCGTCCGAGTCGTTACCGTACTCGAAACTCATTCCATCAAATTCCGGGCGTCTTTGGGCGAGATTCAGAAAGCCGTCGATTCCGACCGTGGGGGTAATGCCACCACCTCGTCCAGGAAAGGCGTGGATCTCCCGAGTAATCGGGTTCAACTGGTATTGCTCCGCTACCATCAGGAATGCGGCGAGTTGTTCATTAGTCGACTTCCCGCCGGGCATCACAGTCGCCTTGATGGTATCGGCAAAGGCTGTGGGTTCCATGTCGAAACGATTGGCCATCTTCGCCAGCAGGGACTTTTTTGCCGGGACTTGCTGTAAATCTTTGACTTCGTTACTCATCGTCTTGATTCCTCGTTGTGGTTGGATTGCCGCGCGCTTTGATCAGTGTGGCCCATTGCTCCTGGCACCGGTGGCAGGTCACATTGTCGATCACGGACGTCAATCGAAGCCCTGCGTCGGCGCGGTCGTGCTCGCCGCAGAGGGTGATTGTTCCTGAGCCGCTCGGACTGAGCAAGTGCACTACCATTTTCGTCTCCTACAGGTCTTGAAAGAGATGGCGGTTACTTTTACCGCCAAGCCAGCTCGCCACACATTTCTGCGGTATCTCCGCGCCAGCCCAGTTGTCCGTACAAGGAAACTGCGGCAGCGTTACCTGACTACCAGGCCACCCGTTCACTCAGGGGCGAGCGCCCCACGCCAGTTCTTGAAATAGGTACTTGCTGGCTTTCTTCGCTTCCTCGGTCATGCACATTCTCTGACAGCGACATAGTACGATATTACCGCAATCCGGCAGGAATGCAAGTAATTTTATACCAGATCCTTACCATGATTCGGATGAAATGAGTATTTCAGATTAGCGGCCTTGCGGGCGGCGATGGCGTCTTCGATGTCGGCAAAGCAGCCTAGGTGGAGGAGCTTCCCATGGACTTGAATACTAGCCTGCCATTTTTTGCGGCGCTTAACCCAGTAAACTCCTGTATAACCGCTTGAATTGTCACGGCGCTTCGGGCAGTTCTGGTTCTGGGTAGTGTCGTCTATGCCGTCACGCAGGTTGGCCCAAGAATTATTCGTTTTATCGTGGTCGACGTGGTCAACTTCTTGTTCCGGCCAGCGACCCAGCACCCAAAAAAAAACTAATCGGTGAGCTTTGCAGCGGTGGTTGTCGATACAGATCCTGATATAGTCGCCGCCTTTGTTGCAACCAGCGACCGAACCCACGCGAGCATGACCTCGATTTACTTTCCAGGTAAAAATTCCGGTTTCCGGATCATAGTCCAGCAGTTCTCTGACGCGGGAGGCTGTGATAGGATGTGAATCAGACATGACACTATACCGCCCACCGAGGGAGGCTTAGCGGTTCAATGACATAACAACCCTCATTCCAATCGTAGCCGTACCCCGGCCAGATCCCCGCCGCTTCGCACTTTGCCCAGATGCTCAATGCGTGTCTGATCGCCACCTCGCCCTTCTGTAGGTCGTGCTGCGACAGCTCATAGAACGCTGAATCATAAGGCGGTGAGCTTTCCACCACGGCGTGCACAAAGGCTGGCGGTGGCTTCCCGGTAATCAGGGAATGCAGGTGCGCATACAGCCACGCCTGGAGATGATAGGAATACCTAGCCGCCGACTTGGCGAATTCAGCCGGCGCAGCTGAAGCGGCAGTTTTTAGATCGACAATGACGTTTTGCCCGTCAGGCAGCCAGTCGGCGCGTCCACGGCATAGAACCCCACTGACCGGGTCCACCGCCATCATGGTGACCTCCGCCCTGCCCGCACCGAAGATGGCCTCTCCGATTCTTCCCTTACCCGTAAGCACGCTGTCTCTCATGGCTTGCGCTGCGTCATAATCGGCCTGAGAGCAAATCAGCTTCCCAGCGTTCTCTTTCTCCCACTCGGCGAATGCCGCCTTTCCTGCCTTGGTCCGCCGGTTGATTTTTTCGGGTTCCACGGCGACGTGGTCATCGACAAGTTCGGGCTGTAAGACAAGCAGGTGTACCAGCGAGCCTAGCGCTTTCGCCGCGCTAGGCTCGTTCTGCGCTTCCCGCATATGCTTGGGGCTGGTCTGCAGAAGCGCCTTTAGCGCCGTGGACGAAGCCCCCGGCAGCTCAAAATACTGGGCTTCCGGGACTCCCTCTACGAAGCACGGTGTGCGCTGGTCACTGATGATGTTCATGACAGCAGCGCGTTTAAAACAGCTAGGACCCAGAAGGTCCCGCAACCCAGGACGATAGTTAGAGCCAGATAAAACAGAGAGCCTATAAACTCTGCCAGCCCACTAATCGGGGGTCTTGGGTGCATCCCAGTCGCCTGGTAATCTCTAATTATTGCTTTGCTCATGACGGATCAGCCTCCTCATATTTGACGATGCAGTAGATCGCGAGGCTGTAAGCGTCGGATAGCTGGCGCAGCGCCTTCCGGGCCTCGGCAGGGCGCAGATCGTCCGTGCGGCTAAAGAGTTCTGCTACGGTGCAGCTAAGCATGAGTTCCTCCTGCTCGTCGCATGCCATCTCCAGGCGCTGATGTTCATCCACCTCGCGCTGATACTCGGCGAGTCCGGGGTGATCTGGTAATTTATTCATTTGACGCCTCATGTGGTAGGTCGGCGCTGCCGTAGCCGCTGCCGCTGCCGTAGCCTCTGCCGCTGCCGTTGCCGCTGCCGTTGCCGATGCCGTAGCCGTAGCCGTAGCCGCTGCCGTAGCCGTCGCCATCGTAGCCGCCGCTGCCGTCGCCGCTGCCGTAGCCGCTGCCATCGTAGCCGCCGCTGCCGCCGTAGCCGTAGCTGCCGCTGCCGGCGCTGCCGCCGCTGCCGTAGCCGTAGCCGTCGCCGTCGCCGTCGCCGCTGCCGCTGCCGTAGCCGCCGTAGCCGCCGCTGCCGCCGCTGCCGTAGCCGTAGCCGCTGCCGCTGCCGTAGCCTCTGCCGCTGCCGCTGCCGCCGCCGTATATATAGCTGTTAGGTCTGCTCATGGGTAGGGGCCTTCCTAATGCTTTGCTCTGCCTCTTTCGAACAGAGCACGATTTCGCAATTTTCTGTGAGAATACAGCGCGCGACGGTGGCGCTGGTTTTCGAGTTGCTGGAAAGTCCGGAGATTGCTACCCCCTCGTACCAAGACAGCGACCTGTCCGCCGGCTCGTGATACCAGAGCCGCCGCCCCTCACTTAAGACACACGATCTTCCGTGATAGCTATCAAGGACGCCCGCATGTACGCCGGCCTCCTGGCATCTAACGATTACGTATTTTCCGATCATGTCGTCCGAAGGCTCCTGGGCGCTGGGGCGGTTTCCGAACATGGCAAGAATTTCTTTGACCTGGCTGACCGTTAGAGAATTGATATCCATACTGTTGTCTCTCGTGTTGGTTGGGTTTTGCGTGGACAGGTAGGATATTACTGGGCGTGCACGTCCTTGTCAAGTAACTTTTTACAAGGTAAACTGGCTCCACTATGACTATTTTAGAAGAAACTCTCGCACTTCTTGACGCAGCCTCTGGGCGCGTCTCCCGACCAACAATTGCCGCGGGCGCTAGCGTCGATATCAACTGGCTAAACAAACTCGCCACACGGAAAATCCAGGACCCCGGAGTCAGCAAGGTCGAGCGGGTGCGGGATTTTCTGAAGAAACAAAAGGTGCGGTGACATGAAAACCGCTACAGGTGAGCTGATACCGGCACCGACGAAGGCCCTGCAGACGTTGATCGGCAGGGCCAATGCCGAATACAAGAAAGTCATGGACGGGCGCAGGGCGACGGAAGTTGCGAAAACCTATACGCTCAAGCACGCGATTTTGTGCGGGAAGGCGCTGGGGAAAGTCAAAGAGAAAGCCGGCCACGGGGGTTGGGCGGCGCTTTTCGAGGGTCCAAATCCGAGGTTTTCGGCGCCCGAAAACCTCGGATTTGAGGGAGGGCAAAGGCAGGCGGGGCTCTTCATAAAGATCGCCATATACCCACAACAGGCGGCCGCCGCCATGCTCGCAGACCCCGGCGAACGCTTCAATCTGGACCGCACCTATGCCGCTTTGGCATCCGCCAATCCCGAGACCGAGCAACAGCTAAACCACCGCGCCAAGGGAACGGGGCAGAACGAGTGGTACACCCCGGCACAATACATCGAGGCGGCGCGTGAAGTGCTGGGGGTTATCGATCTCGACCCGGCATCTTCTGCGGAGGCTAACGAAACAGTCGATGCCGAGCGGTTTTTGACGATCGATGATGATGGACTCAGCCACGAGTGGCACGGAGCGTTGTGGATGAATCCCCCTTACTCGCAGCCGGCGATTATGGACTTTTGCACCAAGCTCGTTGCGGAGTACGAGGAAGGCAGAACCACGGCAGCCATAGCCCTTACTCACAATTATACCGACACGGCGTGGTTTCACCGTCTGGCAAGTAGCTGTTTAAGCGTTTGTTTTACACGTGGGCGCATTGCGTTCGAGGGGCTGAATGGCGAGAAGGCTTCTCCGACGCAGGGGCAGGCATTTTTCTATTTTGGAGACGATACGGCGCGGTTTGAGTTGATTTTTAGGCAATTCGGGTTGTGTTTTCGGCCCACGCACTGATGACCTCCCAGAGGCGTGGGCCGACCTCCCACCCAAAAACGAGCTCCAGACGCAACGCCATGCGGTGGAGCTGCGACACGAATGGCTGCTTCAATAGAAAGAAGCGCCCGAAAATAGAGATGTTTGCACAATGCTTCCCTGCCAATATCATGATGTCGGACATTGACGCCGAAGTAGAGATGAAGGGCCATTGGCTGCGTTTGGAATGGAAGGCCGCGGACACCTCACTGCCCCAGGGGCAGCGGATCAACTACCAACGACTAACTGGCTTGTGCCATCATATTGTGCTTGTCGTAAATGGCGATGCAGAGCTCATGACGGTTGCTAATGTCAATATGTGGGCCAACGGCAAGGAGACAACAGGCGTTTGTAATTCTCTGGACGAGCTTAAAGCGCTGCTGGTGCGATGGGCGATTTGGGCAGATAAATGAGGCGGAAGAAAATTCTGCACTTCATCTGTTACTTTATTGGGTTGTCTTCCGGAAAGTAAATGAGTACAATGCGTTTGTCGTCAATAGGCGACCCGGTTTGATCCCCGGACATCGTAAGAAGCCCTTTTCGGGCTATCGCTTGAGGTTGCCGTGACGGTGCGGGGATCAACTTCCTTAAGCTATAGCCCAGAAAGGGCTTTTTATTGGAAACGTAAAATGAAGCATATTAGTTATCATCTTCGCAGGGTGATTGACCTTCATTCGTTTTTGGATAGGTTTGACTCCGTTCGGGGAGGCTCACCCAATAGTCAGGGGATCATCCAGTACACAGCAAAATGTCCGGCCCATGAGACAAGCCACAATAGCCTTGCCATAGGGGCCACAAGGGACGGGAGGTACTTGGTTCACTGCCATGCCGGGTGTGCTGCCAGTGACGTTCTGGCGGCCGTAGGGCTGACTTTACAGGACATCTACCCGGACGGCGGAATCTTTGAGCGAGCGAAGGCGATCAATCCGGCTTTTCCCCAGCGCGTCGATAAGAATGTGCTGGAAATTGCCCAAGCGGACCGAATAAGCGGCAAGCGTCTGTCCGAGGCGGATAAGCGGAGAGAGAAGGAGGCATTTATCCGATCCAAGCGCGAAAAAAGGTGGCCTCAAGAGAGTGCGACATGAAATGGTTCAAGCACGATGCGGCGGCAAACATGGACGCCAAGCTTCGGCGGGTACGCCTAAAATACGGCATGGAGGGGTACGGGCTGTACTGGTACTGCCTGGAGCTGATCGCCGGGAGCGTCGAGAAAAACAACCTGACTTTCGAGCTCGAACACGACGCGGAAATCATCGCATACGATGTGGGCATTTCACAGGCGTTAGTGGAGGAGATGATGGTCTTTATGTGCGAACAAGGGCTTTTCGAGAATGACACCGGGAAAATCACGTGCTTAAAAATGCTAACAAGATCAGACGAATATACGCAAAAGATCATCAGGGGCGACATTACTTGTCGGGATAGTGTCCCGACACTATCGGGAGAAAATCCAAAAAAATCCCTCCTATTAGAACAGAACAGAACAGAACAGAACAGAAAAGAGGGAGGCCCACACCCCGGCCCACCCCCCAGCCCACACCCCAGCCCACACCCCAGCCCACACCCAGCCAAACCCAGAAGTCGCTTCGCTCCACCCACTCTCGAAGAGGTAAGAAAATATGTGAGAGAGAAAGGCTATAGCATCGACCCGGAGCAATTCTTCGACTACTACACGGCAAACGGCTGGTTTCAAGGCAAGGCGAAAATAAAAGACTGGAAGGCCTGCGTCAGGACATGGGTTAATCGCGACCAAGCTTTCTTAGCTGCCAAACCCAAGAAAGACCCATTCGCAGGAGCACTATGAACAAACTTGAAGGCGTAGATCTGATCGAATACCTGGAGCTCGTGGCTAAGCAGGAGTCCCAAAGCATCCGCCAGCTTTCCGATGCGGTTGACGGGATATGGCAGAGGATGCAGAACGGCCCGCAAACATTCGGCGATCCCATGCCCTGGGAGAAAACGCACAACAATTTTCGATTTAGACCTTCGGAGGTCACGCTCTGGGGTGGGGTGAACGGCCACGGTAAATCGCTAGTGCTGTCTCAGGTGAGTATCGCGCTCATGCAACAGAGCCCGATTTGCGTAGCGAGCCTGGAGATGACAATGCCTGCTCTAGGCGAGCGTCTGGTACGTCAAGCGGCCGGTGGACTGTGCGACATTACCGAGATGGGCCGGATCCTTGCAGCTACCGACGGCAGGTACTGGATCTACGATGAATGTGATTCGGTAGACCGCGAGCGGATCATTGGCATGGCCATCTACGCCATGAAAGAGCTCGGGTGTGGGCACGTGATCGTCGACAGCTTGGTGAAGTGCGGGATTGGCTCCGATGATTATTCAGGACAAGCCAAGTTCGTGGACAAACTCTGCTGGGTGGCGAAAACCTATGGCGGCCACATCCACCTTGTCCACCATTTACGCAAAGGCGGAAGCGAGAACGAAATACCGGACAAGGTCGCTGTAAAGGGAGCCGGCGAGATAACGGACCTCGTGGATAATCTGGTGCTTGTGTGGCGCAACAAGTCCAAGGAGGACGCTATGCAGGAGGGCGGGGACTACGTGGACGAAGATCCGGATTGCTTGCTGCTGGTGAAGAAACAACGGCACGGCGAGTGGGAGGGGAAGATTAAGTTGTGGTTCGACGCAAAGTCCCACCAGTTCAAGGCGAGCGGATTCCAGCCCGTCGAAAAACTGTTATGAGGCGGTTTCGTTGCATCGCAATAGACCCGCCCTGGGAATACCCTGAAGGGCTGCAAGGGCGGAAACTACCATACGAGACCATGCCAATCTCTCGGATTGCTGAGCTTCCAGTGCCATCGCTGTTGATGCGCGAGGGGTACGTGTTCTTGTGGACAACCAACCGACACCTGGAACAGGCGTTTTCGGTTGTGCGCAACTGGGGCTGTACGCCAAGACAAACGCTTACATGGTGCAAGCCACTGGCAGGGGTCGGCCTCGGCGGGATGTTTATGACTAACACAGAATTTATATTAGTAGGGCAAAACATCGGTGAGCGCAGCCATGCAAGGACGAAAAACACAAAAGGCCATAGAGTTGGAACAGCTTGGTTTAATTGGCCAGTGGCAGGTAACTCGGAGAAGCCGGAAGAATTTTATCGAATCGTGGAAAAGGTTTGCCTTGGGCCATACCTGGAAATGTTTGCCCGCGATCGTTCTCCTCTTTTCGGCACAAGGGAAGGCTGGGATGTTTGGGGCGACCAATGCAGGAGCACAATCGATCTACCATGTTGGTAACGAGACTAACTGCACACACCTATGCACAAACCAGCGGATTCCAGCCAATCGAAAAACTCTTATAACCAACGAGGAATAAAACCATGCCTTCTGTAAATACAGTGCTGTTGATCGGCCACCTGGGACAAGATCCTGAGCTTAGCCAGCTCCCGAGCGGCGATGCGGTCGCCAACTTTTCGCTTGCCACTACCGAGAAATGGAAGGCGAAGGACGGCACTCCGAAGGAGCTCACCGAGTGGAGCAGAATCGTGGTGTATGGAGCGTCTGCAGAGAAGTATGTGAGCGCCTATCTGAAAAAAGGCGACCTGTGTATGGTTCGGGGCAAGCTGAGGACGCGGTCCTGGGAGACCACTAGCGGCGAGAAAAGGTACTCGACGGAAATCATCGCAGACAGATTTGGGGGTGTGCAAGGGCTAGGAGGAGGCAAGGACCGCCATGAGAGGCATCCAGCGGCCCCACACGGTGCTGATGGGGGTCTGGCAGCACATGGGCAGGGGGCTGGTGCTCCGGCGGCTCATGGGCGCATAGACTTCGACGATAAACTGCCGTTCTGATCGGTGCCTAAGCTCAACTCACCCCAGCACGCCGGCTACCTGGCGGCGATCAAGCAGCGCAACCGCGCTACTTCGTCGAAGTGGGAGTCACAGTTCGCGCTCCACCTCCATGCCGACGGCATTCCGCCAGGCGCGCGCGAATTCCGCTTCTGTGCCGATGCTGTGGGCTGGCTGGATATGGACGCAAAGGAACGCCGGAAGATCCCGCTTCGTCGACTGCTAAGGCGGGCGGGGCTTCGAGACTTCCGCTTCGACTTTGCTTGGCCGGACAGAAAAATCGCAGTGGAGATCGACGGAGCCATCGCCAAGGGCGGACAGGGCGGACACACCTCCATCAAGGGCTACACCGACGACCGTCAAAAAGACTGCGAGGCGGCTGTCCTTGGGTGGACCGTGATTCGAGTCACGGGCCAGATGGTTAAAACCGGCTACGCAATCAATGTTTTATCGAGGTTATTCAAAAGGAGGCGGACAGCCGACTAAATATGCCAAAACCAAGAAGCCATTACAAAGACGATGAGTTCCTCCCGGACGCTAATCTGACTGTGATCTGCCTGCTGCAGGACGCCGAAGCGGCGCAGGATATCATCTACCAGGTGCGGTTCGCATGCTGCGGCCTGCTGACGCTCCAGACAAGGCACCAAATCCAACGCAGACTTTCCAAAGGACGGCAGGCACTACGGAAAAACGAGCTGATCCCCGCTTGCACTTCGTGCGTCAGGGGAAAACAGCGATCTGCTTCCCGCGCAGCGGCTAGGACGCGGGCCAGGTTGCAGAAAAAGATAAAACGCGGGAATTCTTTCTCCACGGCGGGAAAGCCGTGGGCTATCTGGATCAAGGCCATGCTTGTGATTGAGACAGAAGCGGTGCACCGGTGGGCTCAGAGGCGTGAGGACCGGGTGCTCAGCGGCGAACAGCCGACCTCCTAGGGGCGCGAGATGCCAAACATAGAGCTATTCAATGAAGACTGCATGATTGTTATGTCGAGGTATCCAGATAACTATTTTGACTTAGCGTGTGTCGATCCGCCTTATGGGATAGGTGGGAGCGGAAAATCTAACAAATCGCGTAGTAAATTAGCTGTTGCGAAAGACTACAAGCCATTTTCAGGCGGTGATTTAGACCCACCATCCATAGCGTATTTTTCTGAGCTGCAGCGGGTGAGTAATAACCAAATTGTGTGGGGCGCCAACCACTTTGTGGACAGAATAGCAAAAGGTTCGCCGTGCTGGCTCGTTTGGGACAAGGAAAACGGGGGGTCAGATTTTGCTGACTGCGAGTTAGCATGGTCAAGTTTCGCGACCGCTGTCCGCATCTTCCGTTTTAGGTGGAATGGTATGTGGCAAGGAAACATGAAGAAAAAAGAGTGGCGTATTCACCCCACACAAAAACCCGTCAAACTCTACACCTGGCTTCTGACAAACTACGCCGAACCCGGCCAGCGCATCCTGGACACCCACCTAGGCTCAGGATCTAGCGCGATAGCCGCCCACTACTTCGGCGCGGACTTCGTGGGCTGCGAGATCGACGAGGACTACTACCGGGCCGCCTGTGCCAGGTTCGACGCAGAGACCGCACAACAGGCGCTTGCCATCTAACCCTTCCCCTAGAGGGCCGCGAGGGCCGGGTGCTCAGAATGTTCCAGCTAAAAAATCGCGGCCCCGCTAAGAAAGTCGACTTCCTTAATCGAAATATCCCCGCTTGCCCGATCTGCGGCGAGCAACTGGTCCGCAGCACCCGGTACTACGAGCCGCCCTTCATCCCCACGCCAGACACCTGCCCCGAGCACGGGCTTCTGCGTCATCGCGCGTGATGTTCGGTGACGTGGTAGAATTCGGCCACATTTCCAAATGAGTCGAGACAATGCCGAGCGGTGGCCAGAACAAAATCATCCTGACCGATGAGCAGTACGTTCTCGTCGAGAAGTTTGCGGGTTACGGGCTGAACCAGGACAAGATCGCCGATGCGATAGGGATTTCTCTTGCAACGTTGAAACGCAATAAGACCGATAATGCAAAATTTGCTGAGCTGTACGCGCGTGGCAAAGCTAAGGCAGAGGGTAGTGTAGGTTCCTCTCTCTATAGGCGTGCTATAGACGGGGACGTAGGAGCCATCAAGTGGTGGGAACAGACGCGCGCGGGGCGCATGGAAAGATCCCGCCAGGACGTGACACAGGAGAGCACCCTCGTAGTCAAGGTCGTCCCGCACGCCGAATGACATGAGCGACATTCGATTAGAGATCGAAGTACGGCCCATCTTTATGCCGCTCTTCGCTCCGGATGTTGCGCGCTTCACAGTGGTTGTTGCCCACCGCCGAGCGGGTAAGACCGTCGCAGCCCTGCAGCGGCTCATTCACGCCGCCGCAGCTCCTTCTAAACCGAATTGCCGGTATTCCTACATTGCCCCGCTGCGAATGCAGTCGAAGGCCATTGCTTGGGATTATTTGAAAGCCTTTACTCGGGCGATCCCCGGCCTAAGCATCAATGAATCCGAGCTTCGGGTTGATTTTCCGACTGGCTCCCGCATCCAGCTATTTGGCTCCGATAATCCAGACGCCCTGAGAGGCGGCTACTGTGACGGGGTAATCCTCGACGAGGTAAGCCAGATGAGCCCAACCACTTGGGCTCATGTGGTTAGGCCGATGCTATCCGACCGGAAGGGCTGGGCGATGTTCATTGGCACGCCCGCCGGCAAGGGCGCGTTTTTCGAGCTGTGGGAAGAGGCAGAGCGCGCTCCGGGATGGGCGCGGTTTATGTTCAGGGCCAGCGATACCGGCCTAATCGATGATGAGGAGCTCCAAGCAGCCAGGCGCGAGATGAGTGAATCCGCCTACGCGCAGGAGTTCGATTGTTCTTTTACCGCGGCTATCCGCGGCGCGTACTACGGCGACATCCTGGAGCAGGGCGAGCGCGACGGCCGGGTCCTCGCGGTTGATTACGACCCGGCGGTCACGGTTACGACTGGCTGGGATATCGGAGTGAGCGACAGCACGGCGATATGGCTCATGATGCCGTACCGGGGCAATGCCTGGGCCGCTATCGACTACTACGAATCCTCGGGCGTAGGGATTGACTACTACGCCGCGTGGCTTCGGGAGCAGCCTTATAAGTATTTCAAGCACCTCGCGCCCCATGATGTGGCTAATCAGGACTGGAGCGCAGCGGGCGGCCTCAACCGCGTAGCCATCGCAGAGCAACACGGCATACGGTTCGAGCGGCAGCCACGGCCCAAGGACAGTCGAGAAGTCATGGATGGCATCCAGGCAGTGCGCAGCCTGCTTCCGCGTGTGTATTTCCATAGCGACGGCAGCGCCAGGGGCCAGCGCGTGAGCAGGGGCCGATTAGCCTTATCTTTGTACCGCGCAGACTACAATGATAAATTAGGCGCATTGAAGGCGAGCCCGGTGCATGACTGGTGCTCGCATGCGGCGGATGCTATGCGGACCTTCGCCACGACAGCAGAGGAAACAAAGCGTGCAGGATTATCGCGATCTAGCGGGCCAATCAATCGGTCACAACGCAGCGCCAGCGGATCCCGCGGCGGAGCCTTACCACCAAGGAGCGGAGGCCCAAGCATCAATGACAGACGCCGATCTACTAGCCGCTATTGACGAAGAGGTGACATTCGCCCTGGCACGGAACGACGAAGCCAGGGCGGAGAGGGAACTAGCGCTCAAGTATTTCAACGGAGAGCTTCCGCCGCCGCCGTGCGAGGAAGACCTTGACCAAGGAATGTCCTCCATCGTAAGCACCGACGTCCAGGATGCCGTTTTCGCGGTCTCGGCTGAAATACTGCCGGCTTTTTCTGGTCCCTCTCCCGTTGAATTCACGCCCTTCAACGAGGAAGACGAGGAGCGTGCCGAGCTTGAAACCCGAGCGGTCAACCACGTGGCCGGGAAAAGCGGCTCGTACATGGCGATAGGTGCCGCAGTGAAAGACATAATGCTGCACGGCGGGGGGGCCGTAAAAGTGGCATGGGAAACGCGCACAGCCGTCGAGTACGCTACATCCCAAGGGGTTCCGTTCGAGATGCTGCCCTACGTGCTGGAAGCGGCTCAGGGTGAGCAGATCGAAATCATCGAAGGGGAGGTGGACGAAGCGCAAGGTTCAGCTGTCCTGACATCCCGGCGCTACCGTGAGAGTTCCAAGCCCAGGCTTGATGCCGTCCCGCCGGAGGAACTCCTGGTTTCGGCTGATGCAGCTGGCGCGGATTTAGACAAGGTCCGGTTTAGAGCCCACCTGCGGCCCGTCTCCCGGTCCGAATTGATCGAGCTCGGCATTGACAGAGAGATGGTTGAGAGCCTATCAGCGACGTCTTCTTTCGAGCGGAGGCTTACCGACAAGACAACCTCTTTCCGCACGCTAGAGACCGGACACGAGAGCACGGATTTTATAGACATCTGTGAGAGCTACTACAATATCGACTATGACGGCGATGGCATTGCCGAGCTGCGCAAGGTGCTAACCGCCGGTGGCAGTAACGGCACCGATGAGCTTCTGAGTAACGAGCCATGGGACGAGCAGCCTTTCTGTGCGGGAGTGGGCTACCTTGGTACCTACGACTGGAAAGGGGTGAGTTTGTTCGACCGCCTTCGCGATATCCAGGACAGCAAGACCGACCTGATACGTGATATTAGAAATCAGACGAAGCGCACCATGAGGCAGACGTGGGGATTAGTGTTGGGCGATGCCAACGAGGACGATGCCCAGACGGCGCAGATGGGAGGTCATGTGCGTTGCCGGACTCCTGGGGGTGTATTCCCGATACCTGGCGACGACGTGCCCCAACAAGCTTTTCCGTTGGTTCAATATCTGGATCAGATGAGGAGCGACAAGGGAGGCGGGGCCGTAGATCAAGCGTCGAGCGCGCAGGCTATAGGGCAGGGTGGCGACTGGAGCATGGAGCGGATGATGTCCGCTATGGAACAGCTCAATGCCTACGTCGCAAAGAACATCTGCGAGACACTGGTTAAGTCGATGTGGCGGAAGCTGCACCGCCTGTTGAGGCAGTATCAGGAGGACCCAATCACCCTACCGGGCAGCACCGGATGGAGCGAGACAAGGGCCGCGGACTGGCCGATGCGCGAAGACCTGGAGATATCAACCGGGATGTCGACAGGTCAAAGGCGAGAGATGGCTGGGGCGCTTAGCGGCGTGGTCCAAATGCAGAGCACTGATGCAGAGCAAGGGTTAAACGGGATCCTTTTCGATTTGGATGCGCAATATCAAGCTCGCGTGGATCTGGCTCGATTAGCGGGCCTTGTAAATGCGGAGCAGTATTTCCTAAATCCAAAGTCCGAAGCTTCACAGCAAGCACAACAGGCTCAGCAACAGGCACAGCAACAACAGCAGGCTGAAGCGCAGCAACAGGCACAGCAATCCATGGAGTTCCAGCACAATCTCATGATGGGCATGGAGTCCATGAAGGCTGAGAGCCGTATCGCCATAGCGCAGATGCAGGAAGAGGGCAGCCAACAGCGTGCCGAGATGGATCAGATGATTAAGCTTTTCCAGAGCAAGATTGATTTGGCCGAACTCGAGCAGAAGCAGAACAAAGACGAAAGCCAGCTTGAAATCGATCGCCTCCAAGCCACCACCGGCGTGGTCACGGCCCTTCGCAGACCATGATAAGCGGCAAAGACATAGCAGAATCCGAGGTCTGGAAATCAGCTACAGCTGCGGTGAGAGCGCGGATACATGATGAGTTCGAGTATGCTATGCCAAGCGATGGCGGCGCGATTCTTGTGAACATGAGCTATCGGCTGCAGGCTTTAAACGAAATAAAGAACGAAGTCGAGCGAGAGTTAACATCCGGCTCGATCAACAAGCCAGCCCTCAAACGGGCTGATGCACGTCCCGCGAGATCGGGAAAATAGACAACTGGAGCATGAGTAATGCCTGACACACAACTTTCCGAGCGGTTGCATGCGAAACTGGACGCCATGGGAGCCCCTCCGCGTGAAACCGGTCACGATCCAGTCGAGAGGCTGGAAGATTCGCAAACCGCTGGTAGTGAGAACCTAGACCAGGGAGAAGCGATGTCGGGTCTTGACGACAGTGCTGGGGAGAACCCGGAAGGCGTTGTCGACACCGAGACCGAGACCGAGGTGGCGGAAACCAGTGGCGAGGTGGCAACTGATGGCAAGAGCCAGACGTTTAAACCTGCTGAGCTGGCGGAGGCTATCGGATGGGAAGCGAAAGATTTATACGATGACCTGATGGTGCCCGTGGGCAATGACGGGGAGACCCTGAGCCTGGGTGCAATAAAGGATCGAATGGATACCCTTTCCAATTCCGAAACCGAGGTAAATGAGGCGCGTAGAGAGCTGCAAGCCCGGTTCGAGCAGTTGCATGCACATCAGCAGCAGCTGACCGCCGGGTTCGCAGGAGTATCGGAAGAAGTCGGGAATGCGCAGCGAAAGCTTGTGGGTATTGAGGCCCAGTATAGCGCCCAACCCTGGGAACAGCTAGACGCCGAAAACCCCGGGCAGGCAGCCAATTTGCGTCAGAAATATTCTGCTGCGTACGGTGCTGCAGAGGCGGAGATGCAACAGGCACAGGCGCACCAGGCACAGGTCCAGACGCAAAGTTATCAGCAGATGGTCACCGCCGAGAACCAGCGGCTGGTTGGTCTGGTTCCTGAGTGGAAGGACATGAATCTGTTTCGGACAGAGGAGCCCCAGATTAGCGAGTATCTAATCTCGATGGGTTTCAGGCCCGATCAGCTGCAGGGCATGACGGCAGCGGCTCCGAGAGCAGTCGCCCGTGATGCGTGGCTGTATCGCCAGCACCTCAAGAAAGTGGCTTCGGCGAAGGGGCAGGTGAGAGCAGCCCCTAAGCCGGTGCTACGCCCTGGAGGTGGGCCTGGACGTAAGACTATCTCCGATAAACAAACCGATCAACTTGCTGCTCGCGCCCGTGAAACCGGGCGAGCATCCGATAGGCTGGCAGCCGCGCGCGCCATTGTAGGTACATCCCTTCACAGGTAATTTTTCCAATGGCTAGAGCACTTGATCTCGCCGCCGTTAAGTCTGGCGGTCTCGTTAGCGAGGATGTTATTCCTCGTCTTTTCAACATTTCACCCGTCGATCTCCCGATGATCGACAGCATCGGTAAGGGCAAAGCCCACAACATCAAAAAGGAGTTCACGGACAAGGTATTGGCGAAGCCGAGCTCCACCAATACGCTGTATGAGAACCAGAGCCTGGCGGCTGTGGACAACAGCAAGCACGGTCTGCGTTACGGCAATTACTGCCAGCAGATGGGTAAGGTGATTCGCACCTCCCAGCGTGGACGCGATGTCGAGCTGACTTACGATGACGACGAGTTCCTTTCCCAGCTGATGGATGCTGGCGAAGAGCTCCGCCTTGACGAGGAAGCAGCCGTAGTGTCGCGGAACGCCGCCCTGGCCGAGGACCCTGGCGTCGCCGGTGCTCTGATGGCCGGCGCTTGCGCATGGGCTATCCACGGGACACAGCGCGGTGTTGGCGGTGCCGACGCGGTGCTGTCCGACCCTGACGGCGGTATCCCAACGACTGTAGCAACCGCTGGTGCGGCCCGTGGGTTGACTCTGAGCATGTTCAAGCAGGCGTTGCGTATCGGCTGGGACGAAGGCGCGAAGTTCAACCAGGTCCACGGCATCGGCGAGATGATCGAGAACCTATCGGACTTCATGTTCGATAAGTCGGCCAGGGTTGCGACGATGCAGTCGGATGTTGCTCAGAGCAATCGCACTACTTCGGTAGAGGGCAACGGTGCCCGTGCTTCTGGTGTCACTGCTCAGGCAGCGGTATCAATCTTTGTGGGTTCTTTTGGCGTGATAGTGCTCGTACCGAATAGGCAGATGGAGGTTTATGACTCCACTGACGGCACTCCGGAAGATGTCTGCGACTTGCTGTTCGTCGACACTCGCTACCCGCTACTGTGTCGTCTGCATGCCTTCGACACCAAAACGTTGTCAGAAGACGGGTTGTACGATGCCGAGGTCCTCTTTGTGGATAGCACGTTCGTCCCGGCAGCGACCCACGCCGTGACTGTCATAGCGGATCTAGCGGCAGGCACTGCAACGGTTGCATAACCTTAACCCCCGCCCTCATGGACGAGGGCATTTCGCGAGGAAGAGAGCGTTATGCTCACACACGCCGGAGAGACCTTGACACAGGCAGAGTGGGCGAAAAGGGCGAATGTTTCATCCGCGCGCCTCTCGCAACGGCTCAAGAAAATGAGCCTGGCCGACGCGCTAGCGATCCCGCCGAGAGAGCCTCGCTACGGCCGAAAAAAACACACTGAGTCCACTTCCAAGCCACCTGCCGAGACCACCCCTATGGCCGACTCACCTAAGACCGAAGAGGCCCCTGTACAGCGTGCCGTGGACCTTCCGCGGGGGCCAGCGAAGGCGTCTCCCCTGCAGCCGGGCGCGAGGGTCCGTGTCTACCACAAGCGCAGAACTACGATGTTCCTGACAGACTGTAAACTTGGGCCTCATGAAGAGCGCGAGATTCTAGCCAGCGATTACGCAAAGCCTGCAATTGCAGCGCATCTGGTCAAGGTAGCCTGATGAAGCACACTTTTCGGGATGATGGCCAGGTGCGTAAGACGGTGCACCGCGATCCACACAATCCGACAAGCATCTATATCGAGACTGTCACCGACGATGCCGCAAGCCTACGCCGGAATAAGCAACGGCGAGACAGCGAGGCGTTGCGTGTTGGCGACGCCAATCCGATGGTGGATGGTGACGAGCTCACAGCCGCGTTTTCCTTCGGGACGATGATCGATTACGAGATTGCCAGGCGCAAATATCCGGACCTGTTCGCAGAGCTAGAGATGGGCGGTAAACACTCTGTGCATGCCGGCGAGAAATTAAGCTTGCTGTTGCCCCAATACTGCACGATGGTGAAGCGCGGAGACTCGAAACGATGAAATGCCCTAATTTCAATGGTCCGGTCCTGATGCGCAAGGGCGGTATGGTGGGTCCGGGATTTCAGAAATGGGGGCCAGGTGGCGTTTGCATCCACACGTCGGGAAGTGCGTTTGATGTGGGTGGGCCGCTATCTACTCCTCTGGAGTCTATTGCCTTCGATGCCCCCGACATCATCGAAATGGTGTTTAAGGCGTGTATCGAGGCAGATGTCGCGGTGTCGCCCTATGGCATAGAAGTGGAGATAAGCGGCGACGGCGGGCAGACGTGGACCCCTGCGGCGGTCTCTGCGGTTATAACAGAGCCCGTGGTGACGCTTACCCTTACCCCTGGCGCTGATCTCGGGGATGTCGCCCGCGTGACCTATACAGGGCCTGGCTTGGCGTATTGCGATACTGGCGAGCCAGTCCAGGATTCCACGGTATATGTAGACGCTCCTGCGGTTCTGACTCTCAATTGCGCCGGCCCTGTCTATCCGATTAACGCAGTGGCATTCAGTCACTTGCTGCGGGCTTCAGGCGGTTGGACTCCGTTCGTCTACTCGCAGGCGGTCCCAGACCTGCCAACAGGCCTTTCGCTTAACGGCGCGACCGGTGAGATCTCCGGGACGACAACGGTGGTCGGGATCACGTCTCACGACTTTATCGTGACCGACGATGAGTCGAATACGGCACCCTGCACGCTGGAAATGGAGGTAGTCGAGCCGCTGGAGATTACGCTAGCCGTTCTTCCCGACGCTCAGGTAGCCGGGTCGTATCTGGAGTCCATCACCTATACCGGTGGCAAGTCGCCGTATGTTTTTTCCATTGTCGCAGGCACTTTACCATCCGATTTCGTACTGCAGGAAGACGGGTCTATCGGGTCCGCGCTGGTTACCTCGCAACCCGGCGATTACGATTTCACTGTTGGGATAACGGACGAGTCAGGACAGTTGGACGAGCAGGCATACACGCTTACCGTCGAGATCGCGCTTGCGCTCAACTGTGCCGACATCCACCTGAATCATGCTTACGTCGGGGTGCCCTACTCGCAGTTCGCACAGGCGAACTACGGGACGCTCCCGTATGTCTTCAGCTTGGAGTCCGGGACATTGCCCGGCGATCTGACGTTGAATGCCTCTACCGGCGAGGTTGCCGGGTCTGATCCGGCAACGGTTTCGCAAAACGCCTTAACAATCCGCGTGACTGATGACGATTTGGACTACACCGAGTGTATTCCAACCTTGCAGGTCTGGGAGGTGCTGAACATCACCACAACGAGCTTGCCGGACGGCGTGCTCGATAGTGCTTATAGCGAACAGCTTGCAGCAACAGGTGGCGACACGCCGATTACCTGGACTCTGGTCAGCGGCACGTTGCCGCCTGGACTGTTGCTCAGCTCTTCCGGATTGATTTCGGGTACTTGCGGCTCGACGGAGGCTTCGTATAACTTCACTGCGCGGGCATCGAGTAACGACGGACAGACCGATGATCAGTTGCTGTCTATCGATGTAAGCGAGGTGGCGGAACTGGTCCTCATCCCCCTTGACGGTGACTTGTTCCCCGTGGACCCACAACTTGATCCTGCAGTGGAGTACACCTTCTCCCGCTCCAGCACCGCCACGGTCGTGGACCACGAGGGGCAAGTTTTGGATTGCCAGGTGGACGAGGCACGGTTCCAAGGTGCAAATCGGGTATTTGTACATGACGGTGCCGACCATGGGGCTGGTGTAGTTGGGGTGCAGTACGTGGATTATTACTACTCCCCGGCAGAGCGGACAACTGCGCTAACCCCTTCCGATGCAGGGGCTACTGACTATTTTGGTTATTCATGTGCCTTGTCTGCAGATGGCTCTGTACTCGCTGTTGGCGCTATTTACTGGGACGGGCCGGCTGGCGGGAATCAAGGAGCTGTCTATGTGTTCGATTGGAACGGCTCAGCCTGGGTAGAGCGGACCACCGCCCTCACACCCTCAGATGCAGGAGGTAGTGACTATTTTGGTCGTTCATGTGCCTTGTCTGCAGATGGCTCTGTACTCGCTGTTGGCGCTGATACGTGGGACGGTGCGGGTGGTGCGAAACAAGGAGCTGTCTATGTGTTCGATTGGAACGGCTCAGCATGGATAGAAAGAGCGACTGTCATTACCACTTCTGATGCAGAAGCCAACGACCAGTTTGGTATATCCTGCGCCTTATCTACGGACGGCTCTGTACTCGCGGCCGGCGCTCTTAACTGGGACGGGCCGGCTGGTGCGGATCAAGGAGCTGTTTATGTGTTCGATTGGAACGGCTCAGCCTGGGTAGAGAGAACAACTGCCCTTACAGCCTCAGATGCAGGAGCTAGTGACGCGTTTGGTCGTTCATGCGCCTTATCTGCGGACGGTTCTGTGCTCGCATCCGGCGCTGATGCGTGGGACGGGCCGGCTGGCGGGAATCAAGGAGCTGTCTATGTGTTCGATTGGAGCGGTTCGGTATGGGTGGAAAGAACAACTGCGCTAACGCCATCCGATGCGGGATCCGACGACCGACTTAGTGTGTCCTGCGCCTTATCTGCGGATGGTTCTGTGCTGGCTGTTGGCGCTAATCTCTGGGACGGTGCGGCTGGTGGAGCTCAAGGGACTGCTTATATATTCGATTGGAACGGCTCAGCATGGGTGGAAAGACCAACTGCCCTTATCCCTTCCGATGCAAAAGCCAACGACCAGTTTGGTATATCCTGCGCCTTATCTACGGACGGTTCTGTGCTGGCTGTTGGCGCTAATCTCTGGGACGGTGCGGCTGGCGCGGATCAAGGAGCTGTTTATGTGTTCGATGATGTCTCGTTATCACACACTATTTCTGATGGCATTCTGTATCTGGACGAAGCTGCTGCGACGAATTTGTTTCTAAATTCCGATGCCCCGGTTACCCAAACGATTACAACGCCTGCGGGCAATCACGTTTGTTGGATGACAGGAACTGGAAGCATTACGCTATCCGGTGGATTGAGCGGTGTCGTTACCGCTGGCAGTCCCGTGACCGGAGACCCTGCTGGTGTAAATGTTGTGTGCACTTTAGCGGACGAGGTATTGACGGCGCAGTTTGCAACAGGGGTGGCCCCCACATCCTACATTCCCACCGCTGGCGCGGCAGTCACTCGCGATGCCGATGCCCTGAGCTACTCCAATGTCCCGACTCCGAACGAGACGCGGATTGTTGTTGACGATGCGAATTCCGATACTGACGACTGGGACGGCGTTGTCGACGAGGAAGGGTTGCTCGCAAACATTGCTGTCTACGGACCCGGAGGTCGCCCATGAAACTACAGATGCTCTGTACCGTTCCGGAAGGCGCGCAAGTCCCACCGAACAGGCCGTTCTCTATTCCGCCGTCCGGCACTATGCCGGGGACGATTACCGCGAATGGCAAGATTGCGCTGCACGTCGGCACCTCGGAAACCTTCGAGGAGTTCGAGGCGAACCTGCCCCCGGCCTGGAAGATCATCGCCGCCCAGGCGTTTACCTTGACTTACGACTATGACGAGGAGGACGGCAGCATCATCGGCGGGCCGCACGGCGTAGAGGTCCCGGTGCCGCATAGCTTCGTCACCTACCTCCCTGATCACGTCGAGTACGACGAGGAGGGGAACGAGACCAGCAGTACTCCTGCGCAGCCTGGAGAGTTGATGCACACCTTCGCGGGAGCGGACCAGTGGGTGTGGGCAGATGTCGGCGCGAGGCGGAAGAGAAAGCGGATGTTTTGAAAGCGAGGCGGGGTGTCCTTTCTGCGGCCCCTGAGCTCCGCCTCGAAGTTGAACCCCCGAAAGGGGTGGGGCCGCACCCATGATACGAGGTAATTGAAGATGCCAGAACAAGATACGATTTCCAAATCCGATAGCCCCGAGATTGTCCAGGAGCAAAGTGAGGTTGTAGCGGCCTCCAATTTGAAAGTTACGGGCGAAGGCCCCGCTTTCTACGGAAATCTGGCTTACGGTAACGCTATCGCCAACCAGCAGATGGCTCAGCAGAATGCGCTAGCCCATCAACAAGCCATGAACAACCTGGCCGCAGCTGTAATCGGCAAGGTTACGGAGATGGTGATTCATACCTCTCCGAGTGAAGGAGCCATTGACATGGCGACCATTGGTCAGCTGGCTAAGCTGCTACAGCTGACGCCGCCACAAGCGTAAGCCATGCCTGAGCCTGCCCCGCCGCCGAAAGACTATGCCACGCCGCAGGATCGGCTGGCGGGGCAGGATTGGTCTGGAGTTGCCAAGACCGGCCTGGCGAGCATGGCCCCGGCGGACAAAGGATGGGTGCTGGCGGTGGTGATCATCATCGCGATCTTGCAGGGAGGGGACTACTTCTCCAGCGCCAGAATGGCGGATCGCATGGAATCAAGTATGACCGCGATGAGGGACTATTTGGAGCTGGTCGAGAAGGACAGGGCTCAGGGGGCGCTATCGAGAACCCAAGAGCGCCAGGAGCTGCTCCGCATCATCGAGACCCTGACGGCTACGGTGTCCAGGCAGGCGAACAGGGCCGGGCGGGCGCTGACGTCACAGCAGGCGGTAGATCAGCTAATCGGAGGAGCGGTGCTGCAGAAAGAATCGCTCGCCAATCCTCCTCTTTCCACAATAAACGAGGCAACCCATGAATAAACTATTACTTTCTTTTCTACTGCTTCCCGCACTTTGCTGGGGAGACACAAACTATTACCTGGATCGCGTGGTCTACGAGGCCTGCAACGATGCAGGCTGCAGGGTGGTAGACACGCAGAATGTGGAAGGCTTTGCCGTGGTGGAGGACGCCGGAGCGTTTACCCCCATCGAGGCAATCGATGCGGAGGCGAAAGCCTGTCCCGCCGAGTGTAACCTTGACGGCACGCCGGACTTCTTCGCCAGCCCGGTGCCAGACTGCACCTGCATGAACCCGGTCGACGCCTACATCATCGCGACAAGCTATGAGCGCGGCGGGCAAATCTACCAGTTCGACTACGCTATTACTCTCCACGTGTTGCGTCGCGGCAGCGTCGCTACTGAGTCTTCCGACCCTGCTTTTATTGTGCGGCTGGAGGGCGGTGAGACACTTCTGTACAGGGAGGTCGAGCTGGATGAAGCGACAGATTGAGCAATTTCTATTGCTCAGCGTGCGGAGCGCTGATTTCGGACAGCCCGCGAGGCTATATCTCAGGGTGCCCTCATTATCCGCTGGAAGGACGTAAGCGCGTACATTGCTCGCCAAGTGAGCAAATACGGCAGATCATGGATCAGGATGACGATGGCAACCAGATAGACGAAGACGAGGCAAGCGAAGATGAAGATCGAATTGAAACCTGAAGAGCGCACGCGCTGCGAGGTGTATTCCAGGGTTATGGGGTATCATCGCCCTGTGGACCAGTGGAACATTGGCAAGCAACAAGAGCACAAGGAACGACAGCATTTCGAGGAGGCGCGCAATGGCTGAAAGCCACCAACCGGAAGCAGTAGAGCGTTTCGACACTGCATCATTTTTCAACGTGGTCCGTGCCGAGCTGTTCGGCGGGTCCATGACACAGCAGCAGGTGGATGGGTGCCTGCTGATTGGTACGTCCTGCAATCAGTGGGAGCTCGCCCCGCTGTTACAGCAGGCGGCCTATGTGCTGGCTACCGTCTTTCATGAGACTGCACAGACTATGCAGCCCATCGAGGAATACTACGGGTCGACGCTTCGCTATGCCCCGTGGTACGGCAGAGGGCACGTGATGATCACCTGGGAGGATAATTACATCCGCCAGGAGAATAAATTGGGCGGGATGGACTACATTCTTGAGAACGATATCCCTTATCAGGTGCACCAAAACAAGGAGCTTGCACTACACCCACTTACAAGCTCGATTATCTGTGTCCTTGGTATGAGGGACGGCGATTTTACAGGCAAGTGTCTGGACGATTACATCAACGCCAGCAATATCGACTATCGCAACGCCCGGCGGATCGTAAACGGCACGGACAAAATGGACCTGATCGCTGGCTACGCCAAGACGTTCGAGAAGGCGCTACGGGCCGGAGCCGGCGAAACCGTTCCGCGCTTAACAGTGGGCGTGAACTATAACCCGCGCTGTGCGGATGTGGGCGAATGTCAGCACATGCTCAACATCATCGACGAGGAGTACGGTCTGGACCCTGACTGCATCTTTGGCCCGGCCACGGAAAGCGCTGTGAAGGACTTCCAGAATATGATGAGTCTGGTGGACGATGGAATTGTCGGCCCGGACACGTGGAAGGAGCTGGAAGAGCAGAAAGGCCTAGCCTAGGAGGTTCAACTTGGACTATTCAAGCTTGAAGGCCGCGATTATCGACTACCCGGATCTGAAGGGCGAGGCCGATGTGGAGGCCAACATCAACCTAATCGTCACCCTGGCCGAGGCGCGAATCGCGCGGATCGCGCACCTGGCGGGCAGTCTGAAGACGCAAGCCGTCACAGCCGGGCAGTCGTCGCATCAATTTCCGCCCCGCTGCGTTGAGGTGGATCGGATCACGGTGTTGGACGGCCGCAAGTTCGTGTTCCGCCCTGCGACCGAGGTCGTGCTCGCGCAGAACGCGACGGCAGGGTGCGCGAAGGGCTGTATCTGGGGTATCGATGGCCGGACGCTAGTCTTCAGTCCGGACGTCGGCGACTTCATCCTCCACTACTACGCCAGGGAGGAACAACTTTCCGTCACCGGCACAAACTGGTTGATCGAAGAGGCCCCCGACCTATACCTCTATGCTGGTCTTGCCGAAGCGGCCCGCTTCTCGAAAGAAGCTGAGCAAGAAATGGGACGCTATGAGTCCGCGTTCGGCGGCATAGTGACCGCCCTCAAGCAGCAGGACGCGGAAGCCGCAGTCGCCCGCAGCGCCCCTCTGCGGAGAAAGTGACATGCCTAAAAAGATGGAGCGACGACTGAAGAGGGAGGCTAAGAAAAAAGGCTTTTCTCCGGCTCGCACAAGGGCTTATGTCTATGGGACCATGCAAGATAAGGGCTGGAGGCCTAAGCCCAAGACTAGAGCCTCCCGCCGGAAGCGTTAGATCATGAATTTTTAATAGGAGACAAATTTATGTCAAGTCCTCCCACCATGACCTCGATTCCCCAAATGGATCCAGGGCGTCCATTGAAATCCGTAAACGCTGGCTTCGGTAACGAGTGGTTGATGGAGATCCAACGCGCCCTAACCACGCAATTCGCCTCTATTGGCGAGTCGGTGGTAATCGTCTCGGCTGAGGAGCTCAATGCTCTCAAGGACGCCGCCGCCGACAAGACCATCGAAGAGCGGCTAACCTCTCTCGAATCAAGCGGATTTAACTACGCACTACCGGCTGAGGCCTTAGACTTAGCTGATCCTTGGTGGAATGCGGGCAACGATGTTGTCCTTTACTCGTCCTACTTTATCACTACCACGAGGGCGGCGGTTTCGAATGCGCCTTTTCCCTGGGGCTCAAGCATAACGCCGGGTGACGAGCAGAACGCCACATTACTGCTGGCTAAGCGCAGCTTTTCCGATTCTGACGACCCTGCTATAGATGAGGTTTGGATTCAGGACATTGTGACGGGACAGATCCGGCATTGCTACAGGGCGACGGACCGACGCAGTGCAATGACCAACAAGTCGTGGTACGCGATGGAGCAAACCAGCACATCTACCGCGGAAGGGACTAGCGGTAACGCGATTGAAACCAGTGTTTGCGGGACGATCGCGCAGCTATGCCCCTAATCCGCATTGAAGACTTCGGGAGTTCGGCTTTAAACGTCGATGTGCAGCCTACTCTTTTGAAACCAGGGGAGTGGTCGGCCATGACAAACATTGATGTCGAGTCCGGGGACATTCGTTCCGCCTGGGGTGAGTCCATTGTCGAAGCCTCGCCGCCTTGCGAGCCGCTCTACCAATATCGATTTGAAGGGCTAACTTCGTCCTGGCTCATCATCTCCGATGGAGTCGGTGTCTTCGCGTCGGACGGAAAGTCGTGGCAAGACATTACGCCCGTTGCTCTGGCGGGGATAGGGACTACATGGCAAGACTTTCACGACGAAGCAACCACTTGGTCCGCGCTGGAAGCTTCCAATGTTACCTGGGGTCAACTGGAGGAATCGGAGACGGATCCGGTGCCGTTCGCTGGCCGCGTCTCGTTTTCGACCTTCTTGGGGATCCTGGTAGTAACGCCGGATCAGGGTGCGCCGTCTTACTGGCCTTCCGAGGACGGGCGTATGGCCCCGCTGCCTGGATGGGACATTAACAACTGGACAGCTAGCCAGGTGATTGGCTACGCCAATTTTTTAGTGGCCCTTGAGTTTGACGATGGCACGATCATCGGCCCTCAGTTTCGGGTAGCCTGGTCGGATGCTGCGGCCGAAGGAGAAATTCCGCAGTCGTGGGATTTCGCCGATGTCACAGCGCTGGCTGGGTCTGTACAGCT
>Ga0070722_10000136_pt1 | contig 27328 bp, 27 predicted proteins | sample tdAd001_FD_67276 | JGI IMG/M metagenome (GOLD analysis project Ga0070722, IMG submission 67276) | Marine sediment microbial communities from the Atlantic coast under amendment with organic carbon and nitrate - tdAd00.1 | ecosystem: Environmental > Aquatic > Marine > Coastal > Sediment | place...
AACCTGATAATCTGATTTTTCATCGCTGTTTCCGGGCACACACAAGCCTAAGCACCCCGTCAGAAAAAGCGGATGCAGAGTATAACGGAGTTAAATGCGAATAATCAATGACCCGAACGCATATTTATAATGACAAATGTTCGAGGATTCCATCGAGCTCGGCGGCGCTATGAAAACTGATCACGAGCTGACCGGAACCCTTTTTACCCGGCTTGATTTTAACCCCCGCACCCAGCTTTTCGCTGATCCTGTTCTCCAGACGCTTGATGTCCGGGTCGGCTGTTTTGGGCCTGGCCTTGATCGTGGTTTCAGCCGCCAGCGTCTTTTTCACCAGTAACTCGGTTTCACGAACCGACAGGCCCCGATTCACCACCAGCTTGCCGATCTCGATCTGATCGTGGCGGATAAGCGCCAGCAATGCGCGTGCATGCCCCATGTTCAGCAAGCCCTTGTTGACCTGCTCCTTAACGGGTTCGGCCAGGTCGAGCAGGCGCAACAGGTTAGAGACGGTAGCGCGAGAGCGCCCTATCGAATCCGCAACCTGTTGATGCGTAAGGTCAAATTCCTCGATCAGGCGCAAAAATGCTTGTGCCTCCTCGAGTGGATTCAAATCTTCACGCTGGATATTCTCGATCAGCGCGATCGCCGCAGCCGATTTGGAATCGAGTTCCCGGATCACCGCCGGGACTTTCTGCAGGCCGGCAAGCTGGGCCGCACGCCAGCGTCGTTCACCCGCCACCAGCTCGAAGTGATTGGCCTCGGGACGCACCACGATGGGTTGCACGATACCCTGCGCGCGAATCGAATCAGCCAGTTCCTGCAAGGCCTCCTGCTCGAACACCTGGCGCGGCTGGAACTTACCGCGCTGAATACGATCGATATCGAGCTCGACCAATCCGCCGGCTTTATCCTCAACTTCTGTGCGGGTGACGTCATCGATGTTACCGATTAACGATCCGAGTCCTCTTCCCAGGCGCTTTTTTTTCATAGTGTTTATTGATTAACGTAATGGTTTTGTTTGGCGTCTCGTCGTATCACTTCACCCGCCAGGGCGAGATAAGCCATCGAGCCACGTGAATTTTTATTGTATTTCAAGATCGACTGGCCATAACTCGGGGCCTCGGCGAGCGCCACGTTACGCGGAATCACGGTGCGATAGACGCGGTCACCAAAATGTTCGACCAGCTCACTGGAGACATCGTTGGACAGGTTGTTACGCGGGTCATACATGGTACGCAGCAAACCTTCGAGTCGAATTTCCGGGTTAATGCTGATACGAATCTGCTCAATCGTATCGAGTAAAGACGAAAGGCCTTCCAGTGCATAGTATTCACACTGCATTGGAACCACGACCCCGTTGGCCGCAACCAGCGCATTGACGGTGAGCATGTTCAGTGATGGCGGGCAATCAATCAGGATATAGTCATAGTGTGTTCGCAGCGTGTCGATGGCGAGCGACAATTGCTTTTCACGACCAATTTTATTCATCAGCTGCACTTCAGCAGCGGTCAAATCGGCGTTGGCAGGTAAAATATCGTAGCCCGCTTCGGGCGTATGCAGCAAAGCCTGGCTGGCGGTAGCGTCACCGAGCAGTACGTCACAGATGCTTAACCGTAACGAATTTTTATCTATCCCGCTGCCCATGGTGGCATTACCCTGCGGATCCATATCGATCAGCAATACGCGCCGTTTAGTCGCGGCGAGTGCCGCGGCCAGGTTGACCGTGGTGGTGGTCTTACCGACTCCACCCTTTTGATTGGCAATGGTAAAGGTTCTGGTCATAACGCTCTTATGCTCACCAGGCTGCGGGGTTCGCTTATTCCTGGCACATTTGTAATTTCTTCCTCGAAAACGAACCTGCAGGTATCCAGTTGCTGCACTTCCTTTTGTCTGAGCCCGGTCTTCATGGTAAGTAAGCGAGTTTTCGGTTCCAGCAAATGCGCAACGCTGTCACAGAATTCCGCCAACGGCGCATAGGCACGACTAACGATAAAATCCAGCGAGTCCGGCGAATGATAATCCTCAACCCGCGACTGTACAACTTGTGCGTTTTTCAGCCCGCAATGGGCAATCGCCTGACGGATGAAGCGCGTCTTGCGCGCATTGCTGTCGAGCATCACCCAGACCGCCTCCGGCATTGCGATCGCCAGGGGAATACCCGGCAATCCGGCACCGCTACCGACATCGAGCGCCTTACGGCAATCTTTAAGCCTCGTTACAAGCGAAAGACTATCGAGCAAGTGGTAGCTCAGCATCTTAGACAATCCGCGAATGGCGGTCAGGTTGTAAACCTGGGCCCATTTTTCGAGCAGGTAAAGGTACTCGAGCAATTGATCGTGCTGGGTTTGCTGGAGCGTAAGCCCAAGCGCGTCAGTGCCTGCGCGGAGTTCGCCGGCGAGATCCATTCAGGCTGTCTTTTTAACCTGGTATTGATGCCTTTTGAGGTGCACCAACAACAATGAAATGGCGGCCGGGGTAATTCCCGAAATCCTGCCGGCCTGACCAATTGTCGTGGGTCGATGTTGTGCCAGTTTCTGGCAAGCCTCGTTTGACAGCCCGCGCACTTCGGCGTAATCGAGTGCTTCCGGCAACTCGGTTTGTTGGTGCTGGCTGGCTTTATCGATTTCCTGTTGCTGACGGTCGAGATAGCCCGCGTACTTGACGTTGACTTCTGCCTGCGCACGAACATTCTGTGAATAAGCTTCGGGCTGCTCGATAAACGGCATCAGATCTTCGATCTCGACTTCGGGCCGTTTAAGGATTTCGCAAAAACGGTATTCACGCGTCACCGGGCTATCTAAAGATTTCGCCAATGCATCGGCGGCCGCTGTACCTGGCCGCACCCATTGCTCGCGCAATAACTGGTTCAGGCTTTCCAACTGTTCGCGGTAGCGTTCAAACGCCTGCCAGCGAGCGTCTTCAACCAGCCCCAATTCGCGACCAATTTCAGTTAAACGCAGATCGGCATTGTCTTCGCGCAGCATCAAGCGGTACTCCGCACGCGAGGTAAACATACGGTACGGCTCATTGGTGCCGCGCGTAATCAGGTCATCCACGAGCACTCCCATATAGGCTTCAAAGCGCTTCGGCTCGAGTGCCTTTTTACCCTGCACCCTGGCCGCGGCATTGGCACCGGCGATCAGCCCCTGGGCACCAGCTTCTTCGTAACCGGTAGTGCCATTGATCTGGCCGGCGAAAAACAGGCCCTCGATGAAACGGGTCTCCAGTGTCGGGCGCAAATCACGAGGATCGAAATAATCGTATTCGATCGCATATCCAGGCCGCGTTATAACCGCCTGTTCAAAGCCGAGCATGCTGTTGACCAGCGCCTGTTGAACATCGAATGGCAGGCTGGTGGAAATTCCGTTGGGGTAGACTTCGCCAAGCTTCAGGCCCTCGGGTTCGACAAACACCTGGTGCGAAGTCTTATCGGCAAAACGAACCACTTTATCTTCGATCGACGGGCAATAACGAGGGCCCACACCCTCGATTTCGCCGCTGAACAACGGGGATCGGTGCAGGCTTTCACGGATGATATCGTGCGTCCTGGCGTTGGTATGGGTGATGTGACAGCAGACCTGCTCAGGATGCATGTCGAGACTACCCATGGTCGAGAACAGTGGTTGTGGATCATCGCCGGGTTGCTCTTCAAGTCGGCTGAAATCGATCGAGTTGCGATCGATTCTCGGCGGCGTTCCGGTTTTCAGCCGACCCACTCGAAATGGCCGTGCGCGCAGGCGCTCGGCAAGACGGGTCGAGGGAGGGTCACCGGCACGCCCCCCGGCAAAATTGGAGTCACCGATGTGAATTTTACCGTCGAGGAAGGTACCCACTGTCAGCACCACGGTCGGGGCGTAAAATTTTAGCCCCATTTGCGTAACCACACCCTCGATCGCATTACCGTTTTCAATCAAATCGACCACAGGCTGCTGAAAAATAGCCAGGCCGGGCTGATTTTCGAGCTTTTCACGAATCGCCATACGGTATAACTGGCGATCGGCCTGGGCACGCGTCGCACGCACCGCCGGACCCTTGCGCCGATTTAAAATCCTGAAATGGATACCGGCCTTATCCGCGGCAAGCGCCATCTCGCCGCCGAGCGCATCGATTTCCCTGACCAGGTGGCCTTTGCCGATACCACCGATCGCCGGGTTACAGGACATTTGCCCAAGAGTCTCAATGCTATGCGTCAACAACAGCGTAGCGACACCCATGCGCGCAGCCGCCAGCGCGGCCTCGGTACCCGCATGTCCGCCGCCGACGACGATCACATCGAAATGCTGTTTAAATTCCATTCGACCATATTAACGAAAAAGGGCGCGCATTCTAGCGTAATAGTGCGTCTTTTCCAAAATGTGGTTTTGTGGGGGGCTTCGAGGGGGTCAGAGCACGGTTTTCGGTACTTTCCGAGCGAAGATTGAAAGGTTTGGCGAAAACGTGGTCTGACCCCGAGGGTCCAAACCTGGGAAAATCCCAGCCAAACCAGAATTTTGAGGGCCGAGCCGTCGGGGTCAGACCAGGTTTTTCTCTGACGCTTTCCCCTACTACTCCGCTACTTCAGAAAAACCTGCTCTGACCCCCTCGAAGCCACCCTGACGATAATTTGCGATCAGGTCGGGGAGATCGCACATATTCTCGAAAACGAGATGTGCGCCGTTGGCTGTTAGCTTGTGCGCCGGCATCAGTTCGGCAAAGCCGAACACGTTCATACCGGCGGCGACCGCACCGGTGACACCGAGGGGGCTGTCTTCGATTACCAGGCAACGTCCGGGCTGATGCCCACCCATGACTGTCGCCGCATGCAGGTAAATATCGGGGTGGGGCTTGCCGCGCTCGACATCACTGGTGCTGAAGATATTGCCCGAGAAAAAATCTATCAGCCCGGTTTTACCCAGGGTGAGTCGCATTTTGTCGTGCGAACCACTCGAAGCGACACAGAAAGGAATCGCCAGGTTCTTTAACACTGTTTCGATGCCTTCGATCGCAGCCACCGAATCATTTAGCGCCAGGTTGATATCATCCTGGTAGCGTTGATCCAGTTCGGGAGGGGGCGGCTCACCGAGCATGGCTTCGACTTTCTCCAGACACTGGGCCCGGGAATGACCAACGAAAGTATCGAACATTTCTTCGAGCGTAAACTGGAGACCGCAGACCTGCAGTAACACCTCGGCAAACACTTCGTTAGCGACTTGCTCGCTGTTGACCAGTACCCCGTCGCAATCGAAAATTACTAGATCTAAAGGCCCGCTCAACTCACCGATCCGGGGGTATCCTTTTTGGCAATGGTGGTCGCCAACGCAATCATCGACGACAGATCGGTCAGGTTTGCCGGCACCACCAGGGTATTGCCTTCTTGCGCCAGGTTACCAAACTGCGTGATGTATGACTCGGCCACGCGCAACTGCATCGCCGCATCACCGCCCTCCCTGATCAATGCCGCGCCAACGCGCTGTAAACCCTCTGCGGTCGCGGTGGCTACCGCCAGGATCGCCGCGGCCTCACCTTCGGCTTCGTTAATCTGTTGTTGCTTACTGGCCTCGGACTCCTTGATCACGCGCTGCTTTTCGCCTTCGGCCTCGTTGATCTTGGCGTCACGTTCGCCTTCCGAAGTCAGGATGACGGCGCGCTTTTCACGCTCGGCGCGCATCTGTTTTTCCATCGCGCTGAGCACATCGTGTGGTGGATTGATATTCTTGATTTCATAACGCAGCACTTTGACACCCCAGGGATCCGATGCCTTGTCGAGTTCTTCGACGACGTTGGCGTTGATCATGCCGCGTTCTTCGAAAGTCCGGTCTAGCGCAATCTTGCCGATTTCACTACGCAGGGTCGTCTGCGCCAGCTGTGAAATTGCAAACGCGTAATCGGTAATTCCGTAAGAGGCGCGTTCCGGGTCCATGACCTGCAGATACAACACGCCGTCGACGCCGACCTGGACATTGTCGTTGGTGATACAAACTTGTTCGGGAATATCATATGCGAGTTCCTTTAGGCTGTGCTTGTAGGCCGCGCGCTCGATAAAGGGAATCAATATATTAAATCCGGCACGCAGCGTGCGGCTGTACTTGCCGAGGCTCTCGATCACATAGGCGCTTTGCTGCGGCACCACCACCGCAGTTTTGAAGATGATAAGAATGACAACGATAGCTGTCGCGATGGAAACCCAAAATGCAAAATTACCGTACATGGCTGTTCTCCTTATTGCTGTTTCTCGATGCTGTCGAGTCTCAAGGTCAGACCATCGACACTGCTAATCTTTACATGCTGACCTGCTTCGAAGGTTTCATCGCTGTCGTTGATAACCGTCCATTCGGTACCACGGTAGGCCAGCCTGCCTTTTTCTCCCGGCGGCAAGGTCTGTTCGAGGGTTACCACCTCGCCGGTGGGACCGGTCTCATAGCCAACTCCGGAACCACGCAACTTGGCGTAGAGCTGTTTTCGAAACAGCACCATCATTATCAGTGCAATGACTGAAAACAGGATCCATTGCAGCCAGGGTTCCAGGCCGACACCGCTGAGTTCGACCAATCCGGTCGCGGCAGCGGCAATACCGATGAAAACCAGGTAAAAGCCGGCATCGACTATGAGCAGTTCGGAACCGAGCAGCAAGGCGCCAAATATTATCCATCCCCACCAGGGCATGATCGTCTCCCGTGAAATTACTGATTCATCTTAAGTTAAGGAGTCCACCCGGCGCAAGCCGGGGTTCGCGCAAGGGGCGAGTTGATGCAATGGATTGCTGCACGAGGCTTCGAGGGGGTCAGAGCACGGTTTTCGGTACTATTCGAGCCTGGATTGACATGGTTGGCGAAAACGTGGTCTGACCCCGAGGGTTCAGGACTGGGACTGGTTGAGGGCCTGGTCGAGATCCCAGAGGATATCGTCGAGGGTTTCGAGTCCGACCGAGATGCGCACCATGTCCTGGGTGACCCCGGCAGCGATTTGCTGTTCTTCGCTGAGCTGGCGGTGGGTGGTCGACGCCGGGTGAATGATCAGCGTACGCGCATCGCCGACATTGGCAAGGTGACTCATGAACTGCGCATTATTGATAAACTTCTCACCTGCAGCACCTCCACCCTTAATACCGAAACACATGATCGAGCCGGCCCCCTTGGGCAGGTACTTCTCGACCTGGGTCTGGTACTTGTTGCCCTCGAGCCCCGCATAATTGACCCAGCTCACCGCCGCGTGATCGAGCAGGAACTGTGCTACCCCTGCCGCGTTGGCACAATGCCGATCCATGCGTACCGGCAGGGTCTCGAGACCCTGCAACATCATGAAAGCGTTGAACGGACTCATCGCATGCCCCAGCGTACGCAGAGTTTCGCAACGCGCCTTCATGGTGAAACCAAAATCGCCGAAAGTCTCGTAAAAGCGGATGCCGTGATAACCATCAGAGGGTTCAGTCATGCCCGGGAAATTACCATTGTCCCAGTCGAACTTGCCCGATTCGATCATGACTCCGCCCATGCTGGTGCCATGACCGCCGATGAACTTGGTCGCCGAATGCACCACGATATCGGCGCCATGATCGATCGGCTTGCATAGATAAGGTGTTGCGAAGGTGCTGTCGACGATTAGTGGAATGCCGGCATCGTGCGCGATTGCAGCAATTGCTTCGATATCGATAACATTATTGGTCGGATTACCGATGGTTTCGGCATACAGCGCCCTGGTCTTAGAGGTAATCGCCTTGCGGAAATTCTCCGGGTCGTCGGAATCGACGAAAGTGGTGTCGATGCCCATCTTGCGGAAGGTCACATCGAATTGCGAAAAGGTGCCTCCGTACAGCGTTCTTGCCGATACCAGCTCATCACCCTGCTGCATCAGCGTCAGAATCGCGGTCATCTGTGCCGCCATGCCGGAGCTGACGCCGAGCGCAGCGCGACCGTTTTCCAGCGACGCCATGCGTTCTTCGAACACCGCGGTGGTCGGATTGGTCAGGCGTACGTAGGTATTGCCGAAGGTTTGCAGGTTGAACAGACTGGCCGCGTGCTCCGCGTCGTCGAACACATACGAGGTGGTCTGGTAAATCGGTACCGCACGCGCGCCAGTTATGGGGTCGGGAATTTGTCCGGCGTGCAAACACAGGGTTTCGATGCCGAATTTTCGATCTGCCATAATCTGCTCCGGTTAGCGGTTAAATATCCGTGGACGTTGCGCCGAAATCACGCCGGTATTAACCCCGATCGTGTTCAAACCACCGAACAGGCGGGCATACTCGATTTTCATACAGCGGTCCATGACCACTTCAAGACCCGCGTCACGTGCTTTTTGCGCAGCCTCTTCGTGGATGATGCCGAGCTGCATCCACACCACCTTTGCGCCAATTTCGATCGCCTGATCGACAAAGGCGGGGACTCGATCGGCACGCTGGAAAAGGTCGACGATATCGACCTGCGACGAAATCTCTGTCAGATCGGAGTAACACTTCTGTCCGAGAATTTCATCGTACTTCGGGTTGACCGGAACCACGTCGAAACTGTGTTCGAGCAGGTACTTGCCGGCAAAGTTACTCGGCCGTGACCAGTCAGCGGAAAGGCCGACTATCGCCACGCGTTTATAATCAGTCAGGATACGGCGCAAATCCTTAATGTCAGTCATAAAAGTCTGGCACGGGCGCGCAATTCAAACTTTTGGATTTTACCGGTCGAAGTTTTTGGTAACGCACCGAACACCACCTTGCGCGGCGCCTTGAAACGCGCCATGTTATCGCGACAAAAGTCGATGACCTCCTGTTCGCTGGCGTCAGCATCTGCATGCAGGGTCACGAACGCGCAGGGGGTTTCACCCCATTTGTCATCGGGCATCGCCGCGACTGCGGCCTCGAGTACTGCTGGATGTCGATACAGGGTTTTCTCGATCTCGATACTGGAAATATTTTCACCCCCGGAAATAATAATATCCTTGGATCGATCGCGGATTTCGATATAACCATCGGCGTGGCAAACCGCGAGATCACCCGAGTGAAAATAACCGCCGGCAAAAGCCTCCCTGCTCGCTTTCGGATTCTTCAGGTAACCTTTCATGACGATATTGCCCCTGAACATAATTTCGCCAATGGTTTCCCCGTCGTGTGGTACCGGTTGCATCGTTTCCGGGTCGGCGACGACGAGCTCTTCGAGCATCGGATAGCGCACTCCCTGGCGCGATTTCATCTCGGCCTGCTCGGTGATCGGGAGTTGATCCCAGGCTTCGTGCCAGGCACAAATCACCGCCGGGCCGTAAACTTCGGTTAAACCATAAGCGTGGGTTACCTTGAAATTAAGCCGTGCCATCGCCTCGAGAATCGCCGGTGGCGGCGCCGCGGCAGCGGTCATGATGTTCACTTCATGATCGATACCCGCCTGTATCTCGGCAGGAGCGTTAGCCATCAGGCTCATGACGATAGGCGCACCGCATAAATGCGTCACGCGATGCTGTTTGATCGAATCGAAAATATCGTCGGCACGCACCGCACGCAGGCATACGCTGGTGCCATTGAGCGCGGCAATAGTCCATGGGAAGCACCAGCCGTTGCAGTGAAACATCGGCAGGGTCCACAGGTAGACCGGGTTTGCGCCCATGTTCCATGCCAACGCGTTGGATACCGCGTTCAGGTGAGCACCACGGTGATGAGTTACCACGCCCTTTGGGTCTCCGGTAGTACCCGAAGTATAACCGAGCGCAATCGCATGCCATTCATCCTGCGGTAACCGCCAGGCGAAGTCAGGATCGCCCTGGTTAAGAAAATCTTCGTATTCGATCTCGCCGACGAGCTCGCCCCCTGCAAATGCCGGGTCATCGACATCGATGACCAGTGGTTTATTCTCGAGCTGTGCCAGCGCCGCGCTAACCGTCGAGGAAAATTCCCGATCGGTCAAAAGCACTTTGGCTTCGCCGTGTTTTAACTGGAAAGCAATTGCATCGGCATCGAGCCGAATATTGAGTCCGTGAATGACCGCACCGGCCATCGGGATAGCGTAATGCGCTTCGAACATCGCCGGTATGTTCGGCAGCATCAACGCCACCGTGTCGTCTGCCTCGATGCCGCGTTGTTGTAACGCCGAAGCGAAGCGACGGCAACGACGGTAAGTCTCTGCCCAGCTATAGCGTTTGTCAGCGTAAATCTGCGCTAGCCGTTCGGGGTAAACCGACGCCGCACGTTCGATGAAAGTCAGTGGCGAAAGCGGTGAGTAATTGGCCGCGTTCTTATCAAGATCAGTGGAGTACTGACTACTTGAACTCATTTATCCTTCCACTCGGGTTTACGCTTCTGGAAAAAAGCATCGATACCTTCACGCGCATCGTGTGAATCCATGTTGCATGCCATACGCTCACTGGCATAAGCATAGGCATCGCTTAAATCCATCGATAATTGCCGGTAAAACATTTCCTTTCCCAGTTTTATCGCCTGTACGGGCTTGGCAACAATTTTTTGCGCCAGCGTAATGGTTGCCTGCTCGAGATCCGCGGCAGGCACAATCTCGTTGACCAGCCCATACTGTTGTGCGCTTTGTGCTGAAATGAAATCCCCGGTGAGCAACATGTGCATGGCCTGCTTGCGTCCCATGTTACGGCTTAGCGGTACCGCCGGGGTTGAGCAAAACAGGCCGAGGTTGATCCCCGAAACCGCAAAGCGGGCATCCTCGGTGGCGACCGCAAGATCACAGTTCGCCACCAGCTGGCACCCAGCCGCGGTAGCGATTCCGTTGACCCGGGCGATCACCGGTTGCTGCATCTGGTTGAGAGTCAACATCAATTTACCGCACTTGTCGAACAGGGCCTGGTGAAATTCACGCTCCTCGCTGGAGCGAATTTCCTTCAAATCGTGGCCCGGGCAGAATACCCTGGCGTTGGAGGCAATGATAACCACTCGAACCGAGTCGTCCTGCTTGATATCATCGAATGCAATCTGCAATGCGGTCAGCATTTCACTAGACAGCGCATTGTATTGTGCAGGACGATTCAGCGTGAGCGTGGTAATGCCATCGCTGTCTTCGCGTAACAGAATGGGTTGGTCGATCACCTGGTCGGCGGTTGCATTCATAGGCTTTTCCTCACTGAAATTTGTTCCTGAAATGAATCGAAAAATAATCCACGTAACGCTGCTACAGTTCGTGTAGTTTTCAGTCCTGGCCGGTTACCATACCGCGACCTAGTAGGCTTGCGCAATGGCAATCACTACCACGCCATGCGAGCGCATGCTGGCGTCTGATGCGCCAGGGAGGTTGATTTGAAGTAGTATTATTTGGTTGGCTTGTTGGTTGGCTTGCGTGCGGCGTAGGCTGAATAGCCCAATGCGGCGCGGCGATTGAGATTGTCGGCGTATTCCTCGACATACTCGGTTACCGCTTCAAGGCTGCCCGCACGTTTACCCTTAATCGCTGAAGACCCCAGACCGATAATGTATTCATACCATTCCCCTTCGGTCACACCAGCCGGAGGTTCCGTCTTCTCTATGCTGGTAACAGGAAACTTGCTCTCGGTTACTACGTCTTCGGTTACTACGTCTTCGGGTATATCAGTCATGTTTTTTTCCTAAAATCGTAATCGGTCAGGCAGCAGCACGCCGACCGGATTTAAAAGGCTGGTTTGCGCCTTGCGCTGAGGGTTTGCCAGGCCGGCCTTTCGCTTTAGCCTGAAAGGAACGTCGTGACTTGTTCTTCCCTGGCGGCTTGCCACGCTCGATAGGTTCCGCCTTAATTCGCGGGTCGGGCTCGTAGCCTTCGATAACAAGTTTTTGAATATCGCGTTTAATCAGTTTTTCGATATCCTTGAGCAGCTTCAGTTCATCGACACATACCAGCGATATGGCTTCGCCTTCACGCCCCGCGCGTCCGGTGCGACCAATGCGATGCACATAGTCCTCGGCAACATTGGGCAAGTCATAGTTGACCACGTGCGGTAGCTGATCGATATCGAGACCGCGCGCAGCAATGTCAGTTGCCACCAACACCCGCACCTTGCCCAATTTGAAATCTGCCAGCGCCCTGGTGCGCGCGCCCTGGCTCTTGTTGCCATGGATTGCGGCGGCATTGATGCCATCGGTAATCAGTTGTTTGGCAAGGCGGTTGGCGCCGTGCTTGGTACGGCTGAAGACCAGTACCTGTTGCCATTGGTTCGAACCGATCAGGTAAGACAGCAATTCACGTTTCCGGTTCTTGTCGACAGGATGAACGACCTGTTGAATCGCTTCCACAGTGGTGTTGCGTCTAGCCACTTCAATCAGCGCAGGTGACTTCAGCAGGCCATTGGCGAGCTTTTTGATGTCGTCGGAAAAAGTTGCTGAAAACAGCAGGGTTTGCTTTTGTTTAGGCACCAGCGCGAGTAGCTTGCGGATGTCGTGGATAAAGCCCATATCCAGCATGCGGTCGGCTTCGTCGAGTACCAGCAATTCGACATGCGAAAGATCCACCGATCTCTGGCCCACATGATCGAGCAGTCGACCCGGCGTGGCCACCAGGATATCGACGCCGCGGATGAGTTTCTGTTTCTGTGGATTAATACTGACACCGCCAAAAACCACGGCCGACTTTAATGGCAGCCACTTGCTGTAGGCGTTTACGCTTTCTGCAACCTGCGCCGCCAACTCCCGGGTTGGCGTTATCACCAGTGCACGAATCACGCGGCGACCATTTTGCGGGTTCTGCTTTGCAGCCAGACGCTGCAACAGCGGCAACGTGAATCCGGCGGTCTTGCCGGTTCCGGTTTGCGCACTACCCATCAGGTCGCGGCCTTCGAGTATCAGCGGAATTGCCTGCTGTTGTATAGGGGTCGGAGTGTCGTAACCTTTTTCGGATACAGCACGGACTAGCTCAGCTCTAAGGCCGAGATTATTAAATGACATGTTTTGAAATTCTCCAGCAATCGACCCGCCAAAGCACACTGCTGTGTTTGGAACGGTCAGGGTAGACTTAATGCTTAATGAGCGGGAAATCGTCGTCGATTACCGTATTAATGACAGGTGCAGACCGATCAGCACCAGAAAGATTGCGCGCACTATACAGTAAAACGGCGTAAATAGGTGATTAATATTATAAAACCGGATTCGACGTATCTTAATATCATTCCCGTTTGAGAGCGATCACGGTAACTATCTAGTCGTTGTCGGTGAGTCCTGCGCCGGCACCGGCGCGCGACTCTGCAGTCGCGGGCGCGTAGGTTTTAAAGGCGAGCTCATTGATGCATTCGACAATCTTGCTATCGATGGTATAGGCCATCGTGGATGGCAACCGTTGCGGGGTCGACAAACTGTCCTGTCGACAAGTCACCGCATCGACCCGGTTGAGTAACAGATCATCCTGATCACCGGCGATACTGAGCCCATTTCCGAAACAACTCACTCGTACCCCGGCCCATGCGGTAGTGAAAACGGTTTGGTGACAGCGCGCGGCCTGCCCAACAGTGGCGGCAAGCAGTAGTGGATAGGCAGTCGGACCGAGGCTAAAGACTTCGCCGCCGAGCATTTGCGCCGACCGATCGGCGAGCGCGGCGCCGGTGATTATCGGGCACAACAGACCGCCACTGGCATGCCAGGGTTTAGCGCTGCTATCCGGGATATACTCACGATAGTCCATGCCCGCCAGCTGCTGCAAATGCGCGAGCATGAATTCGGGACCGGGCAGGTCAAAGGCCGCCAGCCAGCGCGCCGCCTTGCCCGCCTCTTCGGCGAGGCCCCAGTCAAGGCCACAGGCACGTGCAACCTTGCGCAATGATGTTTCGGTTTCCGCGAGGGTGAAATGGAAGCTCATGGCGCCGCCGCGAGCAATTCATGTGGAAAGGGCGCATCCTGGTACATGCAGATGCGTACCCAGCGATCAGATCGCGGATCAAACCTGGTGGCGCCAAAGAACGACAATTTACAGCGCAGAATATCGATCGGCAGCATATCCGCAGCGATCAGATTGTCCTGAATTTCAGCATAGGGGCGGGCGGCCAGATTTTGCACCCGCCGCACCGTGTGCCGGTGTTCGGGTTGGACCAGCAGGAATTCGGCAATAGTTCGTTCCTGCTTCCAGGGCGCCAGCGCGGTGTACATAAGTTTGATATCGCAACCAACGGCGAGCGGCAGTTCGTATTCGGCACCTGGTTCATGGAAACGTTCACCAACACGTGGCTCGAGTTTTTCCGCCGAGGTGTACCAGAAGCGGGCCCGGTTCTCGGGTTGATCATAGTCAACTTGCAAAGCCCATTGGCACCGGGTTTCGACAATCTCGCACAGCCGCGCCACCGGCATGGCGCCATCGATAAAAAAAGCCAGGTGTTCATCGGCATCCATGCACTGCGCCAATTCATCGACCAGTTCGCCATAGGGTTCGAGCAGCAGCGAAACCAGCTGCTCCTGGCCTTCGAGCGACAAAGATTCTTCGGCCCAGCGATAAAATCGGTCCCAGGGATGATCCTCGGTGAGCGGCTCAAGCGCGATATAACTGCTCATCGACTCAAGATCGGCGCGTAGCGACTTAAGCTTTTCGATCTGGATGGGATGCTCCGAATGCCATTGCGATACGTTAAAGCAGGCGCGTTCGAAATGCTGCTTGAAATCAGCGATTGCCGCTGGCTCCGCTTGTGGCAATGCTCGTACACGCGCCAGCGCTTCTTCGCGCGCCATCATCCAGTTATTGAGCAGGGCCGGATGATTGATCAAAAACGGTGCCATGCCGAGCCCGGTGGAATTGCCAACGCCGATATGCCGCCGTAACTGCGGGTCGATACCGACCGCCTGCGCGCCGCCAGCGGCCCTGGCAATATGTTCGACCAGGTCGATCGAGAAGGCTCGCGTCAACCAGACCGAAAGCATTTCGGCCTGAAACGGGCCGCTAACCTCCGCGCGTTCCGCTATGGTGAGGCGATCAGCGGCGCCAAATTTACCGGAGCCGTACACCGCGGTGGTGCGCACCAGGTAACCCACCGCTTCAAGCTGATCGCGGTCGGGCTGCTGCCCCGCAGCCAGGCGTTCGACAACGTGTTGCCACAGGCGTACCGAGCGGTTAGCGCGCGACAGGCTTAACTCTGAGTCAGAAATGCGCCCGGCTTCCTGTTTGGGCACGTTTTGTTCCAGCCGATCGAGGTCCGCGGTATTCGGGATACCGTCAAATAACGTAAAAGTAGCATCCCAGGCGGTCGCGATAACCCGATCCGAGCGCATGTGGTCGGGTAGATCGTGTGCAAACGCGACCAACGAGTAAACTCGCTCGGGCCCGTACACTGTGTAAACCGCACGCCCGAAGCCCTGCGCATTGATCGCCCACAGGTTACGTTTGAACTGCCACTGCTCCTGCTTCAGGCGGCGCAGCAAGGTTCGCATAAACGACAGCCGCGTCTGGTGGAAACTGCCCATTCGCGTGAGCCGCATTACCACCTCGGGCGGCCTGCGGTAGCTCGCTGTTACCGGCACGGGGTTGTTGTCGGCGCAATCTGCCATGGCTAGTAATCCGGGCCAAAGTTTTCATCAAAGAACCGCAACCAGTTATTACCCATAATTGCAGCAGTATCCTCACTGCTGAAGCCGACGTCGCGCAAGCCCTGTTCGACATTACCGAAATCCCGGCTATCGTTGAACCAATGCGGCATCGGCGGAAAACCGGCATTGCTGGCCGAACCTTCGCCATAGTCAATCTTTTTGGTCCAGCGCCCGACCCGCATCCACTCGACTACCGAATCCGGTTGATCCTGGCACAGGTCAGATCCAAGGCCGATGTGATCGACACCCATGACCTCGGCACAATCGGCAATCATCCGGCAAAAACCCGGCAAGCTGCAATCGCTGCCACCTTTAAGATGATGCGGGTACATACTGAAGCCGAGCATGCCGCCGGTTTCGCCGAGACCTTTTAAAATTGCATCCGATTTATTACGCAGGGCCGGATGCCAGAAAGCCGGGTTGGCATGCGTGACCACGATCGGGCGCGCACTGATTTCGATTGCGTCGAGCGTCGAGCGCTCGGCCGAATGGCTCATATCGACCACCAGGCCGACACGGTTCATTTCCTCGATCACTTCGCGGCCCATGCGGGTAACGCCCGAATCTTCGGCTTCGTAGCAACCGGTGGCAAGCAGCGACTGGTTGTTATAAGTCAACTGCATGAAACGAACACCCAGCGTATGCAGAATTTCGATCAGTCGGATATCGTCTTCGATCGGCGAGGGGTTCTGGAAACCATAAAAAATCGCGGTGCGGTTAGTATCACGTGCGAGGCGCACATCGTCACCAGTAAAGCCCTGGAAGATGAGGTGAGGAAAACGCTCGAAGTAACTGTTCCATTGCTCGATATTGGCCACGGTTTCACGAAAGTTTTCATGGTAGGCGATGGTGACATGAACCGCGTCCAGCTCGCCCGCACGCATCTGTTCGAAGATTTTCTCCGACCAGTTGGCGTATTGCAGCGCGTCGATCCGATAGATGACTTCGCTCATGCCGGGTTGCCGCTGTTGATGTAAGCGGTTTTTACCTGGGTATAAAATTCCTGGGCGTACTGTCCCTGTTCGCGCGGACCATAAGATGATTCACCGCGACCGCCGAAGGGTACATGGTAATCGGTACCTGCTGTCGGTAAGTTGACCATCACGCAACCGGTTTTGGCGTTACGGCGGAAATGTGTCGCGCGCGCCAGGTTACTGGTGATAATGCCTGCGGTGAGTCCGAAACGCGTATCGTTCACTGTAGCCAGCGCCTCTTCATAGGAGTCGACACTGATTACGCAGGCGATCGGCGCAAACAATTCTTCGCGATTGACCTGCCAGTCATTTTTCGTGCGCGCAAACACTGCCGGAGTCATAAAATAACCTTCGGTTGCACGTTCTACCTGTTCGCCACCACAAAGCAGTTCTCCACCCTCTTGCTTACCCAACTCAATGTTGGCGAGGTTTTGCTGTAACTGCGCGGAACTCGATACCGGTCCGATCTGGGTGTCGGGCTCGAGTGCGTGCCCGACTACCATATCCCTGGCTGCATCGACCAGACGTTCGACGAATTGATCGTGCACATTCTTATGCACCACAAGACGCGACGAAGCGGTACATTTCTGTCCTGAGCTGCCGAAAGCGCCATTTAGCGCACAGGCCACCGCAGTATCGAGATCAGCGTCATCCATGATCGCAAGCGCGTTCTTGGAACCCATCTCGAGTTGAACCCGGGTGAAGTTACCCACTGCAGCCCGGGCGATACCCCGACCCACCGGCACCGAGCCGGTAAAGCTGATCGCATTGATCTGCGGGCTTTCGACGAGTTGCTGGCCGACAGCGCCACCCGGACCCATCACCAGGTTGAACAAGCCGGCCGGGATATCCTGGCGCGAAATAATTTCCGCGAGCGCGACCGCGGATGCCGGCACCAGGTTGGCGGGCTTCCAGATCACCGCGTTGCCAAACGCAAGAGCGGGCGCAATCTTCCATACCGCGGTCGCCATGGGGAAGTTCCACGGCGATATTATAGCTACCGTACCGATCGGTTCACGCCGTACATCGACTTCGATGCCGTCGCGCACCGAGTCGGCATTGTCACCGATCTGGCGCAGTGCTTCGGCCGCGTAATAGGTGAAGAACTGGCCCGAGCGATAAACCTCACCCCTGCCTTCGAGCTGGGGTTTGCCCTCTTCGCGGGCGAGCAGGGTTCCGAGCTCATCACAGCGCGTGATTAACTCGGTGCCAATGGCCATCAACACGTTGTAGCGCCGTTCGAGCCCTGACGCTCCCCATTCACGCTGCGCCGCCTGCGCCGAATCCAGGGCACGCTGTAACTGTGCGCTATCGGCCTGGGCAAAATGACCGATGGTATCGGACAGATCGGATGGATTGATATTGGCGATTTCACTGGCACCGGCCAGCCACTCGCCGGCGATGAAATTGTGATTAAGGTTGGACATTCAACTCCCCGGAAATTGCTTGAAAACAGGCGTACACAATAATTCCGGTCAGTGCGATCGTCAACGGTTATAAGGTCGAATTACAAGTGAACGGGGGTCTTCGGACCGTGACGGTGAAGCAAGATCCCCGCTTGCGCGCACCGCTGTCCGGAACAATTACTATCGGGCCGTTTGGGAGCGCCTTTTGCGGACATTCTCCCGAGGGCACGTTGATACGCTCAAGCTGGCTCTGGATATTATCGACGAATTGCGCGTCACGGAACTGACGCGGGCTGATGTTGATGCAGAGCATGAAATCCGGCTGCACCAACCTCTGATCGATCCACAGGGTCATTTGCTTGAGCGCGGTTTCTATCACCCAGTCACCAACTTCGACAATCTGACCTGAGGACTCGAGCACATCGAGGAATTCAGCCGGTGCAACTACACCAAGTTCGGGTTATCCCAGCGAATTAGCGCTTCGGCACCGATAACTGCCATCGCGGAATTAACCAGCGGCTGATAATAGAGCCGAAACTGTTCTTCCTTGAGCGCCCTGTGTAACTGGTTTTCGAGTTCGAGCTGACGCGTGACATCGCTGCTCATGCTCTCGCTGAAAAATTCGAGTCGATTGCGCCCTTCACGTTTCGCCTCGTGCATCGCCGTATCGGCAAAACGCAACAAGTCGTCGCCGCGCAAATGTGCCTGCAGCCGCTGTGCCATTTCCTTCAACACCAGATCGCCCGCGGGATGCCCGAGTGAGTCATTGATATTTTTGAAATTATCGAGATCGATAAACAGCAGCGCACCGTAGACATGGGTGCGCCTGACGCGTGCAACTTCCATGTCGAGACGTTTGGCGAGTTCGTTGCGATTTAGCAAACCGGTAAGGGTGTCATAATAGGCAAGGTACTCGACTCGTTCCTCGGCAGCCCGCAAGTGACGGATATCACGCGCGATGGTGGAAAAGAACTCAATATCACCACGATTGTTTCGATCCGAAATCAACACCAGGGAAGTCAGCACTTTTTCTCCGTTAAGCGCCAGAAAGGTAATTTCTTCGCTCCATAACCCCTCGTGGATCGCACAGGGAATACCTTCACCGAGGATTTTTCGGCCATCGGCGGGAGAATGGAAATCTGCGAGACGAATACGGCTGAAGTCTTCGTTCTCACCAACCCCGAGCAGATTTCGACCAGACTGGTTAATATAGGTTACAAAACCATCGAGGTTGGCAATACATATCAAATCCGGGGTTGCTTCGAGGATTGCGGTCAGGCGCTGCTGACGTTCCAGGGTAATCCTCTGCTCGATGAGCAGACGCCATTCACGCATCACGCGACTCGCCGTACGCGGCAGCGATGCCATGGTTTCCCGGGTTTTGACGATGTATTCCGCCGCACCCGACTCGATCGCGTTGACAGCTACCTCTTCATTGCTATAGCTGGTCATGACAATAGTGGGGCATCCGAAACCGCGGTTTAACAGTTCGGTACCATCCCCGTCGGGTAACTTGACATCGGTAATAATTTAATCAGGGCTGGTGTGGTTGATCAGGAACTTCGCATGTTGCAGGGTCGCGGTAGTGACCAACTGACAACGGGACTCGGTTTCAAACGCACGATTGATCAAGGCAGCATGACCGATGTCATCCTCGACAAGCAATACATTGTATTCCGGCTGAGTTCCCATGCTGCTACTTTAAATCTGGTCGCGGAATATATTCGCGACCAGGCGTTTAACGCCAGGGGTTCTGGTTCCAGGCCAACCAGTAGTAACCGAGTTCTTCCATTAACGATTCGAAACTGGAAAAATCCATCGGTTTTACCACGTAACTATTGGCGTGATACTCATAAGACTGGGCTATATCCTTATCCGCCGATGAAGTCGTCAGGATGACAACCGGTGTTTTCCTGGTGATTTCATTGTCCTTGATGCGCCGCAATACTTCGAGTCCATCCACTTTGGGCAGGCGCAGATCGAGTAGAATGCAATGTGGCCGCGGATACTTTTCGGTATCGCTATAATCACCTTGGTGAAAAATATAATCGAGCGCCTTCTGGCCATCATCAACGTGGAAAATCACGTTCGAAACCTTGTGCTGCTCAAAGCTGCGCTTAACCATTTCAGCATGCGCATCATTGTCTTCAACCAGTAACAATCTCAGCGGTTCATCAACTGCATCTGCATTCATAGACCAGATTCCTTTTCGCTTCGGTAGCGTAAAACAATAACAACAATGATGTCCATTTCCTTGCGATTCACCGGCAGTCCGGCTTCACTGCGGCCGCACCAGGTTTATTTCTTTGGCGGATTAAATGCTTCCGGTCTCGGGTATCGTGAAGTGATATCAAATTGGGTCAAGTCCATATGGCTGCGCGTATATTCTTCGGAGGCATCGCGCGCCGGGCTGAAATCCCACCCCTGGTAGCGTCCAACCCGCAAGGCTGCGTGCACCGCACGACGACGCTGCTGGTCGTGAATCACGGTTTTGCGTATCACCTCGGCGTCCCAGTAATCGGCCGCTTCGCGACGAAAGCCAGCCAGCAATTCGTGCTCCAACAAATTTTCAAGCTCGGCGGGATCGTTATCGAGATCGAAGAGTAATTCCGGGTCAGTGCCGCAGGAAATGTACTTGTATTGCCCGCGTCGAATCATCAGCATCGGCGCCGCGGTGCCTTCGGCAAGATATTCACTGACACAGGCGTTGGGGTCATTGCTGGTGTCACCAGCGCATAGTGAAATCAGCGAACGCCCATGCAACGGGTCGATCGGCGGTGGTGGTGCCTTATCCGTTGCCGCGGCCGCGATATCGACCAGCGTTGGCAATACATCGACCTGTGCCACCGGTGCCGGCACCCTACGCGCACTGAAACGCCCCGGCTGATGCACGATCAACGGGATTCTGTTCGACCATTCACGGAAACTCATTTTGTACCAGAGCCCGAATTCACCGAGCATATCACCATGGTCGGAGGTAAAAATAATCGTCGTGTTATCGGCCATACCGCATTCGTCGAGAGTTGTGCGCAGTCGCCCCAGCCATTCATCTATATAACTGACATTGCCGTAATAAGCCCGGCGGGCGTTGATAATTTCCTGTTCGCTGATATCGACCGCGTCGAGGGCGATCACCTGCTCCAGTCGCGCATTATGCGCATCCTGTGTCGTCGGGCGTGGCACAGTGGGTAACGGGATATCGACGCCATCATACATGTCCCAGTATTTTTGTCGGGTTGCATAGGGGTCATGAGGATGGATAAAACTTGTTACCAGGCATAGTGGACGCTCATCTTCGCTGCGCGCATGATCGTAAAGCACTCGCATAGCCTGCGCGCCGACTTCATCATCGTAGGCCAGCTGATTGGTAATCGCCGCGACCCCGGCCTGCTTCACGCTCGACATATTGTGGTACCACAGATCGATACGCTGGTCGGCGTTGTTCCAATCGGGAATCCAGCCAAAATCAGCCGGGTATATATCGGTAGTTACGCGATCCTCAAAACCGTGCAACTGATCCGGCCCGACAAAATGCATCTTGCCCGAAAGGCAGGTACGATAACCCATTAGCCGTAGGTAATGCGCAAAAGTCGGCATCGTTGCGGGCATGTAGGAGGCATTGTCATAGCCGCCGCAGGCGGAAATGTTCTGTCCGGTCATAAATGCATAACGCGCCGGGGTACACAGCGGACTGGAACTATACGCCGCGTCGAAGAGCACACCTTCATTGGCAAGCCGGTCGATATGCGGACTTTTAACCGCGTCATTGTGATAACAACCGAGCGCGAGGGCGCTGAGTTGATCTGCCATGACGATGAGGATGTTCTGCATATGTGGAAGCCTGGTTTAACGCATTATTTATAACAGGTTTTTACCGTCAAACACGGTGACTTCAAAATCACTGGTATCGAGGTCTTCGATGCAACCGAGATTGACCCGGCAATGCCCCGGCATACGCAGCATTTCATTGTGAGTATAAATGCCGCAGTTCTTACAAAAGTAATGTTTGGCGACCTTGCTGTCGAACTCGTACAGACCAATATCCTCCGGGTTTGCCTCTATTTCCAGGGCCTCTGCCGGGATCGCCTCAGTGCTCATCATCGCCCCCTTGCGGGTGCAAATGGAACAGGTGCAGCGTATGCCCTGGGTGATTTCTTCGCCGTCGTAAGAAAACTTGATGGCGCCGCAATGGCAACTACCTGTGTAGTGCTGTGACATGGTTTCTCCTGAGAACGCTACTATGGCCCTATTTTATTGCAGAAAACAAAAAACGATTAACACAAAAGAAATATTCATCCCGCTGGATGAGACTTTCGACACCTTCCCGCCAGGCTTTGGACTCCGCTGCCGGCATCGAGCACGCTTTCACCATGCGCGAGTGCAAGCGCTGCCAGCGTACGCAGGCGCTGATTCACGATTTCGGGGGTTTGGTAACTGGGCTCGATAAGCTTGGCAGTTTTCTTATCGTAGGGTTCCATAGCAGCCAGAAGCTATTTCAGCTACCGCTTCCAATACTGAGCTTGAGTCCCTGCTGATAATACCTGGCCGCCTTGTCGGGTTGCTGTAATTGTTGTTCGAATAATTCGGCGAGCGCAAGACAGGCGGGCGGAGTCGCTTTCGCACCAATACTGGCTTCAAGATATCCCTGTGCCTTACCCCATAAACGCGCGCGTATCGCGATTCGCCCCAGTGCCAGTAACAGGTTTTCATTGTGGCCAAAATCATCGAGCCATTTTTCGACGCGCGCCAGTTGCACGTTTGCGTCTCTAGCCTCAAAACGCCCATAAACCTCGATCAGACCATCATCCCATTGATTATCCAGCGACTTGAGCACAAGTTGCTCAGCGCTACTGTTTTGCCAGCGTTGATCTGCCATCAGATCGAGATACAAACGTATCATCCTCGCATCGGCCTGTAACAACTTGGGGATTTTGCCCCAGGCTTTGTCAAAACTTTGCTGACTGCTGGTGGCGAGTTCGAGGATGCCGCAATAACCGGCCACTTCCATTTCCAGAAGTTTTGACTCCTTGAGGAGTTTCTTGCGTCGTACATCGGGCAATATTTCAACCAGGGCCCGCCAGTCTTCGAGCTCATAATAAGCACGGGCCAACAGCATGGCGACATAGTCGTGGCGCGGCGCGACGCTGTGCAGATGCGTCAGGGTTGCCAACGCCTGTTCAGTTTGCTGATGTGCAAGCTGCAGTTCTGCCTGCGTAACTCCGATAGCAAGCTCAGCATCGGGTCTCGCTTCATGTGCCGCTTTCAGATAATTGTCGCGCGCATCGTGTTTGCCCTGTAACTGTGCCGCGCGCGCTGCTGCAAGGTAGTGCACCAATGGACTCTCACTGATATCGACAAGACGTACCAGGTGGTTTTCAGCCTGCTCGAAACGGCCCTCGGCAAGATCGATCAAACCCTGGTTGAGCTGACGGCGTGCCTTGCCAAAACGACGGTTTTGCGCCTGGTTATGCATGCTGCGCGGTAAACGCCATATGCCGCGCAGCAATCTGACGCAGTAATAGATTACAATCATCACCACCATCAGGGCCACCAGCGCAAAAGCAAGAGTGGTCTCGACCGAGTAATCGCGGTAACGCAACAAAAGGAAACCAGGGTCGTCTCGCACCAGCAATACCGCACCCAGCGCGACGATTACCAGGATCAACAGTTTGACGATGAACTTAACCATTGTCGGGCTCCATGGTTTCCGTTACCGCGGGTTCTGGTGCCGCCGGTGGCGCATTCTCGCGTTGGCTGAGGATACGTTGCAATTCATACAGCGAGCCGGTGATGTCCGGCTTTTCGGGTTTCAGCACCATTTTCTGCAGATCCTGCAGCTGGGCCATGAATTCACTATTGGCCGCGTTATCGAGATCGTAGAATTCACCAAACAAGCGCAGGCTCTGTTCGAGCAGCAGATGGTACTGCCTGGCATCGCGCTCGAGCACGGCCCAGCGCGCCAGCTTGAGATTATCCGCAAGACTGGCGCCGACATCGACGATGCTGGCTTCTATCTCGCTGGGTTCGGTGACCTCGTTGCGCACTTCGACCAGGGATTCGATAAAAGCGCGTAAACGGTCGAACCAGTCTTGTGATACTTCGACCTCGACTGGAGCAACAGGGGCTTCTTCGATACGTATTGCGAAACCAGGCTGCAGTACCCGCACCTGCCGTCCCAGTTGCGCCAGGGTTAGCGCCATACCAACCAGATCGGCGCGCCTGCGCGTTTTCAACTCGGCGATTTCCTCACTGATCATGACCCGCACCGGCAATAACCCGGGGTCGCCAGTCAGTCCAATCTTGTCGCTCGCCGCCTGCAGGGTAATCGCAGCACCCGCGAAATCATCCTGCAGGATCAACTTGTGCTGTGCGACCCGCATCAGGTATTCGACTTCGGCAAGCTGCCAGTCGTTCTTGTCACGTCCAAACAGTTCATAAAGCTTTTCACTCGAAGCGCGTAATCCCTGTTGTTCGAGACCGAGCTCATCGATCCTTCTGCCCAGGTTGCCGATTTCACCCTTGAGCGGAGACAGACTCGCGTCGAGCCTGGCATTACCGGCCTTGCTCGCGAGCTGTTGTTCCAGTGGAGCGAACTGTTGCTTTAGTTCGGCGATTACCGCCTTGTAGTCGCGAGCGACCTGCTGTTGTTGCCACCAGTAATAACCAGCGGCAGCGCTGAGCGCGAGGATCAGCAGAAAATTGAGCAGGCTCAACCAGGTGCGGCTCGGCTTCGGTGCTACTTCTGGTTTGGGTTTGGGTTCGGGTTCGGGTTCGGGTTCGGGTTCGGGTTCGGGTTCGGGTACGGGTTCGGACGCCAGTTCAGATGCTGGCTCAGATTCAGGTTCAGGTACTGACTCAGATACGGGTTCAGAAACTGATTCGGTAGCGCTGGATGCGGCCGTATCCGACTCAGTATCAGCAATTTGTACCGGATCCGGATCGGTAGTCAAATCCTCAGTAGCGGCTGCCTGGTCGCTGGATGAATCGTCTTTGCTCATAAGTTGGTCATGGTTTACAGCTGATCGGCCCAGGCGCAAATCGCCTGCTGGATTCCCTTGTCGCTCGCGCTGTGCGCGATAATTATGGGAGCATTATGTCCCAGTTTCACTGCCGATTCACGCATTCTTTCACTGATCAAAAGCCAGGGAATTCGACGCAGGCGCTCCGCCGTTACCGCATCAACCAACTCGATCAGGTTTTGCATGCCTGCATTACTGGTCAAAATCACCAGCGTTGGAAATGCATTCGCGACCAGGTGGTCGAAGTCGGTTACATCGCAGCTCGGTAGCTGCCGCCGATAAACCTCGCAATAATCAACCTCCGCGCCGCGCACCACGAGCTCATCACCGAGCAGGCTCCGCCCTTGCTGGCCGCGCAAAATCAGTACTCGTTTACCCTCGACCTTTTGCAGGACATCGACTTCAAGCAAAGTGTCGCTATTGTAGGGCGCGGCGGCAAGCAGACATGAATCCAGATTGTCAATCTGCTCCGCAAGGGCAATTCGGGTCGCCGTGCCGATCACGCCAAAGCGAACTCCGGGCTTAAGGCGCGATCTATCGAGGTAGCGGAAAGCACCATCGACCGCGTTACGGCTGACAAACAGTAATATATCGTAGCTCGATATCTGCTGCGCCAGACGTTGCCGGATGAGACTGGATTCGATCGGGACGATGTCAATTACCGGAAACGACAGAATCTGTGCGCCTTCCTGTTGGAGTAAGCTGGTGAGCTCGGCCTGCTGATGCGTTGGCCGGGTATTCAGGATTAACTGACCCTGCAGCAGCCGATCCGGCACGGCTACTGCTGCAGCCCGGCGAGAATTCGATCGGCGCCCTGCGCCAGCAATTGCTGCGCCAGCTGCACCCCAAGCTCATGCGCGCGGTTACTGCTGCCGCGAATTTCGGCGCGCAGAATTTCGCTACCATCGGGTTCCCCGACGAGCCCGCGCAGGTAGATTTGATCCTGCTCGAGTACCGCGTAACCCGCAATCGGTACCTGGCAACCGCCGTTCAGGGTCTGGTTAAGTGCACGCTCGGCGGTAACCCTGAGCGTGGTTTCAGCATGCGCGAGCGGTGCGATCAGCTCACGTAAACTTTCATCGTCACTGCGAATTTCAATGCCAAGTACACCTTGCCCGATCGCCGGCAGACATTGCTCGGGCGCGAGTGCCAGCTTGATGCGCTCGCCGAAACCCAGGCGTTGCAGGCCCGATGCGGCGAGAATGATGGCATCGAATTCACCTCCGTCTAGTTTAGCCAGTCGGGTGTTGACGTTACCGCGCAACCAATCGACACGCAGCGCGGGATACGCTTCGCGGATCTGGGTCTGGCGACGCAGGCTGGAGGTACCGACCAGCGCGCCCGCAGGCATCGTATCCAGACTATCGAAATGGTTAGACACAAAGGCGTCACGCGGGTCTTCGCGCTCCATGACCAAAGCAAGTTCAAGTCCTTCGGGGAACTGTACCGGTACGTCCTTAAGCGAATGCACGGCGAGATCAGCGCGCCCATCAAGCAGGCCCGCTTCGAGTTCCTTGACAAACAAACCCTTGCCGCCAACCTTGGCGAGTGGCGCATCGAGCAACTTGTCGCCGCGGGTTTTCATCGTCAGCAGGGATACTTTCAGCTGCGGGTATAAAGCCTCGAGTCGGGCGGCGACATGCTCGGCCTGCCATAGCGCCAGTGGGCTGCCACGGGTGGCGATACGTAGTTCAGAGCGAGGTTGGTTCATAGTTTTATTACAGGTTCTTGATGATTTTGCGGACTCCGGGCAAGTGCCGGCGGCTGACTTCGAGGACATCATCAATCTCGCGAAAGGATACCTGGTGTCCATCGTTTTCGGAGTGCATTCCAGCCAACCGCGCCAAACTGACCAGGGCATTGCGATGGATACGATAAAATCGATCGCCAAATTCGGTTTCGAGCGCCTTGAGTGCATCCTCGATCAGCACCTCGCCCTCGACGTGGCGCACGGTGACATACTTCTGCTCGGCGTGAAAATAGTAGATATTTTCGATCGGCACCAGCACCAGGCTGCCGCGCACCCGCGCACAGATATGCTGGCGAGGTTCAAGCTCGGATAAAACATCTTCGCTGTGGGTGGTCTGGGCTCGTGTCGGGCGAATTGTCGCGTCCAGCGCAGCCTGCAGGCGCTCCTGCTTGACCGGCTTCAGCAGATAATCAACGGCATGGGTTTCAAAGGCTTCGAGCGCATGGTCGGAAAACGCGGTGGTAAAAATGACCGCCGGCGGTTCATCCAGCTTGGCGATATGGCGCGCCGCCTCGATGCCATCCATGCCCGGCATACGAATATCCATCAATACAATATCCGGTTCGAGGCTTTGCGCAAGACCGAGTGCCTCGAGCCCGTTGACCGCTTCGCCCACCAGTTCATGGGAATCGAGTTCGCCCACCATGCGCGCCAGACGATCACGCGCCGGCTTTTCATCGTCGACTATCAGTATTTTCACCCTGCCTCCGTGGTCGGGATGGTTAGTTTCACAG
>Ga0070722_10000160_pt1 | contig 22057 bp, 18 predicted proteins | sample tdAd001_FD_67276 | JGI IMG/M metagenome (GOLD analysis project Ga0070722, IMG submission 67276) | Marine sediment microbial communities from the Atlantic coast under amendment with organic carbon and nitrate - tdAd00.1 | ecosystem: Environmental > Aquatic > Marine > Coastal > Sediment | place...
CGTGCCGTTTGACCGTATCCGGGGAAATGAACAGGCGTTCGCCGATTTCCTTGTTGGTTAGGCGCTTTGCCAGTAGCTCCAATACCTCGTTTTCTCGTTTAGACAAAGGCTCGGGCAAACCGGCCGCGTTTTGCGTTGCCTTGTCTGATGACCGGCCGACTGATCGATCGTGAAAATCAATCGGGAAGCCAGCAAGGATTGTCCCGACGTATTTGAGCTGCGGCTCAGTCAATTCAAGTCGATTAAGTAGTGGAATAACGGTCGGTCCCAGATCGACGAATAAGCGCACAAAAGCACCGGGCTCTGCCAAAGACACTACACGTCCGAGCAGCTGGTCGGCGGTATCCTCGTCGCCGTTCTTGGCACACAGCATGGCTCGTAAGGCCAGTGTTTCAATCAAGAATCGTATGTTATTGGTTGATTCGTAAAACGACTGGTGTTCACTAAGAATGGTCTCGGCCTTTTCCTGTGCATCCATTTGTTCAGAGCACAACAATATCCTGGCGGCTAGTAACGCAGCTACTGAGAACGAATATCCTGCTGTCACTTGTTCGGGTCGAAAGTTGGTCGCCCAGTGAAAAGCAGTCGCTTCATCGCCGCGTGCGTGAGCGAGCTCCGCCTGCAACGCGTGAACATTGGCAAGGTGGTATGTGGACCTCGACTCCAGGCTTTGGCCAACGAGCGACTCGTACAAATCATGTGCCCGTGAATACTCGCCACGGGCAGCATGAATCTGTGACATGATCTGCACGCAGTTTGAATAGGATTCCTGGTGCGGCCACCACTGGTCTCTAATAACATGGCCGATAACATCGGCGGCGGCATCCAGTTTGTTGAGATGATACAAGGCGGCACCGCTAAACCAGCACGCGTGCACGATCGCATGGTCATCGTTCGTTGACTGACCCAGTTCCAGCAAGGTCGTCGCGTAGTCCTGCAGTTCCCGAAGACTGCCGTTTGTCCAGTTCAGATAGCAAGAGCCAATCAGGATTCGTGCGCGGAAAACTTCGGTCTCGCTACCAGGCTGCTCAATTGAATCAAGCAGTGCATTCTGTCCGGCGTTCGCATCACCCAACATTTGCAGTGAAACGCTTCGCATCAGTGTTGCTTCAGAGCGCGCGAATGTGTGATTCAACGGCAAGAGCTCAAGAGCCTTATCGGCAAGAGCCAGCGCTGCCCGACCATCACCGCTAAAGTACTCCACCACTGAGCATTGTGCGCAGTTCTGACCATATGCTACGTCGTTGACAGTACCGGCCTGCCTCTCCCTTTCGATCCTTTCCCGGGCAATTTGCGCAAACCCGAGTTCCTGCGAGACTCGGCCCATCCGGCCGGACACCCATGACATGAGCACGAGCAGCTCCAGGTTATTATCGACTGTTTCCGTCGGCAGCAAACGCATCAAAAGATCCAGACGGCGCCACTGGTGTTCGAGAATGAGTTGATCTTTGTGACGCAGGATCATGGCCGCTGCCAGATCGTTGTCCTCAGCATGAAAATAGTGCTGAAGGGCCTCCTCAATTCTTCCCTCACGGTCGAACCATGCCCCCGCCTGAGTGTGCAGAGATCGAATCTCCGCTTCGTTGTATCTGAGCCGCGCTTGGGTGAGAAGCAATTCCTGAAAAAAATGGTGATAGCGAAACCACTCGCCTTTCTCGTCCAAAGGAATGCAAAACAAGCCCCTTGATTGGATGAGTTCGACGACTTGCTTTCCGGATACGCCGGCATCGTCAGTTGAATCGATCATCGCTCCACACAGGTCAGCCGAAAATCGATCGAGAATGGACGTGCGGTAGATGCTGTCCGCTACCTTATTTGGCAGTTGGTTTATCACCTCTTCAACCAGGTATTCCTGAATCTGCCAAAGAGTACCCTCGCAACGGTCAAGGAATGCCTGCATACCCTCATTTCCTGGGAGAGCCAGCAATACCATGCGAAGCCCAGCGGGCCAGCCCTCTGTTACAGCGTGCAGCCTACTGAGAGTCTGGTCGTCGACCGTCGTATTTGTCGTAGAACTGACAAGGGCGCGTGTATCCTGATCGTTGAATTGGAGATCCTGCAGTCCGATATCGATTACGAGGTTTTGGGATCGTAAACGGCTAAGCGACAGTGGGGGTCTTCGTCGAGAAACGATCGCAACACGCAGGCAAGCCGGCATATGATTCAGAAGCGTGCTGACCAAGTCGTGGACCTCTGTTTCACGAATGCTGTGGTAGTCATCCAGGACCAATACCAACGGATCCTTAACCCGATCAATCTCTGACACACATGCGTCCGCTACCTGGCTTGGCGAAGGAAGTTCCTGAGACTCGATTATCTTTTCGAGCGATCGGGCAGCGGACGGACACCACTCGCTGAATGCTGCAGCGAGGTACTGCAGAAAGAGACGTAGATCGTTATCGTGTGTGTCGAGTGATAGCCACGCGCAAGGTGCGGCTGATTGATCGACCCAATGGCTGATCACTGCGGTTTTGCCGTAGCCCGCAGGTGCAGAAACAACGATGATCTGCTGCGCATCAGCACGACCAAGGCGGTCCTCGAGACGCTCACGACTTACATGGTCGTCGGCTACAGGAGGCCGATACAGCTTGGTTCGCCTAAACGATAACAATTGTGTACGAGTGGTCAATTATTCTTCTTTGTTCAAGCGGTTACATTATTAGTTTCGCAGAATGGCCTATTCGACTGTATAGGTGAAGTCACGGACGAACGCGAGACGTACTCTTGGCGCCGAAACCGGACGCCTGGTCGAACATTGAGTGGTATAAGACGAAGCGAAACCCTATACCTATGTCATCTCAGAAAAAATTCGGAAGCGTTCTGGTTCTTGCCGGCATTGCGCTGTTGACAGCGCCTGCCAGTGCGGCCGTGGAGCTTGAAGAGATCGTGGTAACCGCGACCAAGCGTGAAGCTACGGTTCAGGATGTACCAATGTCTGTTACGGCAATCTCCGGAAGGAATATTTCGGAACAAGGCATTATTGATCTTGATCAATTGTCGGCGTCCGTGCCGAATTTCCAGGTTGGTGATGGCACCCTGACCACGAATATTTCCATGCGGGGAATGGGCTCGCAACCAGAACGAGGTTTTGAACAATCCATCGGTATGTTCATAGATGGAATTTACATGCCGCGATCTCGTCAGTATCGAGCACCTTTCATGGACGCTGATCGAGTCGAAATTCTCAGAGGTCCGCAAGCGGTGCTGTTTGGGCTTAATTCTACAGCCGGCGCGGTCAGCGTTATCTCAAACACATCGCGCCCCGGTGATACGACCACGGCCGAAATTACGGCTGCCTATGAAATGGAGCATGAAGGTACAACAGTGCAAGGTGTGCTCGGCGGGCCCGTGAGTGACACTCTGGCTCTTCGGCTTGCCGCAAGGTATCGCGATGAAAGCAAAGGAATGTATTTCAATACATTTACCGGGAAGAGTGAGAATGCATCCACGGAGACAGTGGTGCGAGCCACTGCGGCGTTTGAGCCAGGGGAGTCGACGTCGCTGGTTCTCAAGATCGACTTCGCCGATTTTGGTTACGTCGGCGATTTCGGGGAGGAATTCGGGCAGCCCTATGTACTTGATGCGCTCGGGTTAAGCAACGGAAATATAGAAAGGTCGCTCGATTTTCGCCGCAACATGGATTCTGCGGGCGCTGACATTCTGGCCGGCGTCACCGACGGTCGCTCGTCAGCGGGCATGGATCAAGAAAGCCTGACCGCGGGTCTCACGCTGGATCAGAAGGTAGGTGACCATACACTGACGGCTGTGCTTGGCCACTCCGACCTGGAGTGGAACAGCGTACAGGACTTCGACTTCGGCCCGGCGCTGATCATGACCGGCGCGATCGACGAAGAATATCGGCAGACCAGTATCGAGCTTCGCCTGTCATCGCCAACTGGGCAGAAGTTGGAGTGGATTGTTGGTGGCTACTATCAGGACGACGAGCTCTCCAATCAGCAGCCGAACACTCTCGGGTCCGCGTATACGGATCCTCTTGCAGCGGCGTTGGGCCTTGACGCTCTTGGATACAACTCTGTGGGGAACGCGGTGACGCCGGTCGTGTTGCTCGAAGGTGCAATGGGCACAGAATCCACAGCCGCGTCGCTGTTTGGTATTGCGACCTGGAATGTTTCGGGCTCATTCGGTCTGACGGGCGGCGTGCGCTGGGTGAATTCGAGTACTGATTATCGACGTGAAGACTCGCCGTGCACGACGCTTGATGAAAATATCATGCCTCAGTCACTGGTAGATCTGATTCCAGACGATCTGTTTTGCTTCAATGGCAGGAATTTGAATCAAAGCCGCTCTTCCGACAACGTAATGCCGGAGCTGACGGCGCAATGGAACATTGATGAGGCGATAATGCTCTATGCCAGGGCTGGAAAGAGTGCGAAAGCGGGTGGTTTTGCATTCTCGACCAATCTTGGACGAGATTCTGCCGGCAATGTCGTCGTGGAATATGACGATGCAATCGCCATTGGCTATGAAACCGGAATTAAAGGGTCATTCGGCAATTGGGAGTTCAACGCGGCGCTGTACAGGACAGAATTCGAAGACCTGCAGGTCAATACTTTCGATCCGGTTACCGCTGACGCGATTGTGCAGAATGCCGCCGAAGCCACAACGCAGGGCATCGAATTTGACGGGCGATGGGCTACCAACGACTACATCACGCTAAGTGGTGCTATTGCATACCTTGATGCAAAATTCGACAGCTTCGACGGTGCCCCTTGTGCGGTTGACGGCTCGACGCCACCCTCATCCGGCCCGGTCGGTTGCGATGCAAGCGGCCTGCCAACGGCGTACGCGTCGGAATGGTCCGCCTACCTGGCTGTGGACCTTGTCGCTCCAATAAGCAGCGGTCTGCAATTCATGGGCGGACTGAATATTTCGTACAGCGACGAGTTCCTCACAGACTCATCCCTTGCCGCGTTCCTGACGCAGCCTTCCTATACAAGAGTCGATGCCCGAATAGGTATCGCGCACTCGAACGGACACTGGGACTTGTTGCTGATTGGTAATAACCTGTCAGACGAGTTGATACTGAATAACGGCATGGTTTTTGTGGCTAACGCGGGTTATCTGAAAACACCTCGTCGAATATCCCTGCAGGGCACGTACCGCTTCAGTAGATAGAATGGTCAGCGGCGAGAATGCATCCATGCCGCTGCTGACCTTAGGCAGTGCTCGTTCATTAATCAGCCCAGCATCTGTGGGTTTCAGGCGCGCTGAAATAGGATTGCCGGAAGACTGCCGGGAATAGTTACTTGCGCGCGGATCTGCTACGAGACTTGATCGGGCGCGTTGCAAAGTCGATGCCGCATGCTGTTAACAAGGAATGATACGTTGTAAATGATGTGCGAGTTTCCGGTTTTAGGGTTTTGAAAACAGTTACGCGATTGACTCCAGCAGCCTCGGCGACCTTGCCAACACCGCGGGCACGAATGACATCGGCCACCGCGGTCTTGAATACCACTTCATCACCTTCAAGAAGTGCTTCATTGACATACGCGGCAGCATACGATGGATCAAGAAGGTCCTCGTAGAGCTTCTCTTTCATGTTCCAAGACGCTGCTGCCTTAACTTTCTTACTCACTGTTTCGTCCCCGAAAATCTTTCAATCTTTCTCTCGCAAGTCTTATCGCTCGTCGTCCGGAATTTGCTTCGTAGACCAGCAACTTCATCGACATACTATCGTGCATGTTGCCTGCAGGCAACATGCTCAAATCTTGGAAATCGTGTGAGAAATGTGTGATTGAGTGTTGCGCGGTTGTGATGGGTACTGCAATTGCAATGGGCGCCGCACCGTTTAACTTTAATTAATTCAATTAGTTATAATTGAAATGGCGTACTCCGAAGGCAGGGGTCACAGGTTCGACAAACGCGAAGCGTTTGGACGCACGAAGTGCGCCCTTTAGGGTGAGGGCCGTAGGCCCGAATCAATCCTGTCGGGCGCGCCAATCCTTCGTTTTCACTGATTAGACTGAATTATTGCAATTTCGCGACCGGTTTTCCGTCTTGTAGCCGTCTTAGCTAATGAATCCATCCAAGTCAGGAGGGAAACCATGAGAAAAATAATCGCCAGGTCTTGTGCCCTGGCAGGGATTCTGTTTGCCGCGACAATGGCGGTGAGTCAAGCGGGTAATCTGAAAAACATCGAGATCACGGATGAGTTTCCGTGGGAGCGGTGCGCTGACAGCGTCGGGCTCGTTAATAGTTGCCTGGGCGCTGACTGCAACCCATATCTGCCGTTGATCGTCGGTCGTGTGCAGGAGCTCGACAATTCCGAATGCGACGACTGCGAGGAATTCGAGGCGGTAGCGGTCTCGATGTTGGCCGATACGCAAACGGTCAATGGCCAGGCGACGCGCGTAATGGAAGAGCGCGAGTGGGTCGGCGAGTTTGGCGAAGAGCCCGAGCTTGCCGAAGTTTCACGGAACTTCGTCATCATGTGCCCGAATACCCAGGACGTGTTTTATTTTGGCGAGGATGTTTGTCTCAATGCCGAAGACGAGGATGCCTTGGAAGCTCCGCTTTATAGTGGCCACTACAACTGTGAAGCGGACGAAATGCTCTATGGCACGGGCGCGTGGCGCGCCGGCCTCGGTGACGACGAACCGGGACTCCTGTTCCCGGGTGGCACGTTCTTGCTGAACGCCGCCCATTTCCAGGAGTTGGCCTCGGTCGCTCTGGACTGGGCCATGAATGCGGAAGCCGGACTGTCCGAAGCCGGGTTTGACGACTGCGTCATGGTGTTGGACCGGAACCTGCTGGAAGACCCGAAGAGCAAGGAAGAGGGTGACGAGAAGATCTACTGCCCGGATATCGGCATTGTAATGGATGAAGATCTCGAACTCGTGAGCTGCACGGATATCGGCGACGCAGACTGCGAGCAGTAGCTCGGTACAGCGGGCACCGTTTTCTCCGCCCGCCACCGCGATGGCGGGCGGTCACTGCCCCGCGCGAAACGCGGGGTAGAGCCCGGCGAGCAAGGCTGCAGCAATCGCGAATACCAACGTCACCGCGAGGGTGTCGGGGGGGGGGACATTTATGTCGATCCGCCAGCGAACCGCGTGGCGGTTTTCAAAGAGCACACTGTGTGAGAAATGTGTGACTGAGTGATGCACGGTTGTATTCAGTTACTTACAAATGAAATGACGCCCTCCGAGGGCGGGGGTCACAGGTTCGACCAATCGCTAAGTGATTGTCCAGGTGTCAGACAAGATGCGCATTTCATTCAAATCAGAGTCCAGCTCGCAGAACTAATAGTGCGTCTTCCCACCCCCATGGTGGCCGGATGTCCCTGGTTTCATCCCTTTTGAATGAGTCTGCCTGGACCGTTTGCCCGTTTCGCGGATCAATCCAGTAGGCGCTGGCTGGCTCAACCAGCGTGTTTTTAATAGTCGTCTGGGAGTTATTGGAAAAGTACACCAAGGCCATATTTCGAGATCTGTTTGTAACGCCGGTTCTCAGACTGTCGCCTTCGCCAACTGATCCCGCGATAACGTAACCGTCTGGAATCCATTCCGCCCAGTTGTGTTCGAGAAGAAAAGCTTTCGCGACGCGCGCGAATTGCGCGGCCCCTGGAAACGCGAGTGCTTGCTTCCAGGTATAACCGCAGTTGTAATCCCCACCTGTACCACGCATGGCCCAAATGGGGCCAGCGCCATAGGTGTGCCCTGCACCACCGGCAAAGAAGGTGTGATACACCTGCCGTCGTAGTCGTACGGGCGTCACCCAACCGCATACATGACGATAGGATCCGAATTCGTACGAACCCTCTAGAAACAGGCTCGGCTTTGCCGGATTCGCCAGCTCAAAATCGCCCAACATTGTCGAATAAACTTCATCTACCTCTCGCCAAACTTCTACACCGTTTGCGTCAAGCCAAGCATCTCCGTGAAACCAATTCGAAGAGTTGTAAGCTGAATCACCGTCCGGGTGATAAGTCATGAAAAGTTGGTCCCAGGCCGGATCAGTACTATTCCATGCCAGGTCCTGCCCGGTCACTCCCTTGGCAATTCCTTCGGCCATCGCCCTGAACACGTGACGGTTGTCCGATTCGACGGGGTTCTGGTTTTCGTCATTGCGTTTGAAGTGCGCTCTAGCATCACCACCAAGCACCCACACAATATGCGGTTCGCGACGATAACGTGCGCCCAAAAATGCGCCGAAAGTCTTCGCTTCTCCCGCAGTGAATTCTTGGTGGACTCCGCGAAACTGCAGCGTGATATAGGCACGCCCCCAAGTCGGCAACAGGGCAAGATACATGCCACGTTTTCTGACCGCTTCGACGACGTAGTCCGCGTTGTCCCAATAGTCGTTGGGTGACTCGGGGCTTCCCCCCTCGACGACCAACGGTTCAGCGGTATTCGGGTCGTCGTCTGTCCCGGTGAAGGGGCGATGTCCATAAGCGTTGGCGGCATTATGAGGGCCGCGCCCCATCCCGCCGCCGTGCGGGTACCAGAACGCGACGGACTGAATAACTGTAAAGCCCAGCTGTTTGCGGTCGTCCAGGTATAGATCCACATCTTCGCGCGTGAGTTGCTGAAACATGCCCCAGGCTGTATCCCCTAGCCACAGGAACGGTGTGCCATCGGCGTGTTCGATAGTATGGCCATTCTCGGAAGCCTGGAGTTCGCCGTGCGCTTGCCATTGTGGCTCCGCCGCCAAGCCGGGTGAGCTCGTTACAAGAATCCAGAATATGGTAAAGACAGGTCGATTCATTTTGTTTCCATACGAACGGGGTGATCGGCAACGAACACTATCGAGATTCAATGGTTAGGCAAGAGAATGCCACCTAATTCATTTGAGCGAGTTCAAAACACTACTTATTTTTAACGATCGCTACCGGTCATACGCAGCCTCTCAGCACAATATCAGGCAAGTGGCTACTCTCGACCAGATTCGGTCGTCCGTTACTTACCCTAATCCACGAACGAAGTTTTGGGCGAAGTCCGTGCCGGCAATCAAAATCGGCCCGAACACGACGAGGAGAAAACAAAGGCCACCAATGGCGGTAGCGGGGTGTACGCGTTTGGCCGTGGCGAGGTCGTATATCAGTATCGGCACCAACAGTAGCAACCACGCCACTGTGACAAAGATTGTCTCCTGTTCCAGCATCCAGCCGAGGTTCTGTGCGATCCGCGCAAGTGGTGGGGGCATGAGGCTGATGGTTGCCAGCAGCATCAGGCGCTTGTGAATGTCGGTTCTGCGCCGCAGCATCAGCGCCGTCGCCAGGAAAGCCACGAATCCCAGCAGCATGTGGAAGTTGGCCCAGACAATCCAGGTGATAAACCAGGGGGCCTGCTCGAAGGGGAAACCTATCTCAGGCAGGCGTGGCACAAACTGCAACGTAGCCATCAGCCCGGCGGGGATCACCGCCACGCCGATCACGGCGCCCAGCATTCCGATTCGGCGGTGAACGTCAATTCGGTTCGCGTTCACCAGCGACGCCTGGACTATGAGCCAGACAAACCAGGCCGTGACCGTCGCACCGTGCACATGCAGATAAAAGGGGACGGGCGGCACCTCGAAGAACAGCCGCAAATACAGGGTGCGTGAGAACCCGACCAGTAAAATTAGTAGCAGGAGTACCGACATGGTGAGGAAAAACCTGTCACGGCTTCTGGTCTGCGCGCTGCCATCAGCAGTGGCGTAATTGGTACCTGTCATGTCGACCCCCTGATTTCTTCTTTTTATTTGTTTCTTATAATTCCCAGTCCATGGCTGTCTTCTTTCTGCACCGTCAATAGTACAGATAATCTCTCCCCGATATTCCTGAACAACAATTCGTCGTCGGAGTGCGCGGCGAATTGATGAGCGAAATGTGCGAACAGATTCGCGTTCTGGCTCGGGATTTGAATCTATCGCACCTCGTCCTGCACGGTATTGATCAGCTTGCCGAGACCTTCGACTTCGATCTCCACGGTGTCGCCGTGCTTCATCCAGACCGGCGGTTTGCGTACGGAGCCAACACCTGCTGGCGTGCCCGTCACGACAACGTCGCCGGGTTCGAGCGTCATGCACTCACTCAGAATTGCCACGAGCTTGCGTACCGGAAAAACGAGATGATCAATTTGACCATCCTGCATCAGCTCTCCGTTGAGCTTCGTGGTCAGTGACAGGCCCGCCATACCATCCGGCAGCTCATCGCTGGTCACGAGCTCCGGACCAAACGCTCCGGTGTCGTCGAAATTCTTTCCCACCGTCCACTGCGATGAGAATCTCTGATATTCACGGATCGTCGCATCATTGAACAAGGTGTAACCGGCGATGTAATCGAGAGCACTGTCCTCGGTCGCGTGTCGGCAGCTCTTGCCGACGACAAAAGCGAACTCGCCTTCGAAGTCGAGCGTTTCTGAGCATTGCGGGCGAATTATGGTTCCTTGATGCGGGATCAGGGACGTCGCCCCTCTGAAAAAAACCTCCGGAAACGTCGGTGTCTCGGCACCACCCTCTGCTGCATGAGCCGCATAGTTTCGGCCTATACAAACAATTTTGCCGGGCCTTGGAATGAGAGGAAGATAATCAATGTCGTTCGTCGCGATGCTAGCGCCATCGAAACTCGCGACCTTGCCTTGTAACTCCCCTAGTCGCCCGTCTGCCAGAACCTGCATAATGCTGCCGGGAAGCTCCGGGTCGATGCTGGCAACCGGGATGACGACGTCGTCTTGTCGAACGCCAATCTGTTCACGACCGTTGTGAATGAAGGTGATCAATCTCATATTTCGTTTCCGTTAATCTTTGGATAGACCGTGAACATCAATACTAGCGATGTCAAGGTGACAACGCGCCCCTGTTGACCCACAATCCGGGACGTCACAGGGGGAAATAATGAAGATAAAGAAGTTACTCCCGAGCGCGCTGTTTCTCATTCTTCTGGCCGCAACTGCCGGTTCGCAGGATCAGGGTGGCCAATTTCACGGTCTGGTCACCGGGCCATTCGACGGGCTGGTAGCCGACGCACCCATACGTGCAGTACATATCGCGTCCGGTGATTCGTGGCAGACACGAACTGATGCCGATGGTGAGTACAAATTTAATGGCCTGCCAGCTGGTGATTATCGGTTGCAGGTCCGTCTTCCATGCTGCGAATACGTGCCGTTTCAGTCCGACCCTGTCGAACTGGGTAGTGGGACGGATCGCACATTCAACATTCAACTGAAGCAGGGCTTCCAGTTAAACACGATAGGCGATGACGTAGGAATCGCGACCGCGCAAATTCTTGCCGAGCAGGATGTTCCCGATCTTCCCAGGCCGGAAACAGTAGATGGCAGGCCGGATCTCACGGGAATGTGGATGTACGGGAACGATCCGTTCCCACCGGCGCCAAAACTTACGGACTGGGCCGCGAAGCTCGTTGCGGAAAGGACCAAGAATCACTTTATTGAATCGCCACGCTTCCGTTGCCTGCCGACATCACTCCCGATCCCCACTCACACGCCGCCGATTCTTGGCAAATTCGTTCACACACCGGATCTGATCGTCATTCTTTACGAGGGCATCCTCGGGTTCCGGCAAATCTTCATGGATGGTCGCGGACACCCTGAAGATATTGATCCTTCATGGCTCGGTCACTCCATCGGCTGGTGGGAGGAGGATGTGCTCGTCGTGGATACAATCGGATTTAACGATCGCGGCTGGACCGGGCTCGGGCATCCTAGAAGCGAGGAGTTTCACGTGATCGAGCGATACCAGAGAACCAGCTATGGTGGTATGGAGCTTGAATTGACGATCGAAGATCCAGCGGTTTACAGCGAACCCTGGGTGCAACAGATGCCTATTTACCTTGCACCGAATGAGCAACTGTTCGAGTTTGTTTGTGAAAACGAGAAATGGCTGAATTCTGTCGGCGACTGAAGCGATGAAAATATGGGGGAGACGCAAATGAAAGCGAGGCTATTGATACTCTTGGCGATGACGCTTGTGAGTTTTGGCATCCCGGCTTGGGCGCACCATTCTTTTTCTGCGGTATTCGATGCGGACAGTCCAATCGAGGCGAGCGGCACCGTTACCAAGGTTGAGTGGCGGAATCCTCATGCCTGGATCTATGTCGATGTCGAGGGCGACGATAGTAGTGCTGTCAACTGGGCTTTTGAAATCGGCAGCCCAAATGGCCTTAAGCGTCGTGGTTGGTCACGCAATACGGTCCAGGTTGGCGATGTCATTAGCGTCAGCGGATACCGTGCGAGAGACGGATCGAATCGAGCAAACCTCGCCTCTATTACGCTCGCAGATGGACGTGAGATGACGGGGAACTCGAGCCGCTATGACTGAAGGTTTTAGGCCCGCATGAGCCAGGCAAAGAAAAAACACGAAGCAGAAAAACACCGCCGGCAAAACCGAATACGATTCGTTGTGGCTTCTGTCGCGGTGTTGCTAATTGCTATCGTGGCCGTGTCGGTCTTCAATCTGGGTGAACAAAACGAGTCCACGCAATCCGGGGACGAAACACGTCTTGCGGCTCTTGCGAGCGATCATTCGCCAACACTCGGCGATCCCGCGGCCAAGGTGCACATCGTCGAATTCCTGGATCCGGCGTGCGAAACCTGTGCCTTGTTTTTTCCTATGGTCAAACAGTGGATGACCGAGGCTCCTGACAAGCTTCGCCTGTCGGTTCGGCACATCGCATTTCATTCCGGTTCCGACTACGTCGTCAAAATCCTGGAAGCGAGCCGCATGCAGGACAAATATTGGCAGACGTTGGAAGCGCTTCTGGCATCCCAGCGTCAGTGGGCGATAAACCACACGGTGCAACCAGACCGGGTTCTGCCGGCAATCGCCGGAGTGGGCTTGGACCTCGATCAACTGGAGGCAGATATGAATGCGATGGAAGTCCTGGCTCGTATCGAGCAGGACAAACAGGATTCCATTGTTTTGAAAGTCAGTGCGACGCCGGAATACTTCGTCAATGGGCGACCGCTGCCAAGCTTCGGGCAACAGCAACTCCTGGACCTCGTACGCGAGGAGTTGCAGAAAGCGTACTAAGTCTCGCTGAATATATTTCGGCATCAATGTCCTGAAGAAAAGCCGCCAGCTCAATTTCATGATGACGCCGGGCCGCGCTTGGTCTACTGACAAAGCATGCAATAAGTGAGGGACAAGATGGAGAATGATTCGCGAGCAATTCAGCGAGTGTTGGAGAAGTTCCCGAGTGCGAATGTCTCTGTCACACCCACTCCGATTTACAAACTGTCGCGGCTCTCGTCTGGTCTTGGACACAATATTTACATCATGAGAGAAGACTTGACCGGTTTTGCAATTGGTGGGAACAAGGTGCGCAAGCTGGACTATCTGATCGGCGATGCTATGGCCCAAAAGGCAGACACGCTGATTACGGTCAAGGCCAGCAACTTCAGCAGAAACGCTGCTGCAGCGGGAAGGGTGTTTGGACTCGATGTGCACGTGATATTGGATGGGCCGGAATCTGAGCAGAACCCTGCCAGCCAGGCGCTGTTCACTCAGTTCGGGGCAAGTCTCTACTACACTGGGCGAGACGACCCGGACGCTGTATCGGCAGAGTATAAAAAGGTTGCCGATGATCTCAAAAGACAGGGCCGTGAAATTTACGAATTGCACCCGGGAGGAAGTGACGAGATCGGATCATTAGGCTATGTAAATGCGTTTGACGAAATCGTTCATTATTCCCAGAGCTCCGGTGTTCACTTTAGCAAAATCATTCATTCGACTGGCTCAACGGCCACTCAGGTTGGATTGCTACTGGGCCAGCACATCTGCGCGTATGACACGACTATCATTGGTATGGCCGCCTCTCAAAAGGCTAAAGTCCAGGTGGGGAGAATTCGTCAGCTGGCGTTGGCCACAGCCGACTTGCTCCAGATCCGGTTCGATGAATCTACAATCATCGTCGAAGACAGATTTATCGGACCTGGTTATGCCATGCAGTCCAAAGAGGGTAGTGAAGCGACCAAAATGTTCGCGGTGACGGAAGGTATCTTGCTGGATGATGTCTATACAGGCAAAGCTGCCGCTGGTCTGATTCATTACGCCAGGCATGACTTACTTGAGGAGGACGAAAACACCCTGTTCATTCATACCGGGGGGAATGCCGGGCAGTTCTACTAACGGACCGTCTCTCCTAGCTCGCGCTCGGGTGTGGGAAGGTATCTTCATCATCCGCACAGTCTCTGTGGTGCCCGGGTTCGAGGCACTTGAAGTCTTTCTCGATGAGCAGTGAAAGCGTGCCGGAATCCTCAAGTTCTTGCTCAGAGACCAGGGAGACCTTGTCGCTGTCGGCCCATTCTTCGACGTCGGCCCTGGGCAGCTGAATGACCAGCTTGTTGCCACTGAACGTCGTCGCAAAGTTGCCATTATCGGACACCTCGAGACAATAGGTCAGCACAGCACCGGGAAAGTGGGTTTCCTCGGCGATGCTCTCGCCGGCCGCGAGACGGTGGACCTCGCTGACCTTTAGGCGCAATCGAATGCTATCGCCGCGAATTCGTAACTTCATTGCCTGGTTCTTTACACGGACGAAAACAATCTTAACAAAGCAAATTGCGCCTCCTCCACGCGGATAATACCTACCGTAAGCGCCAGTCCTATGCCGTAGCGTCCTTTTGCCTCCCTGCAAGGCCAAGTACTTTCCCCAATACATGGCGGGCTAGCCGTTCGGCAAAATCATGCGCTAAAGCATCAGTTATCAGCAGGGTCGGCGGCGCCAATAGATCAGGCATCGTCTCAACGAAGAAGCGCGCCATGAACCACCTTACACGCGCACGGTTTTTGCGCGGCCACTGGCAAGATCAACCTGTTTCGCCTTCTGTTCATGCAGTTGCGCGCGTGACGTCCGGGTGCCTTACTTACCGTGGCGTGTATTGCCGAAGCTGCGCCGACAACTGTGAGCCGGCGGCCATCTTGTTCCAGCCAGTGGTTGGGAGTATGGCCGGCCCCGGCATCGATCCTGAACGTTGTACCGGTTGCGGTGAGTGTCGTGCGAGCTGCCCGGTGCAGGTAATTGTGATGGTCAAGCGTGACATCGACGGAGAATCACCATGAGTGGATTGCATGTTAGCGGTGTCCTCGTACGGTCGCATCCCGAACTGATGAGTCAGACACAGGAACATCTGGAGAATGTGCTCGGCGTCAACGTATACAGCACAACACCGGATGGCCACATCGTCACGGTCATCGAACGCGATTCGGATGCCGAGCTTACGGACGTATTTCAGCACATACAGAATGCTGCCGGCGTGCTCTCGGCGTCCCTGGTCTATCACTACAGCGACAAATTGAATGCACTGGACGAGGAGGTCCCATCATGAAGCTCTCGCGGCGCGAATTCGTACGGGCAAATGCAGCGGCGGCAACTGCGGCCGTTGCCGGAGCCACACTGCCGGGGATGAAAAATGCCATCGCGGCACAAGGCGATGCAATTCGCTGGGACAAGGCGCCATGCCGGTTTTGCGGCGTCGGCTGCAGCGTGCTTGTCGGTACACGCGATGGCAATATTGTGGCTACGCAAGGCGACCCTGAAGCACCTGTCAATCGTGGCTTGAACTGCATCAAGGGTTACTTCCTGTCAAAGATCCAGTACGGCCAGGATCGCTTGACCCAGCCGCTGTTGCGCATGACGGATGGGCAATACGACAAGAACGGCGAGTTCACTCCGATTAGCTGGGATCAGGCCTTCGATATCATGGCCGAGAAATGGAAAGCAGCACTCAAGGACAAGGGGCCAACGTCTATCGGCATGTTCGGCTCGGGCCAGTGGACTGTGTGGGAAGGCTATGCGGCGGCGAAACTGTATAAGGCTGGATTCCGCAGTAACAACATCGAGCCTAACGCACGGCACTGTATGGCGTCGGCGGTTGCCGGTTTCATCCGCACTTTCGGTGCCGACGAGCCGATGGGTGTCTATGATGATCTCGAGCACGCTGACGCATTCGTGCTGTGGGGCTCCAACATGGCAGAGATGCATCCGATACTGTGGAGTCGCTTAACGGACCGGCGGCTGACACATGATGAGTGCAAGGTCGCGGTACTGTCGACATTCAAGAATCGCAACTTCGACCTTGCCGATATCCCGATAGTGTTCGCACCGCAGACTGATCTCGCGATTCTTAACTACATCGCAAACCACATCATTCAGTCCGGTAGTGTGAATGAGGAATTCCTCGAGAAGCACGTCAACATTCGCCGTGGCAACGCTGACATTGGCTATGGACTGAGACCCGAGACTGCGCTCGAACAAAACGCCGCGAATAGCGGCAATACTGGCGGCTCCGAGCCAATGAGTTTCGAAGATTATGCGAAGTTTGTCGCTGATTACGATCTCGACTACACATCAGAGCTTTCCGGCGTGCCGAAGAAAAACTTGCAGGCACTTGCGGAGTTGTACGCCGATCCGGATAAGAAGGTCGTGTCTTACTGGACGATGGGCTTCAACCAGCATTCACGCGGGACCTGGTGCAACAATCTTGTCTACAATCTGCATTTGCTGACGGGCAAGATATCCGAACCGGGTAATGGCCCGTTCTCCCTGACCGGACAGCCGTCGGCATGCGGCACTGCGCGAGAAGTCGGGACATTCGCACACCGCTTGCCGGCTGATCTCGTCGTTGCAAACGAGGCGCACCGCACATTCTCGGAGGATGTCTGGCAGCTGCCCAAAGGCACACTGCCAGCTAAGCCGGGCTACCACGCTGTGTTGCAGAATCGCATGCTCAAGGACAGCAAAATCAATGCGTACTGGGTCATGTGCAACAACAACATGCAAGCTGCGCCGAACATGAACGAAGAGACCTATCCGGGTTATCGAAATCCAGATAACTTCATCGTTGTTTCCGACCCCTATCCGACCGTCACGGCCACGGCGGCTGATCTTATTCTGCCAACATCCATGTGGGTCGAGAAAGAAGGTGCTTACGGCAATGCCGAGCGGCGGACGCAGTTCTGGCGACAACAGGTCCGGGCGCCGGGCGAATCGCGTTCTGACCTTTGGCAGGTTGTCGAGTTTTCCAAGCGCTTCAAGGTCGAGGACGTCTGGCCCGAAGACCTCTTGTCGGAAAACCCCGAGTATCGCGGTAAGACACTTTACGACGTGTTATATGCCAATGGCGTGGTCAACAAATACGCGAAACAGAAGGTCACGGACACCGCTGGCAACGAGTACGAAAATGATGAGATGGAGCACTTCGGCTATTACCTGCAGAAAGGCCTGTACGAGGAGTACCGCGTTTTTGGCCTGAAGGGGCCAAAAAAAGGGCACGATCTCGGCGATTTTGATACCTATCACTCTACCCGCGGCATGCGCTGGCCAGTCGTCGACGGCAAGGAGACGTTGTGGCGTTATCGCGCGGGGCACGACCCGTTTGTGGCCGATGGCAAGGAGATCGATTTTTACGGCAAACCGGATGGCAAAGCTGTGATCTTCGCGCTCCCGTATGAGCCGGCGGCAGAATCCCCCGACGAAGAATATGATCTGTGGTTGGTCACCGGTCGTGTGCTTGAGCACTGGCATTCCGGTTCGATGACACAGCGCGTTCCTGAACTGTATCGGGCGTTTCCCGATGCCGTTGTGTACATGCATCCCGAAGACGCGAAGGCCCGGGGGCTGCGTCGGGGCGTAGCTGCCAAACTGTCGACACGGCGAGGCGAAGTGACAATGCAGGTTGAAACGCGCGGCCGCAACCAACCACCGCAGGGCCTGATATTTGCACCATGGTTTGATGCGCGGCGGCTGATCAACAAGCTGACGCTCGACGCGACGTGTCCAATATCCAAGGAGGCCGACTTCAAGAAGTGCGCTGTCAAAGTAAGCAGCGTTTGAGCGGAACGCGTATACCAAATTCGTATTTAGCAAAGGAGACTCAGTCATGAGCCGATCAAGGACCTGTGCACTGGTTTCGATCTTGATATTTTTTGTCACCGCCGGAAGTGTGGCCGACGAGGTCAAGTCGTTACGTGGTGCAACTGCAATTGAGGAAAATTCTGCGGAGCCTGCAAGAACGCGCTGGATGGACGACAAGGAACCTATCGCGCGAGACTATGTGCAGCAGCCGCCTCTGGTTCCGCATTCCATCGACAAGCACGAAATCGACCTGAATTCGAACAAGTGCATGACCTGTCATAGCTGGGCGGAATATCTCCTTGCTGACGCGACGAAGATCAGTCAAACGCATTTCGCTGATCGAGAGGGGGACGTGCTCGCGACACTCGCAGGGCGGCGCTATTTCTGTAAGCAGTGCCATGTGTCGCAAAAGGATACGGAGCCACTCGTTGAGAATATTTTCGAGCCGGTTGAGGCTGTTTCGCAATAGACAGATATCTGCCGCAGCTCACTGACGATAACGGTAATTACGTATTTCAAGCATCTTTCTGTTACGCAAAACTATCTAAGAATATATATGACCGGCATAGCCTGGAGCGCCCCTGATTAACTTTTCACGCGGGCAAATTCCCCCGGGTGGAGATCTCAATAATGAAGCAAGGGCAGGACGACAAGCCCAGAGGTCTTGCTACCCGAGCTGATCTGCGGATCGTTTTGGTCTGCACTGTTCTGGCCATCGGCATTTTTCATGTTGATGTCAAGTCGCTACCGTTAGGCGTGGCGGCGGGTGTGGCCTATGTTGGGGTCGTACTCATCTCTCTTTGGCTGTCGCAATGGAGATTGTCGTTACTCATTGCCGGCGGTGTCTCTGCGCTCACGATACTCGGGTTTCTTCTGTCCGAACCCGCCGGTATCGCCTGGATGGTCATAACGAACCGACTGCTGGCCTTATCTGCAATTTGGCTGACCGCAATCGTCGGTGGTTGGCTGGTTTTCTCGAGGCGCAAGAAATTGGTCGGAGCCCTGAACAGGGCCGAGAAAGAAGTTGATCAGGCAAGAAAAGCCAAGTTCCGCTTTTTGGACGCGACAAGTAATGAAATGCGGCAACACTTACAGACGCTGAGTTTGCTCAGTGCCGCTATGAGCAAGACAGTAACGGAACCCAAGGCGCAAGAAATCAGTACGAAGCAGGTTGACGCAGTTGCACATTTAGCCGGCCTGTTGAACTCGATCCTGGAATTCTGCGAGCTTGAATCAGGCGATGTGAAGCCGAAAATCACCGAAGTTCCGGTTCAGGATATCTTTCAACAATTGCAAGATGAATTTGGATCTCAGGCGCAGACCAAGGGGCTGCGACTTCGCTTCGGCACGCAAGCCGAGATTGTATCTTCGGATGGAAAATTGCTGACGCAAATTCTCCGGAGCTTGGTATCAAACGCCATTCGCTACACAGATCAGGGCGAAGTGGACGTTTCCTGTCAACGCGAGTCAAATGGCTTGAGGATCACTGTGCGTGATTCCGGCATCGGCATAGCGCCAGATGAAATGGCAACAATATTCGATGAGTTTTACCGGGTTAATAGTGACCCCGTCGACAGAGGTAGCGGTCGAGGGTTAGGCCTTTCGATCGTTAATCGCGGCCTCGAGCTACTGCAATCCAGAATAGAAGTGGAGTCGGAGCTCGGCAAAGGGTCGACCTTTTCGTTTGTGATACCGGCGCGGTGATACTCAAGCACAGTCGTGTCGAGCCAAGGTGGCGCAAGTTCTCGACGTTGTTGCTCAATGCGGTGTTGATTGCTGCGGCCTTCCTGATTGTCAGCGCATTTCAGGCGCGCAATATGCTGAGCACCGACCGGCAGCCCGCCCCTGATCTGACAGCGCGGACATTAGACGGCGGTAATTTCGACTTATCCCAGGCCGATACACGGCCTACGCTGGTCTACTTCTTTGCGCCGTGGTGTCATTACTGTGCATTCAGCTCAGGCAACCTGAATCGCCTTAGACGCTTTCGAGATGAAGAGGACCTTCGAATCATCACTGTGGCTCTTGATTGGGATGATGTTGAAGAAGTCAGAAATTACGCCGAGCGACATGAGCTGAATGTCCCGGTGCTGCTAGGCGATGCAGCGATCGCTCGAAACTGGAAGGTATTCGCATTTCCGACCTATTACGTTCTCGACAGCAATCACAGCGTTGCGAGACGGGATATCGGCTATAGCACGCAACTCGGCATGTGGTGGCGCAGCTGGGCTGTCGAATAGGGCGCGACCGAAAACCCTGTGAAGTGTGGATTCTAACTACGGATTAGCGTTTGTCGCTTTGCTATATTCGCGCCTATGCATAAGAGCATTCTAATATACGTAATTGCTCTGATGTTGTGGCCGATAGCAAGTGCGGCCGACAACTCGAGCAACGCAGAGTTGTATCAAGACGCCTGTGCGGGCTGTCACGGTGAAGATGGGACAGGCAGGGCGCTGGCAGACAGTGCGCTCGAGGTCTTGCCACCCGATTTTACGGACTGCGAGTTTGCGTCTCGTGAGCCGGACGCGGACTGGTTCGCGATTATCCACGATGGCGGCCCGGTGCGTGGTTTTGACCGCATGATGCCGGCATTCGGTGATGCAATATCCAAAGAAGAGGCGTACCAGATCCTTGCGCACATTCGCACGATGTGCAGTGATGATCGTTGGCCGCGTGGTGAGTTCAACCTGCCGCGCCCGCTGTTCACCGAGAAGGCTTTCCCGGAAGATGAAACGGTCTTCACGGCAAGTTACGACACTGGTGACAGCAGTACCTTCGAGCTCGAGATTCTGTACGAAAAGCGTCTCGGTCCGGTTGGCATGTTCGAGGTATCGGTCCCGCTGCTTACCACCGATACCTTGTCAGGTTCCGAGAGCGGCATCGGCGATGTAGCCGTTGGTTACAAGCACACCGTCTATCACAATCTGGACAGCGGAAATATCCTGAGCATCGGTGCCGAAGTCATCCTCCCAACGGGCGCTGAGGACAAATCACTTGGCAAGGGCACCACAGTGCTGGAACCATTTATTGTGTACGGTAAAATACTGCCCGCCAATATGTTCTTCCAGGCACATGCATTCGCAGAGTTTCCTACTCAGAGCGGTTTTGATGACGAATTCGGAATGCGTATGGCGTTGGGCAAGACGTGGACGAGTGGTGGAGAATTCGGTCGGGCCTGGTCTCCGATGCTGGAGGTGCTTGCCATAAGAGACCTTGCGTCCGGGGCCAAGACCAAGGTTGATCTCGTTCCACAATTCCAGGTGTCGCTGAACACCCGTCAACACGTTCTTTTCAATATCGGTGCGAAGGTGCCCGTAACCGAGACGTCTGGCAGGGACGTACAGATCGTTGCCTACGTGCTGTGGGACTGGTTCGACGGAGGATTCTTCGATGGCTGGTAGACGAATCCTGGCGCCAATTGTTATTGCGGCTGTTTTATTTGTGTCCGGAGCGGCCTTCGCCCAGCAAAGCGCGCCGCATCCGGTTTTCGCGACGTCAAGTCAATGCATCGCCTGTCATAGCAATATGCAGGACGCCTATGGCAACGATGTTGGCATTGGTCACGCGTGGCGAGGCACGATGATGGCCCTGTCCGCCAAAGATCCATACTGGATGGCCGGCGTTCGTCGCGAAATCGAAGAACGGCCACACCTTCAGGAATTCATCGAGGACAAGTGTTCTGTTTGCCATATGCCGATGGCTCGCACGACGGCGGTAGCGAACGGCGGTACCGGTAAGATTTTTAGATTCACAGAAGGCACAGCGGCGCCTGACGAAGCGAGGCTGGCGAATGACGGCGTGACTTGCACCGTGTGCCATCAGATTTCAGCAGAGAATTTTGGTGAGGACGAAAGCTTCGACGGTGGATACATAATCAATACCGTCGCAGCGCAGGATCCACCAATCTTCGGGCCATTTGATGTCGATGCGGGCCGCCACCGAGTAATGAATTCAGCGTCGGCGTTTCAACCGCAGCAGTCCGCGCATATTCAGCAAAGTGAACTGTGCGCAACCTGCCATACCTTGTTCACACCGGCCGTGGATGGGGATGGCAAGGAGATAGGTCAGTTTGCAGAGCAAGCACCCTATCTCGAGTGGCGGCACAGTGGCTACGCCGAGACCAGGAGTTGTCAGGACTGCCACATGCCGACAACTACAGCGCCGGTATCGTCCGTGCTTGGGGAACCTCGCGAAGGTATGAGTCTGCACGCATTTCGTGGTGGCAACGCGTTCATGTTGGGC
>Ga0070722_10000166_pt1 | contig 21057 bp, 16 predicted proteins | sample tdAd001_FD_67276 | JGI IMG/M metagenome (GOLD analysis project Ga0070722, IMG submission 67276) | Marine sediment microbial communities from the Atlantic coast under amendment with organic carbon and nitrate - tdAd00.1 | ecosystem: Environmental > Aquatic > Marine > Coastal > Sediment | place...
TGCGCCGCTTCGGTGCGCATATTCCGGGGGCTGTTCTTGTTGATTTTTTAAACATACGCACCAGCAGGGAAATCAACGACCGCAATATCAGGTACTTGATTCCTGAAAAAGCTGAATTTGAAGAGCTGATGCAGTCCTGGGGCGTGAATCGCGATGATGTCATTGTGATTTTAAGTCCGGGAGCCGCTAATGATGATGTAACCATGGCCACACGTTTGTACTGGCAGGTGAAATATTTCGGTCATGACAATGTTGCGATTCTTGACGGGGGCATGGCGCAGTGGCTACTGGAGCAAAAACCTGCAAGCATTGAGGCAAGTGAACCGAAACCGGGAAACTGGATAGCCGCTGATGAACGCAAATCACTGCTGGCGAGCAGTGATGATGTCGCAAGGGCCATTGAAGATAAAAATATACAGCTGGTGGACACAAGGAGCCTGGGCTATTACCTCGGCGCAATAAAACAGCCCTATGTGCGCAAAAAAGGACATATTCCAAACGCCAGGGTTTTTCCCGCCGAATTAATCACCAACGCAGCAGCGCCCGCCTGGTTTGCTGACACAGAAGCATTACAGAAAATGGCAGACGAACTGGGTATCGATAGCAGGGAAAACATCATTACCTACTGCAACAGTGGCCAGCTCGCATCGGCAAGCTGGTTTGTCTTCAGTGAATTGATAGGTAACGCAAACGTCAAGCTTTATGATGGCTCCATGCACCAGTGGGCACTGGAGAAACGGCCCGTCGAGAAAATGATGTGGAACAGGTAGGGTGCGCCGTGCGCACCATTCGAGAAACGCAACTTATTATTCGGAATGGTGCGCACGGCGCACCCTACGGGCTAATGTAGCCCGGATGAAGCGTAGCGAAATCCGGGGATCGTGACAGTAGCTTTCCCGGATTACGCTACGCTTCATCCGGGCTACATATTATATTTGTATAGTCCTTGCAGTGCGTTGGTGCCAGAGCTTGTGCAGTTCATCCACGATTAGCAGGGTCAGCGCAATCATCAACAACTGCGTCCATTGCTGCAGCGTCACCGGCTCGACCTGCAACACATCACGCAGACCGGGTGTGTACATGGCAGCGATGTGAATAGTCTGTGCCCCGAGGATCGCGAAGACCAGGAACCGGTTACCGAGAAAACTCTGGCGGAATATTGACCGCGTCTCCGAGCGACTGTTGAGAACGTGAACGTTCTCGAACAATACCATCAGCAGCAGCGTCATGTTACGGGCACTCGTTTCCGGCATACCCATATCCATCTGCCACTTGAATACCGCGAACGCCAGGCAACCCATGAAAACGGCGTTGACCAGCACACGCTCGTTCATCAGGCGGTTGAACACCGGCTCGTTGGGCGCACGTGGCGGGCGCCTGAGTTCGTGACCCTCCTCCGGTTCCATAACCAGTGCTATGTGCTGGATGCCATTGGTGACCAGGTTCAGCCATAGCAACTGGATCGGGAACAGGGGCAGCGGCATACCGAACAGCAACGACAGCATCACCAGTGCGATCTCGGCAGCGCCGGTCGAGATCAACAGAAAGATGACCTTGCGGATATTGCTGTAAACGATGCGGCCCTGTTTTATCCCCTCGACGATAGAGGCAAAGTGGTCATCGGTAAGCAGGATATCAGCACTTTCCCGTGCCACGTCGGTCCCGCGCAGCCCCATGGCGATACCGACATGCGCATGACTCAGGGCCGGCGCATCATTTACACCATCGCCGGTCACGGCAACAAACTCACCATCATCAATCAGCTGTTCGACAATCAGTTTTTTCTGGCGCGGTTCGATACGTGCAAAGACACGCGTCCCGCTCACCAGTTCATGCATGGCATCCGGTCCTTCATCCAGCGCCTGGCCTATCTGTGTCCCTGTTACCGGCCGCATGGACTCATCTGCAATCCCCAGCTGCCTGGCAAGTGCAAACGCTGTCTCCGGGTGGTCACCGGTTACCATGGCAACCTTGATATTGGCGTTATAGCAGTCCTGTACAGCGCCAATCGCTTCGGGACGCAACGGGTCAATCATGCCCACGATGCCGATGAACTCAAGGTCGTTCAGACAATCGCCGGGATCAGCTGGCACGCTATCGAGACGGCGATGTGCCAAACCCAGCACCCGGTGACCGCATTTCGCAAGCCTGCTTGCCTGGTCTTCAAGACCCCTGAGCCTGTCGGTGTCTACACCGTGGGCACAACTGCACATCTCCAGCAGGCGCTCAACACTGCCCTTCACAAATATCTCATAACCACCTTCATAACGATTGACGCTGGCGGAGAAGGAATTTTCGGATTCATAGGGAATCCTGCCCAGCTCCTGGCAACGACTGCGAACATCTTCATACTGGAGTCCATATTTGCTTGCCAGCACCAGGAAAGCCACGTCCACTCCATCACCGGACCCTTGCCAGCCATCTGCTCCCGTCTCAAGATGTGCCTCGTTCGCGAGCACGGCTGCATGGCATAAAAGTTTCAACCTGGCTGCTTCAGTATCAGAAGGTTGCGGTGTAATAAACCCATGCAGATCAAGTCCCTCACCGCTGACCTCAAATCCTGTTCCGTCAGGCAGTATGACCTGCCGAATGGTCATTTCATTCACCGTCAAGGTGCCGGTCTTGTCCGAGGCGATATAGGTACAGGACCCGAGTGACTCGACGGCCAGCAGGCGGCGAATAATCACGTGCTTGTTCGCCATGCGGCGCATGCCAATGGCCAGGGCAACGGTCATTGCGGCCGGCAATCCTTCGGGTATGGCGGACACCGCCAGGGCAACACCCAGCAGGAATACAGTGGTCAGGTCATCGCCTCGCATCACCGTGATCAGAAAGATCACCCCCACCAGTATCAAAATTCCGTAGGTAATTTTCAGGGTGAAGCGTTCAATACGCACAAGCAATGGTGGCTTCACCTCGGCGACGGCACCGACATCGCTGGCAATCTTTCCTATCTCGGTGAGAGCCCCCGTGGCGATTACCTCCCCTTCCCCGCGTCCGCGCATGATGACGGTGCCGGCGAAACAAACATCGAGGCGATCACCAAGCGGGGCATCATCAGCGCTCACAGGCAAGACCTGTTTATGAGGCTCGACCGATTCCCCGGTTAACATCGACTCATCAGCGTGAAGATCATGTGCTGCTGACAGGCACATATCTGCAGGCACCTTGTCCCCGGAGGCCAGCAAAACATGGTCACCCGGGACGACCGTGGCAGTATCGACCCTGATTGGCGTGCCATCACGAATAACCGTCGCTTCGGATGGAACCATCTGCTTCAGGGCGGCTGCCGCACGTTCCGCCGCGTATTCCTGGATGGTGCCGATAACGGCGTTGATCAGTAAAACCACCATAATAAATATGGCATTAAGGGTTTGTCCCAGGCCCTGCGAGACTACGGCGGCGGCAAATAATACGTAGATAAACGGGCTTTTGAACTGATGGATGAATATCAGCAATGGGCCCGGCCTCTCCCGCTCAGGGAGCACATTCGGGCCGGCTTCAACCAGGCGTGCGGCTGCCTGCTGCGCAGTCAACCCCCGTACTGCTGCCACAGGCCCGGAATCAACGTTATTGCTCATGGTGAAACAGGTCTCATCGGATGATTCTATAGTGTCAGGTCAGGCTTGTGGAAATGAATTGATATGCGTCAATACGCCGTGGAAATTTCCCGTGATATCTTGTGCGCAGCACATGAATTATTTACGACTTGTATCTTCACAGTGGGTTTGCATGTATAACGAGCCATTACTATCAGCACCCGGGACCTGTCGTGTGAGCCTGTCAATTATTAACCCCGTTGCCAGTATTTTTCTTCCACTATTGCTGATCCTGTCACCCAGTGCCGGCCTTGCCGACACGCCGGTCACAATGCCGCCGCCGGAGTCTTACTGCCAGTGGGAGGTGAAAGACTACGCCATAGAAAAACCGCTGTGCGGGCTTGCCGGGGATGCAAGCCGTGGCAAGGCGATAGCCTCCGATGGCAGCAGGGGCAATTGCCTCGCCTGTCACCAGTTGCCAATTGATGGCATTGAAGCCTACGGTACCATCGGCCCGCCATTGGAAGGTATTGCCAGCCGCTTAACGGAGGGCTTTATCCGGCTTCGTGTGGTCGATACCCGTCAGGTCAACCCGATGTCGATCATGCCGGGCTTCTACCGGGATCCGGCCCTGATTCACCGCCCCGGGAAACCCTATTTGGGCCGGACCTTTCTGAGCGCCCAGCAGGTCGAGGACGTTATTGCTTACCTGGTCACACTGAAACAATGATTGCCAGGAAAATACTTATCGCGGTTTTCGGCCTGCTGTTAGCAAGCATGGGAAATGTCTATGCAGAGGCCCGTTCAGGCTATGAATATATCAAGCCCGCTACACGCGCCATGCAGGACGATGACTTTGAAAACCCGGGCCTGCTGACCGTTGAACGCGGCCAGGAACTTTTCAACCAGAAACAGGAGCAAAGCGGCAAGTCCTGCGCGAGCTGCCACGGTGAAGCCGGCGAGACACTCGATATAAAAGCAATAGCCCGCTACCCCGTCTACAACGATGATTCAAAAGAAATCATCACCTTGCAAAAACGCATCAGCAGGTGCAGGTCCGGTATCACTGACACAGCACTTGCAACCGATCACCCGGATCTGCTTGCGCTTGAAACGTTTGCACGCAACAGGGCGAAGGGTGAAACGGTCAATGTACGGACTGATGGTGCGGTTGCCGAACTTCTGAAACAAGGCGAGGCTTTGTATAACACACGATATGGCCTGATCGATATGTCCTGCTACCATTGTCACGACATGTACCCGGGCCAGAGAATACGCGGCCAGACGATCAGCCAGGGACAGGGCAATGGTTTCCCTGCCTACCGTCTCGACATCGGCGAGATCACCAACCTGCACCAGCGCATACAACAATGTCTTAACCTGATGCGGGCCGAACCATTTGCTGCTGATTCAGACGAAATCAACCTGTTGGGACTCTATATAATGTCCCGCTCCAATAGTCTCGCTATAGAAACCCCCGCCGTTAGATACTAGTGACAGACGCTGAACCCGCCCTTAAACGTTCATTGTCCCTGACCCTGGTTACCCTGTATGGGCTTGGCAACATACTTGGTGCAGGCATCTATGTATTGATTGGCAAGGTGGCAGCCAATGCTGGCCAGTATGCACCCTTATCCTTCCTTGTAGCCTCCATACTGGCCGGCCTGACCGCGTTTACCTATGCGGAACTTTCTTCACGTTATCCCCTGAGCGCCGGGGAAGCCGTCTACATGCAAGCCGGGTTTAATCTGAAGCTGTTGTCCTCAACGGTTGGCCTGCTGATTATTCTTGCCGGTATTGTTTCCGCGGCAACCATTTGCCGGGGGTTTGTCGGCTATTTCCACCAGTTTGTCCCGCTATCTGAAACGTTCGTCATCGTGGTACTTGTTTCCGTACTTGGTGCGCTGGCGGCATGGGGAATCGTTGAATCGGTACGGGTGGCCGCACTGCTGACACTGGCGGAACTGTTTGGATTACTGCTCGTATTGTGGGTTGCAGCGCCCGCCGGGGAGGCCATCATTGAAGGCCTTCACTCGATGACGACATCTATCGTCTTAAGTGACTGGCACGGTATTATGCTGGGCGGTATCCTGGCGTTTTATGCCTATATCGGTTTCGAGGACATGGTTAATGTTGCAGAAGAGGTGCGCAACCCGGTCGTCAACCTGCCACGGGCGATTTTAATCGCCCTGCTTGTCTCCACTTTACTGTATATGGCTGTCGCACTGGTTGCGATCACCAGTGTACCGGTGGCGGAACTTGCGGACTCCGATGCACCGCTGGCATTTATTTATCAACGTGCCACCGGTGATGCGCCAACCGTGATCAGTATCATTGCCATGTTTGCTGTTGTTAATGGTGCCCTGATCCAGATTATCATGGCATCGCGCGTGTGCTACGGGCTTTCACGACAGGGCTGGCTGCCGGCGATGTTTTCCAGGGTCAACCCGTTCACACGCACACCACTGATCTCCACCCTGCTTGTCTCCCTGTCCATACTGATTATGGCACTGTGGTTACCCGTCGAAACCCTGGCAAGGGGAGCAAGCCTGCTCCTCCTGATGGTGTTTTCCCTGGTCAATCTTGCATTATGGCGCATCAAAAGACGCGCAGACTTAGTGCCAGCCGGGTTTAGCGTACCGGCCTGGATTCCGGCAACCGGGTTCGTTTCCTCAACAGCATTTATGGCATACCAGTTACTGGCGGGGATATATTAATATGGCTCTTCCCTGCAGGGTCGAATGAATTCGACCCTGCAATTTTCAGTTACGGAGAATCACAATGACCGATCGAATATTCAATATGCGTCTGTCCTGTACGTACACAGGCGATGAAAACGACATCAAGCAACAGCAAACAGAACTGATCGTTGATGGCATGTGGCAACCATTTGATCTTGAGATGCAATCAGCGGGGTTCCTGATTTTTGTCTATGCCATTTTTAGTTGCCAGCATCGCATGTACCGCGTTAAATCAGCCAAACAGGCCCTGCTGCTGGATTCTGCACGTGGCTCGATCCATGTAACAACAGACAATGACTGGAAGATAAAAACACTGCAGGTCGACTTTGAAGGCAAGGTGCTTACGGGGAAAGCCAGGCAGGAAGATATTGATATAATTACCAGCGCAATGAAGAACTGCCCGGTATCGGTCAACATTCGTGAGGCCGAAGAAGGCAGCTGCAGTATCAGCTTTGTTTAAGGCACCGTTGGCCGAATTCATTCGGCCAGCAGCCGGCGTGCCAGCGTATGCAGTTGTTCAGCCGTAAGCATCTCCCCGGAAGAAACAAGCAGCGAGTTGGCCCGCTCCTCCCCGGTCAAGACATCGTGCGTTTCTATTTGATGTTGCAACACGGCCAGGGTGGCCTCGGAGGCATCCTTCTCATGCCTGCTGCGGCGCTTGATACGCTCGCGCAAGACACTCTCCGGGGCATCACAGCTTATTAAAATAGCCGGTACACTACATTGACGGGCCAATAACCAGAATTGTTCCCGCTGTGCCAATCCAAGAAAGCTCGCATCAACAATCACCGTATACCCTGCCTGTGTAATTGTGCGGGCCAATTCAGCAAGGCGCTGGTAGGTTTGGCTGGTGGCATCCGGGGTATAAATGTTCTGATCCACACCTGATCCGGAAGCTTCATGCTGGTCAAGACCAAACAGGTATTTACGTTCAACATCCGAGCGAATCTGTATGGCACCCAGCGACTCGGCAATCTGCCTGGCTAGCGTTGATTTACCCGACCCTGAAAGTCCATGCATGAAAATCATGGCAGGACGGGCATTTTCCGACCAGCTTATGGCCAGTTCCAGGTAACGGCAGGCCTCCTGATATAACATTCTTGATTGATTATCAGCCGGCCTGGCCTGCCTCACGCGCAGCGCCTCAACCTTGGCGCGGACAAGGGCCCGATAAACAAAGTAGTAACGCAGTAATGCGATACCCGCATAGTCCTCATTGTCATGCAGACAGCGGTTGATGAAACGCCAGGAAAACCCGGGATAACCACGCGCCTGCAGGTCCATGGCCACAAAGGCAAGCTCACTCATTGTGTCGATCCAGCGCAATTCTGCATTGAATTCGATGCAATCAAATGGCGTGACGCGCTCATCGATGAGCGCCATGTTGCCCAGGTGCAGGTCACCATGGCATTCCCGCACGAAACCATTGGCCTGCCGCTCATTGATGAGTGTTTCAAACGCCTTACCGGGTAAAAGGCACCATTGCTTTAATGCTGCGTAACCATCAGGGAAATAACCTCCGGGCAAAACGGCTTCAATATGTTTGAAATTTTCCCTGCTCCATTTCCGGACGGTTTCACTGGAGCCATAGACAGTGTTCGTGCCCGCATGTTCTGCCATGCAGTGGGAATCCGTAATCACATCGGCCATGGCATCAATGTGTGCAGACTCCAGACGCTGTTCGCCAGCAAAAGTACTGAGCAAATTGTGTTGTGAAAATTCCCGCATCTTGACGGCATATTCGATTGCCTCGCTGTTACCTGCCAGGCGCGGCTGTGTGCGACTGCCCCTGATTGCAACCACATCCAGGTACAGGTCCGGCGCATATCGCCGGTTCAGGCGCAGTTCCTCGGTGCAAAAATACTGCCGCTTGGCAAGCGTTGAGAAATCAGCGAAACCCAGATTGACCGGTTTTTTGATCTTGTAGGCAAAATGCCCGGTCAGAATGACCCAGGAGATATGCGTCTCGATGACCGAGAAGTCTTCGACGGGGTGATCGTAGAGCGCGGGGTCCTGCAACGCCCGGATTAGTTCATCCGCTACAAGCTGCGCTGAACTGCTGTTTTGTGATGTGCTCATACTCGGCAGATTCAATCAGTAACGTGCTGTACCAGTTAATATAAGACGTCCCTGCCCTGTCAATAAAGCCCTAATAGGGGTTGAATTGATCCATGTCAACTTATCTGACACCCAAGGTGATGAGAATAGAGCCTGTTGCGGATTCATCCGTTTATAACAGTAAAACCTTATTTACTAATACCGCGTAGCGCCCAGGGTGCATGCTGTCAGGCCCAAGCAAAAAGGATCTGGCCAATCAACAGGGACACATGAAACAAAACCTGATTTTCGATGCTGATTTGATACGCCGCTACGATCAAAGCGGCCCGCGCTATACATCCTATCCTACAGCAGCCCAGTTCCACGGCAACATCTCCGTAGACGATTACCGGAAATGGGCACAGCACAGTAACGAGGATCCGATCCCCCGCTCCCTGTCCCTCTACTTTCACATCCCGTTCTGTGACACGGTATGTTTTTACTGCGCCTGCAACAAGATCGTGACCGGCGACCATTCCCGCGCCACCCCCTATCTTGAGCATCTGTACAAGGAGATCGAACTGCAGGGGCAACTGTTCGACAGAGATCGTATTGTTGATCAATTGCACTGGGGCGGCGGGACACCAACATTTCTGAATGCTGACCAGATCCGGGATCTCATGAAGGTTACCGGTAAACATTTTTCGTTGCGCGATGATGACACCGGTGATTACTCCATTGAAATCGATCCGCGTTCGGTCGATTCTGAAAAACTGCAAGTACTGCGTGAAACAGGCTTCAACCGCCTCAGCCTCGGGGTCCAGGACCTGGATCCCCGTGTCCAGAAAGCCGTCAACCGGGTACAGAGCGAGGACAAAACCCGGGAGGTTACCGAAGCAGCCAGAGAACTTGGATTCAACTCTATAAACATGGACCTCATGTACGGCCTGCCTTTCCAGACGGTTGAAAGCTTCAACGAGACTTTACAGAAGATCGTTGTGCTCAACCCGGATCGTATTGCTGCCTACAACTACGCTCACATGCCGGAACGCTTCAAGCCACAGCGGCGCATCAACGAGGACGACCTGCCCTCGGCTGCCATGAAACTCGATATCCTGCAAAACACCATCGAATACCTGAACGGGGCCGGCTATGTTTACATTGGCATGGACCATTTCGCCCGGCCCACGGATGAGCTGGCCGTCGCACAGGAACAGGGGACACTGCACAGGAACTTCCAGGGCTATTCCACCCATGCCGATTGCGACCTCATCGGTATGGGGGTAACGGCCATTGGCCGGGTCTGCGACAACTACAGCCAGAATGTCCGCAACCTTGAAGACTACTACGAGAAGGTCGATGCCGGCATATTACCACTGGAACGCGGCGTCGAACTGGAACCGGACGACATGCTGCGCCGTGAAATCATCGTCCAGTTGATGTGCCATTTTTTTCTGGATATTGAAATGCTGGAACAAAAATGGCGTTTCAACTTTGCGGCACATTTCAAAGAGGAAATTGCAGAACTTGAAAATCTGCAGAAAGACGGACTACTGACACTGGACCAGACTACGCTGCATATCCTGCCCGCCGGCCGCATGCTGGTGCGTAATGTCTGCATGGTATTCGACCGCTACCTGCGCAGCGGTAGCGGAGGCAAATTCTCGAAGGTTATATAGGAGCAAACGTACCCAGTAGCGTTCGCGCTTGCATCGCTAACACGCATCCCTGCGCTACGCGATGTACCTACATCCCTGTAGGCAAAAGCGCTCCTACACGGTTATCGTCATCCTGTAGGAGCGGAATTTATTCCGCGAATAGCCTGACAGACTGACTATCTCTTGCAAACGCAGGAATTTCACGTTCAATGGACTGCGGCTGATCCAGCAGGCGTTTTATCAGGCTGAACAGGGGGTAATCACGCCATTCGAACAGGCCGTGCTGTTCGACCATTGCCAGCGTATGCACACCCTCCCCCCTGACATCCCCTGTTTCACCACGCGCCAGCCTGCGCCCGAGCTCATGGTGATGGGATTTCTCGCTGGTTGCCGTGGTCACCAGGTCACCGAGACCGGCAAGACCATAGGGAGTGCCCGCCTTGCCCCCCATCACGCGGACAATGGCATCAAGCTCACTTAATGAAGTCGCCATCAGAAAACCGCGCATGTTATCGCCCAGCCCCAGCCCATCGGCCATGCCGAACACTATTGCATAGACATTTTTCAGGATGACCGCCCAGCTGATACCCGTGATGTCATCACTCGGTGCTATCAATAAAGAACTGCCGGAAAACAGATTCTGCACCCGTGGACAGGCATCTTCCGAAGAACATGCAAGTTGTGCGAAGCCATACAATCCATTGCGCAACTCTTCCGAGATCATCGGCCCGTACAAAAACGCAAAATCAGAATTCTCAGCTCCGAACACGCCGGCAAATATCTGCGCGGCTGTCTGGCCGGAATTATCCAGCCCCTTGGCAATGCTAATGCAAATACAAGCTGGTTTGAGTAATGGCGCAATCGTTTCAGCCACTTCACGATGAGGTTTCACAGGCAGGCAAAATACTACAAAATCAGCCTGTGGCGCAGCATCCTCCAGTACAACGCTTTTCATAGCCGGAGAGGGAAATCTATCCCAGATGTGCAGGTCGTGACGATCCTTTAACAACATCTGCATGGCGTGCCCCATCTCGCCATAGCCCAGGATCAATACTGTTTTTCTTGATGGTGTCATTTATATCATCTGACTGGCCATAAGATCATGTAGGGTGCGCCATGCGCACCATTCGGCAAGACGCAATTCTTTGCGTGGAAAGGTGCTGCTTTGTTCGCGCTTTGCATCGCTAACGCGCATCCCTGCGCTACGCGATATACCTACATCCGTATAGGCAAAAGCGCTCCTACAGGATTATCCTCATCCCGTAGGAGCGGACAAATTCCGCGAAAAGTACTAGTAGCGGCCTGTTGGTCGGGTGTAACGCAGGCTTTCCCTGAATTGTCTGCGGAAATAAACCACGGCACTGTTGCCGCCAGCCTTGACGTCGAAGATCTTCCAGCCGGTCTTGCCCCGGTAGAAACGAAATTCCAGCTTGGTCGGACGGCCATTCGGCTGCATGATCCAGGCGCTGACCCGGACATCGTTCCTGCTCTGTCCCCGCGGAGTAAAGTAGCGGATAGGCTGGTTTGTGTAACTGGTCAACCGCTGGACCAGCGTGGTCAAAAACGATTCGGTAAGCTGCTCCTGCATGCGGGCACGCTGTTCAGGCCCCATCCTGCGCCAGGCCGGTCCGGCCGACCAGCGGGTCATGTAGGCAAAATCGAAATACGGCACAATTTCTGTTTTCAGAAATGTCCTGGCCTGCGCCTCGTTAACGGCCTGCCCGGATTTGATAAAGCCCGTCAATCTTTCAATCCCCTGCCTGAGCAGCACGGATGGCGCTTCTGTCTGCGCTGCGACACCAGGAGGTACGGCATATGCGGTCGTGAATACGCTCGTTAACAGGATCAGTACAACAGCAAGCAAATGGGTTTTCATATAGGCCTCTGTCAAATATCAGTTGATAGCGGAAACAAAAACAGGCCAGTGAAACACTGGCCTGTTTTACATACAACTTGCAGCCTGCCGGCGCGTACATAAGGACATGTACGCACTGGCAAGTGAACGGCTACTGTGCTGCTGGTGCAGCCGGTGCTACCGGTGCTACCGGTGCATAGCCATAGGGGGCACCATAACCACCAGGATAACCACCATAACCACCATAACCACCAGGATAACCACCATAGCCGTAGCCAGGATAACCACCATAACCACCACCATAACCTCGGTAGTCATTATAACCACGGCCATAACCACGGCCATAACCGCTGCCACGACCACTGCCACTGCCGCTCATGTTGAAGCCGAAGTCGCCGTCGCCAAACATATCACCCATACCATCACCCCAGCCACTACCATAGCCGTCATTGTAGCCACGGTTACCATAGTTGTTACCCCAGGGACCCCAGTTACCCCAGGCATGGGCGGATGTGATCGGAAGTGCGACCAAGGCACCAAGTGCGGCAGCTGCCAATGTTAGTTTTAATGTCTTCATAATTATTTCTCCTGTACAAAATTATCTAAATACGTATTTATAACGCGGTTTATACTGCCCGCCTCGTAACCAGCAGATATTGATCTGGGTCAAGAATACCCACCATATCATAAATATAATACTAAACTGCAATATGGCATTACCTGCTGGATATACCCGCAATCAACCGCTTACACTTGTAAAGATAGCTGGACAGCAAATTATTTACCAGTATTTGACGAAAGTATTTCAATGAACCAAATGACAGACAAAATAATGCGACTAATTGTGGGGTTATTATTGATGGGCTTCGTCAGTGCCGCCATGGGCGCACCTGACGGGGGTCAACTGTACAGGGACAATTGTGCGGCCTGCCACGGCGACACGGGTGATGGCGGGGTTGGCGTCCCGCTGGCCCTGCCTGCTTTCCTTGAAAGTGTCGATGATAGTTTCCTGCAACGCACCATTCGTATGGGCCGTCCCGGGCGGGTCATGCCGGCATTTACCAAGCTGAGTGATGCCCAGATCAATGCCCTTGTCGGGCACATCCGTGGCTGGTCCGGAAAACCGGCGCCGGTGTTTTCCGACAAGCCTGTCAAGGGTGATCCGAAAAAGGGAAAAACACTGTTTGCCTCGTACTGCGCCGCTTGCCATGGCGCAAATGGCGAGGGTGGCATGGGGACCGGCGTGACCTTTTCACGCAAGCGCGATTTACCGATTATTGCACCGGCCCTGAATAATCCCGGCTTCCTCGCCGCGGCCTCCGATTCAATGATCCAGCACACCCTGCTATTTGGCCGCGAAGGCACGCCGATGCGGTCATTCCTGGTACAGGGACTGTCGGAAACCGATATTGATAATCTTGTCAGTTATGTACGCTCGTTCGAGAAACAGATTGAAGCGGCAGCACCCCTGAAGCTGGTTGATAAAGTCATCATTGCCGAGTCACCGTACACACTGGAAGAAACCGTCGAGAACGTGAAGGACTCCATTGTTAGCCAGAATTTCCTGCTGATCCGGACGGAGTTCCTCGAGCATGGACTGGTTGAGGAAGGCAAGGAGAACAAACAACAGGTAATCATGCATTTCTGCAATTTCAAGTTCCTGTTCGATGCGCTTGCCATCGATCCGCGCGTAGGCATGTTTTTGCCATGCCGCGTTACAGTCGTGGAACGTGAGGGCAAGGTACTGGTGATGACCGTCAATCCAATGTATTTAAGCACCCTGTTCAACAACGATGAGTTGAACGATGCCTGCAAGGAAATGCACGAGGTTTACAGTGCTATCGTTGAGGATGCGACACTATGAACAGGTATTTTCTGAAGATCGCACTTGCCTGGCTACTGATGCATATTCCGGTAGCTCAAGCCGAGGAAATAGTAATGGCCAGGTCTACACTGGCTTTTCCGGAAGCCATGCTGGCACTGCAGGAGTCCATTCGCGAGCATGGTTATACCCTGTCACGCGTACAGCGTGTTGATATCGGTTTGACCGGCATGGGTTACAAGACGGATAAATACCGGATTGTGTTTGCCGCCAAACCGGAGGAAATCCGTTACCTTTTAGAAAAGGCGCCCCAGCTTCTCCCCTACCTGCCACCAAAGATTTCAATCTTTGCCGAAGGTGAACAGACTATCCTGGCCACCGCACATCCAAAACTTTATGCCGAGATTGCCGGCGATGCCGTTGACCCGGTGCTGTTCGAACGCTGGACCAGTGATCTGCTATCCATATTGCATGATGTGCGTATGGCTGAGTAACAGGCCTCCACACCTGTGTAGGAGCGCTTTTTAAAGCGCGAACAATGCGGATACAGGTTCGCGGAATAAATTCCGCTCCTACATTACCTATATGTTGTAGGAGCGCTTCTCAAGCGCGAAAGGACTTTCCTGCAGGCAAAAAAATGCGGGCGCTAAGCCCGCGAATCACTTCTTGCAGACGGATAGTCCGCGAAGTGTGGGAGGTCATACACAAATGTCTAGGGTTCCTATTAGACAGAATGCCACGGTCATTTATATTGATCTGGATCAAGTAATGCATACAAATACTGATACACTGAAATATCCTTATATTTCAGTATGTTACAGTACTTTTATTGCCGAATAACCCCTCAGACACCCGGTCTGATATGTGCTGTATTTAAGGGGAAATAGCCTGCAGCTTTTTGGCATAGGTAGCTGCCGCGGACTGGTTACCCAGGTCGCGATGGAAGGCCACCAGTGCGCTCAGGATATCAACGTTATTCGGGTGCGCATTGTGTGCGCCCTGCAATACCAGCACAGCCTGTTCGGGCTGGCCCGTCGAGTTCAACGCGACGGCATACACATAGACATATCGGACAGCAGCCGGGTTCAGCGTCGCCGCCTGCCGGAGTTCTTCAACCGCCTCGTCGGTGCGTTGCTGACGGATCAGCGACAAACCCAGGGCATGGTGCACGCTCGCACTCTGCGGAGTTATCTTCAGCGCCTTGCGCAGCACACTGTCAGCCTTGCGCTCATCCCCCTGTGTACGATAGAGGTCGGCGAGATTCACGTACGCCGGAACGTAGGCCTGGTTAAGATCGATGGCTGTGTTGTATGCGGCAAGTGCTTTCTCCATTTCACCGCGCGCGCCATACAGGCCTCCCAGGTTCGCCTGTGCCTCGGGACGCTCAGCCATGGCCAGCTGTGAATTGATATATTCCCGGATGCCCTGTTCCAGCAACCGCCGTTGTTTATCATTGAGATCACCTGCCGGAATTGCTGCCAGCGACCGCGCTGCCTCAATGCGCACAGCCCGCACATCATCTTCCAGTACCTGGAACGCCAGCTGTACCCGCAACTGGACAGGCAGTTGTTCCAGTATACCCGCCGTTGCGGCCCGCACAGCGGGGTCCTCGTCCCACAAACCCAGCGTCAGGATATCGAGGTTCTGCGCGTTCAGGTAAGGAGACACCTGCGACAGCGCGGTCGCTCGTGCGATATCCGGTGTCCTGGTATCTCGAATCAGCTGCAGCAGTGATTCACTCGCACGCGGGTCCGCGTTGCGGCTTGCCACAAACGTCCCGGTCCAGGTCTGGAGACCCTGCGGCACATGACCGTACCAGCCCTTGACCTGTTCGGCGGCCCATTCGGGATCCTTGTCTGTATGGCAGTTGTTGCAGGCATTGGGTGTGCCGTACTGCACCGAAAGATCGGGGCGCGGAATGCGCATGCTGTGATCATGACGCGGGTCAACCACCATGTAGGTCTTTGGTGGCATGTGGCACTCGGCACAGCTCGCGCCCTCTGACCCGGTCTTGTGAAAGTGATGGGTTTTAGCATCGTATTTTTTTGCACTATGGCATTGCAGGCAAACGCCATTACCGGGGGCTCTCAAAGCCAGGCTGTGTGGCTCGTGACAATCACTGCAGGTCACGCCGGCGTGAAACATCTTGCTCTGCAGAAACGATCCGTACACGTACACCTCATCATCCATCTGGCCATCGGCGAAATACATCCCCTCGTCCAGCAACCGTGGCAGGTAGTGATCAAGTAACGGTTCACCATGCGCATAATCACCGCTTATCGGGCTGCGCCTTGAATGACAACGCGCGCACATTTCGATTTCCTTCTCACCACTGCGCGGCTGGCTGCGGGATACGCTCCCGCTTTCGGGGTCTGTTTTCCACTGGATGTCCTTGCGCTCATCAAGCGAAAGAACCAGGCCCTTGTTCGCATCCAGCTTCTCCCATCCCGGCTTGTGGTTTGCCCACCCCACGTGCTCAGACCCGGGACCGTGACAGGCCTCGCAGGAGACATTGATTTCCGACCAGCTTGTAGCAAAGGTCTTGTTGAGGGGATCGTAGTTCTTTTCGAGGCGGGTGGAATGACACTCCGCACACATGCTGTTCCAGTTCTGGCTGTGCCCGGTCCAGTGCAGCTCGTCGTCATGGGCAATCTTTTCATCCGGATAGAGGTGAAACCAGCGCTGACCGCCCTGCTCCTTCGAACGCGCGTCCCAGGCCAGGCTCAAGGCCTGCATACGGCCACCGGGAAATTCGATCAGGTACTGTTGCAGGGGATCTGCGCCAAAGGTGTACTTGATCTCGTAGTCCTGCAGCTTGCCGTCTGCCCCTTCCGTTCGCACCATGAACTTGCCGTCCTTTCTGTAAAAGGAGGACTGCACACCATAGTGGGTCAGACTGGCATTATCGAAATCACCGAGAACGGTTTCCACGCTGGCCGGCTGCATCGCCAGGTCATGATGGGAACCGGACCATAAATCAAGCTGGTCCGCATGACAGTCGGCACACACAGAACGTCCGACGAACTGGGTAGACTGCGCGGCACTTGCCACTCCGGATGCAAACAGTGCAAGCCCTGCAAGAAGGGTAAAAAGTATTGTATTCATTGGAAGAACCATACCGTGTAGCCCGGATTGAGTGAAGCGAAATCCGGGGCCCCGTTTGGTGAAAGCCCCCGGATTCCGCTATGCTCCATCCGGGCTACGGGGAATACCGGGACATCCAGATGCGACTTGTACGACACCTTTTCTTTGCGATTATCTACGCAGCGCTCGGCAGCGCCGTCATCCTGGTTGGTGGCTATACTTATATGCTGGATGCGCGCCCGGACCTCAAGGTCTGGCACCAGACCGTGCTGGACGCCGAATACACCGCCGGCAATGAAGAAGTTGTTGATTTTGAGGACTACCTGCGGCTTGAAGAGCACCTGTTTGACCAGCTCAGGGAACAGGTCTACGACCGTATAGACCCCGCAGACCGTCGCCAGGTCATCCGCTACTCTGCCGACAGCATGATGGACCCGGAAAGTTTCCCACAGAACTGGAACCGGACTTTCGAGCTGGCGCCCGACGAACCTGTGGGTGGCGTGCTCCTGTTGCATGGCCTCTCGGACTCACCCTACAGCATGAGGTCGCTGGGTGAGCTGTTGTACCAGCGTGGCTACCATGTCGTGGGGCTGCGCATTCCCGGACATGGCACGGCGCCCTCCGGCCTGCTCGATACACAATGGGAAGACTGGGCCGCCGCTGTGCGGATTGCCGCAACACATGTGGCCGAAAAGGCCGGCCCGGACCAGCCCCTGTTTGTGTTCGGATACTCCAACGGCGCGGCATTGTCGGTCGAATATGCCCTTGCGTCACTGGAGCAGGACAATCTCCCGGTACCAGATGGCCTGGTACTGTTGTCACCGGCCATTGGCGTTTCCGGCGTTGCCGCGTATGCAAGCTGGCAGGCCAGCCTCGGTCGATTGATCGGGCTCGACAAGCTGGCGTGGAACTCGATTGAACTGGAGTTTGACCCGTACAAGTACGGTTCATTTGCCGTCAACGCGGGGGACCAGATCTATCAACTCACCACGCGAATCGGGCTGGGCCTTGAATCGTTGAAGAATGCCGGCCGCAATGATGAGTTTCCAGGGGTACTGGCATTCATGTCCGTGGTGGACGCCACGGTGCCGCCGTCAACCCTGATTCGTGTCTTGTATGACCGCCTTGGCGATCAAGGACATCAACTGGTCCTGTTCGATGTGGATCGGCGAGCCGAGACGCAGGCCCTGCTCGCACACGATCCGCGGCAACGGCTGGAAAAGCTGGTCGGTGAGACGAACAAGACCTACGACCTGACCCTGGTGACCAACAGGTATTCGGATTCGCGTTCCGTTGAAGCCCTGTTCCGGCTGGCGGGAGACAGCGACATCACACATGATCCCTTGCAGCTGGAATGGCCGATGGGTGTTTTCTCCCTATCCCACGTGGCCCTGCCATTTCCACCGGATGATCCGTTCTACGGTGGCCCGGCCACGGAAAGCCATGATTATCCCTGGATCACCCTCGGCAATGTCTCTATTCGCGGCGAACGCAACCAGCTGCTGTTTCCCGACAACTATTTCCTGCGGCTGCGCTATAACCCGTTTCATGACTACCTGACCGAGCGGGTTCTCGGGTTTATGCAATGACTGTAGCGTTATTACATGTACTTTGACAGATCAAAATTTATCTCACCAACCAGGCTGGTCACGCTGACCGTCTGTTTCATCCTGCTTTCCGGGTGCGCCTCCAGTGCACGGATCAGAAATGAAGCCATTACCGAGCCAAAACCCACCCTGCGTGAACAACGCAGCGCAGACATATCCGGTCAGCGTTCCAATGATGTCGTGTTCATGCTGGCTTTTTCAGGCGGTGGCACCCGCGCGGCCGCCCTCTCCTACGGCGTGCTGGAAGAACTGCGTGAAACAAGCTACGTTTTTAATGACAGGGAAATCCGATTACTCGACGAGGTTGATTCGATCACTTCCGTATCCGGCGGCAGCTTTACAGCGGCCTACTATGGACTGCACGGCGACCGTATTTTTGAAGACTACGAGGAAGCATTCCTGCGCCAGAACATCCAACGTACCCTGATCAACGGCCTGCTGAATCCGATCAACTGGATAAAAATGATCACCACCAGGTTCAACCGGACCGAAATGGCGATTGATTACTATGACAGGCAGATTTTCAAGCACGCAACGTTCAGTGATATCCAGGCACACGAAGGCCCGGAGATCGTCATCAACGCCACAGACCTCGGTATCGGACAGCGTTTTTCCTTTAACCAGGGGTACTTCAACCTGATCTGCTCAGACCTGTCCAGCTTTAGCGTATCCCGTGCCGTGACTGCCTCATCGGCAGTCCCGGTTGCCTTTGCACCGGTCACCCTCGAAAACCATACAGGCTGCAAACTGAATAAAGAGCAATGGCAAGACTATTATGCCGCACCCGGGTCAACCGATAACCCGCGGGTACGCGTCCTGTCGGAGGGCATCGAATCCTACTTCGACAAGGAAAACCGGCGTTTTATACACCTGGTCGATGGTGGTGTGACGGACAACCTGGGCATCCGTTCCCTGTATGACAATATTGAATACGCAGGAGGTGCACTGCAGGCTGCCAAAAGACTCGAGCATATGCCCCGCTTCATTATCATTATGCTGGTAAACGCAGAAACCAGCACCGTAAGACCAATGGACAGGGAGAACAAGACACCCTCTGCCACCACGGTAGTGGAAGCCGTCAGCGGTACGCAGATCAAGCGCTACAACCTTGAGTCAGAGATCCTTCTTGAGAAGAGCCTGGCGAAATGGACTGAGGAGCTTTCCAGCCAGGGCAACCCGGTAAAGTCCTACTTCGTAAAGATTGACTTTGAAAGCATTGCCGATGAAAGGCAGCGGTTCATATTCAACAACATGGCGACCAGCTTTTCATTACCGGACGAGGAAGTCGACAACCTGATTGAAGCCGGCCACCGGCTGCTGCAGGCATCACCCGAATACCAGGACTTGATCAGGGTTATCCAGGAAGAGGAACGCAAGCAGGCCGCCCCGACAAGCATGTAGCCCGGATAGAGCGCAGCGAAATCCGGGCTACGGTACTTCATTTAGATTTGCGGCGGGCAGCACGCTCCAGCATCAGGTCATCAATCATCCGAATGCCGGTCACCCCGTCGCTACCGCCAGTCGGCAGGTTCTGACTGACGGCCACTACAATGTAGGTGAGATCATCGCGGACAAACACACCGCTATCCGCGTGGAAGTCACCCCAGGTACCTGATTTCCGGTAGATCTGCACGTCACGCCCCTCCAGTCCCTTGACAAACTTGTGCTTGATACCAGGGTTGCCGAACATCTCTTTCAACAAGGGCTGATACTTGTGATCAAGGATGGTGCCGTTCAGGTAACCGTAATAAAAGCGCGCAGCCTGTATTGCGGAAGCACCGTGGGAGAGTTTTTTTAGCGGATCCCTTTGTACCTTTGAGTCTTTTGAATAGGATTTACCACACCATAATCCACCGCCGCGATCCGGATCGTAGAGTTTTCCGTAACGCTCGTCCTGCAGAATTTCTTTCAGCCGTTCAACACCGACCTTGTTAAATACAGCCGTTGCATCCTTGTTGGATGAACGCTTGATCATGTTTACTAACTGCTGATGCAACTCTTCATCAAGTTCCAGGTTACCGAGATCGACCTCAACAATGGCTCCGAGTGCAATCGCGATCTTGGGCAAACTGGCGGCATACAACATCAGTTCCGGGTTGTACCAGGCGACTTTGGGGTGCTCCAGGTCAGTAACGTCAGCTATAACCACTGTCAGATCACGTTTTTTTACGCGATCCCAGAACCGCGGGCGGTCAGCCAGGGCTGCATCCATTTCCGCCTGAAGTTCGGGATCGTGACTGTCTCGCAGGTCCGGGTAGGTTGGCCCCCTTGAACAGGCATTGCCGAGAACGACCAGCGGGATTAACAGCAGAACTGATTTTCGAAACATTGGTGTTGCGGCGATCATGGATAATCTCACCTGCACTTCCCTTTGGCTTGTAGCCCGGATGGAGCGCAGCGAAATCCGGGAAAGTTGTTTCCACTACGGCCCCGGATTTCGCTGCGCTCTATCCGGGCTACGGTGCTTCCTTTACTTTTTTTCCATAAATGGGACAGCTGTCAGGCCCGGCTTCACATCCGTTCCATTGCGTTTGTTGAACTCCATGATCTGTGCGTTGGTAACGGCCGCAGACTCGGGTTCGACACTGTTAAGTGTAGTATCGCTGAACATCGCACCCAGGATCTTCATTGAATCCGGTGGCTGCTTCTGCCGCTGTGGCGGCGTTGGAAAGCTTTCGTGATTCGGCACGGCCATACGGGTGCGAATTTCATCC
>Ga0070722_10000169_pt1 | contig 20716 bp, 9 predicted proteins | sample tdAd001_FD_67276 | JGI IMG/M metagenome (GOLD analysis project Ga0070722, IMG submission 67276) | Marine sediment microbial communities from the Atlantic coast under amendment with organic carbon and nitrate - tdAd00.1 | ecosystem: Environmental > Aquatic > Marine > Coastal > Sediment | place...
AGGAATACCGATTAAACGAACTAGAGGGCTATGGATTTAAAACAGAAGTATACAGAGGAGAGCAGTGACGTTATGTTCGTGGCTGACGATAGTTTTTTATCTCAGATAAAACTCTTTACCATCCCCGAGGCTATGGACATATGGTCTAAGTTAGAAGAGGCGGTCTATGATTTGCCTATCGTAAGTATATTCCCGCAAACTACGGGTATGGTTATCCACAATAAGAATGGACGGCCTACGTTTTTAGAAGTTGAATTCCTAAAAGAGGACCCTGAGTTTGCCGTGATGATTGATATCATCGAAGTGGACTCAGATAATTACCTCGATAAAATCTTATCAAATGAATACATCCCTCATACAGAAGGAGAGTGAGCAGTTAATTGCTATCGTAAATGCAGAATTCAATTTAGATATACTACAAAAGACTCGTAAGAGACCCTATGTAGACGCCCGCAGGGTTTATACGCAGGTGATGCGCGACAGAGGATACAGCCTTACAGCTATAGGTCGCACCCTAGATAAAGACCACGCGACTATACTTCACTACTTAAGGAACTCACACGTCCTCTTTAGTCAACACCCTAACCTAGATGAATCATATAGAAGGATATCTAAACTACGAGAGAATACCGTTGACCCTATCGACGAGATGGATACGTTGGAACTTCGTCACCATATCTACCGATTAAGACAGAATTTAGAATCCTTATCTTTACGACTAACGAAAACTGAAGCTCGCCTCGATAAACGTGATAGGGAGGATGAGCGATTGTCAGATATATTTCATATTATTAGGAAGAGACTTCCTTCTGGTAAAGAAAAACAATTGAAATCTAAATTAATAACTATCATAAATGGCTTATAATATCAATGATATAGATAAGATTCTAAGTTTCAAAACCTGGACGGAGAGACAAAAGATTGATGCGTTATTAAAAGTAGATTGCTTTATGTATACCTGCTTAGGAACTGACTCCCTAAAGAAAGAAAGGGAAGAGGTCCAGCGGAACTCAAAGAAAATCTACCAAGCTATCAAGACTATAAATCCAGAGGAAGCGAAAATACTTTTAAGATAGACAATGGACAACTGGAACGTGGATACCGCAGAACGACTTAAGCTTATCAATTTTATGATGGGCGAAATCCACGACCTGTCCGATGATATTTACGAGAATTTTGTGGACCAGGATTATTCTCAAGTGTGTCTATGTGTCGTGAAGTTGAATCAACGTCTCAAGGATTTGGTAGATTCAATTGAGGATGAGATACAAAGATGAACAGTCACTATACGAGGCGTTGCGGGATAGTTTAATCCCTGACCTTTTAAATTATAAGTCTAACTTTTCTCGATACGATTGCTTCAGCGAGGACTTTAATATGCAGATAGAATTAAAGTGTCGGACTCGACACTATGACGAGCTATTGATAGAGCATATTAAGTACGAGTATATGATGCAGGAGTCGGCTAAAAATAAGACGCGAGCTATCTATATAAACTCTACACCCCAAGGGGTATGGGCGTTTGATTTAAACCACATCTCTAAAACCAATGCGCTTAGCTGGGAGGTCAGAAACCTACCCGCTAAGACGCATTGGGATAGAGGACAGACCAAGTCAAAGAAGATATCGTATCTTCATATAGACCTAGGTCATAACATAACCGACAAGCTGCTATGAGAAAAGAAACACGTAACCTCCTGTTGGTCTTTGTCCTTAACGGAGTCCTTCTTTGGGGCCTGTTCCGTTTACTGTCGGCGCTGCTTTAGGGATTCCTCAAGCTGCTTTTCAAGGAGCTTCATCTCCTTTTCGAATCGCTCAAGTTCAGGGTTACTTAGCTGCTGATTCAGCTGCTGCTCCATATCCTTTTGCATCTTGTATAGCTCAGGGGAGTACTGCTTCATATCAGCATCGGACATCTTACTGCTTTTCTCTGAGCCTTTCTTTTTATTTTTTGGTCCTTCGATTTGATAATCAGAATAGTTAAATAGTCTGAGTATTACTGTTCCTGGGTCTTCACCTCCTTCAATAAGCTTCTCAATATTTTTTGCCATCTTATTTAAGGTAGGACCTGGCATACCTGTAAGGGTTGATATCTCCCACAGTAAACGCTTGAAGTGTTCTTCTTTTTTTACAGGGTCTTTGGTCTTGTCCCAAATCTTAGCCTTTTTTGTAATTGAAGCCGCTATCTGTAAGACACCTACACTTTTAGGAGTGGCGTCCCAAGGCTTTCCCGTCAACGCATCCCCAATCATTACAGCAATTTCACCCAAAATAAATATGGCATTGATGTTTCCGATAATCGCTGCTCGCAATAAATCCTCATCGTCATCATCTCTCCATCCGCGAAGCATACCAGGGAGCCCCATAGCTACCCATTGGAAGAGCACAGGCATCAAAATATGATATGTAAATAGAGTTCTCAAATTCTCCCCTAACGAACCTTTTCCTGCACCCATATCTCCAGCCTTTATCTTACGATTTATATTTCGTAAGGCTTGTATCTCTTTTCTAAAGTACTGCTTTGGACTAGTAAGGAACACATTGAGCTGCCTTACTATTGGATTTCCTGTTTGGAAGTAATCTTTATCCTGTAGGTCTGATGATTGCTGAGTTCGTTTCGTGTCACGCTCGAACCTACGAACAGCATAGTCAATAGCCTCTTGCTCAGTGGCTTTAGGGTTCTTCTTTTTAAACTCAGCTTTGTAGTAAGAATAGTTGGGTAGCCCCCCCAAATAGATGGCTCCTCTGTCTCCGAACTTTACGTTCGCTAGCAGTACATCCTCAAAGAAGTTTTTGGTTCGCCCTGGCATCAGAGATTCAGAATCGCTGTCCTTATATGTCTCAATTGCTTTCGTAATACTATTGAACTTTCTGTCTTGCATATAGACCGAATTATCTCTTACTTCTTTCCAAATACCCCCTAGTTCACTGAGGTTTTTAGCAGAGTATTTCACCCAGTTTGTATATCCTATATCGTTAGCGTAAGCCACTGTTGATGTAAACTGTTTTAACATAATGACAGGGCTAATTCCAAGCCTAGAGAAAATGAAAACGTTATTGAGATTATTAACGAATTTGTCTCCTAATTGATTTTGACCACCTTTATTGGCTAGCTTTTTAATCATATCATTAATCAACCCTACTGTACGTTTTCCGTAGATAGATTCTATTGAACTAGAAATATACTTATTACTGAATATCTTGTCTATATCTCGTATGGTCTCTGAATAAGCAGCGAAGTACTCCATATCATTTAGGTACGACATCAGTGCCTGAGTACCATCCATAGTCTGTATCGGCTTGGAGTTTTCCACCCTGGACATAGTGGATGAGGCCCCGACAGCGGTTTTATACCCCTCCGAGGATGGTAATAAATCTTGCTGTGGTTGCTCTACTCCTTCTCTGTAAATACGTCCAGCGTAAAACTCATTCCAAGGCATATTTACCCTGAATATTTTTCGGTATACCGCGTTGTATTGTTCGTATAGAGTAGGGAAGAGTTCATTTACTTGCCAATCTGCAAACTCCTTAACACGGGGGTCAATCCCGTCAGTAATTTCCTGCATAATTCGCTCGTAGTCAGGACCGAATTTATTTTCAAAGGACTTCTCGTTAGCGGGGTCTTTATACTGATTGTACAGATAGTACGATTCATTCTGACTGAGCACCAGGTCATTGTCAATATATGCATCGTTTAATTTTTGCTTATTCTCCCTACTGGGATTTTCTTCGTATGCCTTTTTAGCTTTCTCGATAGCATTAGCATCTATAATTATACCTGTGACTTTAGGCTTTGCATTTTCTCTAGATATCTTCTCCCAGTTTTTTCCGAACAGCTCCTTAAGCTTATTCTTAAGTAACAGGTCAAGAGCCATCATACGGGCTTTATTTTCCCTTGTAGCTGCATCAACTCGTTCGGTGACTAACTCTTGCAGCTCACCACCAAACATCTCACCAGGCATAATATCAATCTTGTGCATCAAAGTGAAAAGCTCTGACGCCCCATCAACTACAAAGGAGACAAATAAGTTTTGAAGAGATGATAGAATTTTTTTAAGTCTTGACTCCTGACTCTTCCTTCGATTGCGCATCTCCTCCGACCTTAAATTCTTCTCTAGCTCAGCTTTATAATACTTTAGGTCGGTTGGTTTTATATTCCCGTTATCGTCCTCATAGGTACCGCTAAGGTCTATCTTCTGTCCAGTGATAGATTCATAGGCAATAGCAAACTGACGCTCATACTCGGCCTTGGCCTTACGTATTTCACTCGCCATAATTTCCCTACCTCCAATAATCATCTCGCCTAACATATCGTCTACCTCACCGAGGTCCTCCGCTTTCCTCACGTCGGTGTCCAACATAGTACGAGAGTTGTTGAGTCGCATTGCAATTTCTATTGCGCCCATCTCAATCATCTCAGCTTCAGTAAGCTCAGGGTTGCCCTCGAGCTCTCCAAATCTCTTTGATAGCCTTGTGTTCTTATCGGCTATATCTTCAAACGTAGCGTCTTCTGAAACCAAGTAGTCTTCGCGTATACGTTTTAGGAGTTCGTTAGTATCAGGGTCAATCTTCAAGCCTTTAATTCGCTTCCCAGACTTATCTACATACTTTCCGTTGAGTCGGTCTTTTATAGAGCGCTGTAGGGCTTCTACATTTTTGACGGACACAAAATCAACTACCTCCTGTATTAAATTAGGTAACTCTTTCGATGTTTTAACGGCGGTAATTTTACGGATTAAATCCATCACCTCTCGCTTGGTATAGAGTTCTTTAGGTAAAGACTTTCTGATGAAGTTTCTGAGCTCTGTCTGAACCACCTTTAAATTCCTCGCTCCTTTAGCTCGTTCTTTAACTGTCTTACGAAGACCACGAAGCTTAGCCGCCATATTTTTAGTGGGCTTAATACCAAGAGATTTTTGCAATTCACTTTGCATTTTCATCTGCTGGGTATCGGTTTCTGCTTTGTATTCAGCTTGCTCTTCTAGGTTGGCTATTGCTAAATCCATTATCTGCTGCTCAGTAATTGGACTCTTACGTCTTTTATTCCTATCGGTTTCTTTCTTTATGAATTGCTCGACACGGTTATAAAGCTTTAATCCGACCTTAAGACCACCTTCTATATCACGGAAGCTTTGCGGAAGGTCAGAGACTACACTCACTGGGAACTTCATAAGGTCCTTTGCCTGTGTTACCGTTGCGAATTTCTTTCGAACTAAGTAGTCCAGTATTTGAGCGTCAGTAAAATTGTTGTCTCTTCCTTCTGATATAATCCTATGTATCCTAGAAGCATCGCCTTTTTGTGAGCGCTGAGACGGTCCGTCTATATCACTCAGCTGCTGACGAGGGGCTACGTCATCCTTTATGTCAAAGCTCTCTTCGGTAAGCGGCTGACCGTTTTTGTCAAACGGTTTACCAAACTTATAATCAACATCTTCAATGCTTAGTATGTCGCTTGGCGATATAACGTCTTCAGTGAGTACCGCTGATGACAACGGATTGAACGGGTCTCCTGTTACAGCCTTATCTTCTTGAAGAGTTTTCCCCTCTGCATTAATAGCTACAATAGAAACTTCTTTGTCTTTTTCTATTTTAGTTTTGATGCCCCACTTAATAGCGTCTTCTAAGTTCGAGAACGCAAAGCTCTTGCCCGATGTATCAAATGAATCAGCTCGCTTAATTCCTTTAGCCCACATTGCGGGCCTGTCTTTCTCAAGACCTTTCTTCTGAATGTCTCCTTTGTTGTCCCTAATCGTAACGTGGTATACTACCTGCTGACGAGGGGCTACGCCTTCCCGCTCAGAAGCTGGTCCACCGCGCTTGCCTCTTCCTCGCTCAGTAGTCGTCCCGTCGCCATCTCTAGACTCATCCGAAATAAGTCCTGCCCAACTAGGGGCGTTGATGCCGTCTGCTTTTTCGAGGACTTCTTGCCTCGCTTGCTCGATTGTGATGTTTCCTTCTGCATAATTTTCCCAGATATCATTGATTGATTTTACATTCTTAGCTCCGTCCTTGAACTTACTCGTGAAAAGACCACGTACCGCCTCCCACGTCACGCTCTGTACCTGACGAGGAAGCATATTGTTCTCCTCAGCCGAGAGGAAGTAACCCGCTTGGTTGGCGTAGTACAATCCCTTCTGTCCTTTTACTCCTGAGTTCGCTGTTCCTGTTCCGAAATTCTGAACTACCTCCTTGGTCTTGGAGCTAGCTGGTATTAAAAGAGCTGCCGCTATAGCGTGAGTGTCCATAGTGATGTCCTTCTCCTTCGACATCGGGTCGATGATGTTGTTGAAGAAGTTTCGAATCTTATGCATCTGCCCTAGGGTGACAGATATATTCTCTTGGCTTCCGTCAAGGCGTATAGAAACACCTTTTCCTATCTCGGTGTATGACCCCCATCCAAACTTACGTTTCCCTCCTGCGTCAGTAAGAGCGTCGCTTCCGTAGTTTCCGTCAGGGCTGATAATAGGGTACGACTTGGGTTGATTGACTTCGTTATAAAGCCTCACGTAATATGGCTTCAACGCATCGGGCGCATCCTCCATACGCTTGCCTTTATACGAACGCAATAAGTCTAGTAAAGCTTCGGCATCTGCTATAGCCTTTAGGTTCTTTACCTCTGCTGCTTTAAATTTTTCCACCTTAGCCTTAGCCTGGCTTTTACCTTTTGCTTTTCTAGCAGATTTAATCCGCTTTTTGAGGTCATTAATCTTTCCTTCAGCATAATTGACTTGGTAGTCAATCATCTTCTGGCTCATCACAGGGTTCTCTCGGAAGGCTAATAGTAAAAGCTCGGCGGCGCGAACGTTTTGATACCAGTCGTTTTGAGGAGATAGAGAAGCTATGATACCTGCTACCTGCTCAGGGCTAACGCCATAGTCGGCGGCTAGTTCATTGGCTATCTTATTAGCTCCGTCATACCACAGGGTAGATATCTCTCGATATTCCTCGGGGTAGCTCTCCATAATCCAGTTGAGGTTGTCCGCTACCTGACGAGCGTATACCTCATATACCTCATCGGCCTGCTCCAAGCTAGATACATCGTCGAAGTTCTTGACACCTCTAACCAATGGATACTGAGCGATAAGGTTCGCGTTCTTCAGGTATGAAGCGGGCGCGTTCTCCCTTACGTAATCTAAGGTCAGGTCAGGTATCTCCTCTACAACGGCTTCGTTGTTTACCTTCTTGACGCTAAGACCCTTACCCACCCTATTGCCTGAGCGGCTTCGCATACGCACATCTTTAGGGTTAATACCCTCTACCTGCTGGCGTTTGTTTAGATATATTACATCCTCACTTGTTCCCTTACTGACAAGAGACACAAAGTCTAGAACATCTTTAGTAGCCTCTTCTTTTCGAGTTACCTCTTTGGGAGCTTCCTCTTCAATGACTTTTTCCTTAGTAGGGTCTTGTAAGACGTTGTCATTGAGTAAATCGAAGTTCCATACAACAGCTACTGTAGGAACAGCCCCCTTTCCAGCGTTCTCAACAGTAGTCATACCATCGAATCCCAACTCAGACTCTAAGTATTCAGAAAATATCTCAGCTTTGGATTCATAATCTGATATGTACTCAGTGATAAACATAGACCAAGACTGTGGGTCGTTTTCAAAACCCTCATCATCGATATAATCCTGAAGAAATTCCTCTACAAACTCATTGTCTAGCCCATATCCAGGAAGGTTATCAAGCATATCTTGAGCGTCCTCCTGAGTTATATCCTCATCGCCGTCTAGTAACTTAAACTCCTTGGTGTCAACAAATGAAAGTTTATCTCCGTACTTACGAGCTAGCGCTGGCACTCCAGTGAAATAAAATCCATATCCGTAATTAAACTCCTTTATAAATTTACTATCGAAAAACTCTTTTTGCATATCAGAGCCGTGGAATAGAATACCTTCCTTGGCAAATGCAGTTAGTTCTTCATCAGTAAAATTAGAAGCGGCTTGACTTCTCTGTATCAGCTTTTCTTGAACCTGCTGGCGTGGTGCCATCCCTCGGTCTTTTCGAGAAGCGATTGCTTTATCTATAGTGTCTTTAGATTCAACTTCGTTCCGAGATAGGACATAGACAACGTCGCCGTTTTGCTTCTCGACTACATTCCATCCCGTGATTATCTCAATGTCTTCAGCAGGAACGCCGTCGGCAAACATAGTCTTAGCGGATTCATAGTTCGCTATCGTCGCACGTGGACCATAAAACAAACCAGCCCCTTTGTTGCTGCCCTCCTGAGCTGGGAGTTTAGCTAAGTCCAAGGCATCCAACTCCTGCTCGGTCATCTCTTCCTTAGCCTCTATCTTCCTCAGTACCTTTTCTTGCTCACCGAACACAGCTAATTGGTCCTCTCGAGGGGTGTCTTCGCTGTCCTCTATTAAAGAACGTCCTCCTCCATCTCTAGAAGCAGCGTTTCTGGCTTCTACCTCACCAATAAGCCTTTCATACACAGCGAAAGGAGCCCAAATTTCAGTCTGCTCTTGTATTTTTTGGATAGCCTGGTATAGTTCTCCCATCAAATCTTCTACACCTTCTAAATCATTCAGGTCTTCTTCAAGGACTTGCAACACATAGTCAGCCGCATCATCTCCATAAAGTGATTTTAATGTTTTAGCATCTTTAGTATTATTGTCTAAGTATTCTTCAATAGTGTCATTATTTTTTAAATCCTCTAGATAAAAGATAATGAACTCTTCATAAGTAAGATTAGACTCAATCTCAGCCTCTTCTGCTATATCCGAAAGCATACTCATAGCGGCTTGCTTTCCATTGAGCGTATTAATCTCTTCTAAATTATCTGGCGGTAAAGAGTTTATTAAATCTATTGCGGTACCTGTGTTTCCTCCAATTGCAAAACCTTCCTTAAACTGTATGTAATGCTGTAGTTCGTGTATTAAATCTGGCCTTACTCTACCATAGTTTTTTACATTTATTTCGACAGCATTTTCGTCAATCATAAACCAGCTGTTTTCAGCACCTGCATCCCTTACGTTAATCGTTAAGCTTATATCTTTTGCTTCAGGATAAGCTTTATAGAGCTCTGGAGCATCGTATACATCACTGAGCTTATAGGTTCCATTGGGGACTTTCTTTAGTTCCCCAGTCTCAATCTCATACCTCCACTTACCGTCCGCTCCCTTCTCCCATCCCCAAGCAGCTTTAACCTCCCTCCTTACCTTCTTACTATCGCCCTGCTCTGTGTAAGTCAACATCGCCATATCCAGTCCATCACGAACGTCATCCTCTAAGCTTGCACGTTCCCCTACGATTTGTTGTCTAGACGCTACTGCATTGTCAATGGCCTTCTCCGTAACGGCTGTCTCCTTTCGTCTGTTCCCAGTGCCGCTCTCTGCTTTCTCTCGCTTACTTCTCTCCTGCTCATCTAACGCCTTCTCGACATCCTCGCGAGCTTTCTTAAGTTCTTCAGGCGTAGACTTCTTCTTAATCTTCTCCATCACCGCTAAATCCGAAGACTCTATAAAGACTCCCTGACGGATTTTCCTTGAGATGGTATTCATAAGGTCGACCACCTCGGCGTCTGTCTTTAAAAACTCAGGACCGAAATACTCATCCAAGCCGAACTTCTTGTCGATACCAATTAGCTTAGCGAGCTTGCGAAAGAACTCTTTAATAGCGTTCTGAGCTGGCTTATCTAAAGTCTTATATTGAGCAGCCAACATACCTGTTAGCTCGGCTAGATACTCCTCGTCCTGTACGATAGGACGGTCGGCATAGCTATCGACGAACTTGTCAATCTTTTGAGCGAACTCGCTATTGGGGTCAATTGTTTTCTTGACCGACTCCAACATCTTACGGGAAAGAATCACCGCGTTAGGGTCATCCAAAGCCTTTTCTAGAATCAAAGCGTGGAACACCTCGTGAGCTACAGTCTGTAGGTTGGCGTTGGTCAGGTTGATATGGACCGTCTTGTTGTTGTAGTCATACGAACCTCGAGCTAACTCACCTGCAAACCGCTTGTACTGATTCGGCGTTTCGTGAAGGACTATCCTGACATCAGGGAACTGCTTACTCAGCGATACAGCAGCTTTAATTGCCAACTGCTTAACCCGATTGATGGTACGCTGCTCCTTAGCTCTGGACCTTGTGTCGCTGGTCATCTGACGGCGGTTGATAACAAGGTTCTCAGAGACTTTCTCTACGCCTTCTATCTCCTGCTCTCCAAAGAACTCGTCAATATCCACCCGTTCTTCCTCCGTCACTTCTTGTGTCGGCTCCGACACAGTTTTCTTAGGGGCTGCTTTCTTAGGGGCGGCAACAGATTTAGATGAAGGGAAATTAGCATCATCGTAATCCTTCAAAGCCTTTCTTGCGGCTTTTAGCTTAGGAGATATTTCATTAAAATTATCTGTAGTTAGTTCATCCTCCAAAGCCTCTAATTCAGCAACTAAGGCATCCCTTGCAGCCGTTGTTCCTGTTCCTATAATTATGTCATAGGTAGGTTGGCTGACTGCCTTCCCGTCTACCACCCGCCCTGGTTTGACTACAAGCCTTATAATTCTTTTCCCTTTAGGAATAGCATCGCTAGTTTCTGCGTTGCGGATGTCAACAGGCTTTCCATCAATTAGTTCATCACCTATATCATCAAATACAAATCCCTCAGCTTCTAGCTCAGCTTTATTCGCTTCGTGCCAAGCCGCATCCTCTTCACTTTCAATACCCTTGGAGTTAGAGACGTTATTAAGGTACCTAACAATGACTTTAGCTTTTTCTTCAAGACTTGTAGCGGCAGCAAAATCCTTTTTACTCCTGTCAATCCGCCTTTGCAATCCTTTTTGTTCCTTCTCCGTCGGCGCCTCGTCTACCGCGACTTCCGTCGTCGGCGCTGGAGCTTCATCCGTAACGTCGTCTTGGGCTTCAACCTCTGTGGTAGGTTCTCCGATGTCGGGGACTCCCTCTCCCACCGCTTCGCTATCTCTGGTAGATTCTGGTGCATCCACGCTCTCTGGGCCTTGCTCTTGAATGGCATCTTCTGGTGTTCCGTAAAGTATTTCTTCTAGCTCCCCGTTAAGCCCGTCCAGCTCTTCTTGCTGTCGCTTCACAAGGATAGGGTCTTTCCCTTCAATTTGTTCCTGTAAGTCTTTTCTCCTAAGTAATATACCTAGAGACCGCTTCTGCTGGTCTATCGTTAAGTCGGACGGGATATCTCGGTTGACGGCGATTACCTCATCGAGGTTGTCCATCTCTTGCTGCGCATCCGCCTTGCTTATCTCGCCTCGGTTAATCCTAGCCTGTTGGTTGGTATAAAACATATCGCGGTAAGTAAGCTCACCCTCTGCGGTCAGGTTGCTTACGTTTTGAAACATCTCAAACGTAAGATTGTCGATAGCCGTAAAGTCATAGGTCCCTCGTGCTGCGCTGACAGCCCCAGGAGTTCCCAGTACAAAGCCACCTACAGCCTCTTGAGCTCCTGCATAAGCCATACTACTAAGCGTTTCCCAACTCCAAAATCCTGCTTCTGGAGTTTCAAACATCTCCTTCTCCTTCATCTCGTTGTAGATACTCTTAAAGCCTATATCCACACCCTCTTGCAAAAACCCTGTTTCAAACTCAATAGCTCCCCCGCTACCTAAAGTTAATAGCCCTCTTCCCACAGCGCTGTCTACTTCGCGCATCACCAAATCATTAAAAGACTTGCCTGTAATATTTTTAGGGCTTTTCTTCAATAACTTCATAAGAAGTCCTGTAGTAATGGATTTCTTTGCCAATAGATAACTAAATCCTACAGACTCTAAAGCGGCAGACACAGAGCCAATAGCTAGCTTTAACTTAAACTTTTCGCTCTCTGATATGTTTTGGAACTCAGGGTCTCCAGCCATCTCTTTCTCTAAGCCGTTGCTTATTTGAGAGTACATAGCTGCTGTACGTGGAATAAACCCACCAGGGGTTAACATAGCTGGAAGCGAACGAGTAACGCCTAACAAAGCTCCACCCCAAAACGACTCGTACATCAAGTCGGCAGCTTCTGGAGTAGACTCGGGGTCTTTCAAGAAGTCAAGCCCGCGACGTAAAGCGTCCAGCTCACCACCCGTTACCTCCATATTTTTAGAGGTAGCGTATTGAGAGTATGCGTTTACAGCCTCTTCGTAATCAATTGGCTCTCCGCGCTTACGCCTCTTGAGCTTGGTGTCTACTATACCATTCTGTATAGCTATACTTTCTTTTGCTGGGATACCCTTATCGGTTTTCATCCAAGCTTTAAACTCATCAACCGTCATATCAGACGCAGACGGAACGTCATAACCTTTAGCCGCAGCTTCTTTTAGGTAGTTGTCCCTAAAGAACTCGGGGTCAGTGTCCATAAGAAACTCAGGGTTATAACCTGTATCTAAACCAAAGTCCTTTGCGCCAGCCGCGATATCAGCGGCGCCTTGAATAAATTCATTTCTAAACACACCTCCACTCCAGTAACCTCTTTCGGCTAACATCTCAGTATACTCTCCCGCTAGCCTATCTAACTGAGCCCCTTGGTCTTTAGTGTTTTGGTGCATCTGACCTAGAAACTCTCGCTCACCTTCGAGGATATTCCTATCGGCCAAAAACATCTGGTACTCCTCGGGATTGTTTTTTATATACTCTGGGTCGTACGTCTGAAACTGAGGGTATTTATCTGCAAAATCCCTTTCGCTTTTAAGATAGTCTTGAGTTAGACTGGTTACTTCCTTGTAGCTTTTATTGATTTTCTTTACCTCAGCCTCTCGCTGCTCACGAGTAACGAACATCTTCTCAGGCTCTACATAAGCCGTGTCCTCACGAGCTATAGTTTGACTCTCATCTTTATTTTCGCGAAGAAACTTCTTAAGTTTAGCCGCCTCTGACTTCTCTTTTTTGGTGTCGTACTCACCTCCAGTCTTTAGGAAATTCTGTAGAGATGAGCCAGATTCAGTTGTAGCTCCAGCCATAACCGCTCCTACCGAAAATAATCCTGGCACCTCCCAAGGGTCGAGGTCAACCTCAATAGTCTGTCCGTTAGCTGCGGTAACTTTAATAGCGTCACCTATACTGGTTGGCTCTACATCAAACCCATAAGGCTTAAACACCTTTGTAAGCTCTTGAGCTACCTCGTCCTCATCTCCTCTATCGATAAGCTCTGGAGAGACCATAGCCATACGCTCCTCGAAAAAGTCAGTGTCAGGAGCGGTTATATCTTGTATCTCTGGGGCAATAGCTGGCTCAACAGCAGCTTCAGGCTCTGGTGAGACCAAAGAACCAGCCACCGATGCGGATGCCGTATCTTTTTTTTTTACAGCACTAAAATAAGAGTTAAAGAACTCATCCTTATTTAAGTCGGTAAGATTTTGCTCAGATATATACCCCCATAGCTCGTTAAACTTCTCTGGTTGAGAGTATGCGGACTGAAATGATTCCGAGTCAAGGTCTGTTAAGTTCTCAGACTTTAAATAATCGTAAAACTCTTGGTACTTATCGTTCATTATTATCCGTTGAATTTTTTAACCTTACCCTCTGATGCGGCGTCCGTATTGGAGCTGGTTTCGTTCGTCTCATCAGAGCCTGAAGTTAAATTATTAATTCTATTGAGCTCTTTTATTACAGTATCTCTCATTAAAGATACAACAGCAGCCGTACCTCCAGTGGCCTTATCCTTAAACACGTCTGTAATTTCCTCCGTAGTATCGCCAATGGTGATAGTCATTTTATCTCCCTTTACTTTGACATCATAGGTTTTACCTGCGTCCTCCAAAACCCTTTTCATTTCCTCTGGCATAAATCCTGGCGCCTTAAGTATCTCGTTAAATGTGCTTGCAACTTGAATATTGCTGTCTGCAATCTCTTCAAGCGATTCCCCAAGCGGCTTCTTCCATAGTGCATCATAAGAAACAATTTCGCTATCAACCAATAATCGGTCTGGAGGCGTCATTGGTATTTTAGCCACTCCGATAGAGGACCTAAGAGGGGTCACTCTTCTAATTATATTGCCCGAATCATCAGTAGCATAGCCTATACTGAGACCCTCGTCTCGAATGTATTTCTCTAGCTCTCTTTCACTAGGGCGAGCTTCACCTTTACGTTTAGGAGTGAGTAAATCATACGCTGCTACGATATCTTTTTGGATATTACCCGATAGATTAATTTTCTCTGTAGTTCCATCCTCATACGTAATAGACAGGCCATTATCCGTAATGTTGCCTTCTGAAATTGGACTCAAGTTATTCGCCCTTCTCTCTTCGTTTGTGGTCCTGATACGACGATTTAAAGCTTCCCTAGAGATTGAATCCTCGTCAGTTAATATTGTATTTATCTCTTCTACATATCCAAGCCGTTCTTGTGCTTTTTCTCCCGCACCAATAGACGCAGATGTCGGGGATTTTGGAGCAAATATTGGTCTAGCCGTTTCCTTGTATCCTACCATAGCCAAGGCATCGGTCCGTAGCTTTTCCCTTACAGCTTCATTTAAAGCGTCGTTGGACTTAGGAAATAAAATGCCGTCATTCTGAGTGGTTACACCCACCTTACGGGAGGGCTTATCTCGTTTTGAAATAAGCTTATCAAGCTCAGCTTGTTGCGTAGTGTTTAAAGACTCTATTCCTTCTAACTCCGATAACCGAGTTGTTTCTTCCTCGTTTAATCCTGTTTCCCAACTTGTCTCTTCAGAACCTAGGTCATAGTCGTCAGCTGTGACTAGCCCTAAATCCTCAGCCATACTTAACGTATGAATGTCATTGACCATAAGAGCAGATAGCGTATCGTCTAAAGACTTCATAACCTCTAAACGTACAGGGTCGTCTTCGGCTAGGTCTCTTCCCGCAGCATCCGATACGGTTAGCACACCATTTTTGTTTACCACTCGGATATTCTCTCCTAAACTATCGGCCCACTTCTGTAGCGTTGGAGCGTACTCAATCTTGTCATACCGAGCTTGCATCTGATTGACGGCCCCATCGATAGTAGAGAATTTGGCTGGGTCATCACTTAAAGTACCTAAATCATTTAAGATTCCGATACTAGCAACTCCATCATCTGGATTCCAGAATACACGAGTTTTAGAGAAGTCTTGGAACTCATTAACTCTTTGAGCGGCTACACCTTCAAAGCCCATAGAAGCCCCTTCGTTAATGCGCTTCATAGTAAGCTCGCTCTCCTTATTGGCGGTATCAGCTATAGTTTTTAAAGCTGCAAAACTATTGTCTACGTTCTGCCTGTTGATTGTAAAGTCTCGAGGGTCTACAATACCAGACTTAAGCAGTCGGTTTTGAGTCATCATCAACTGAGCGGCATCAGCTGAAGCGTTTAAAATCCAAGTACTCGCAGCTTTATTAGCCCCTTGTGGTGCATCGGCTAGCCTCTTACCTACGGCAACCGACTCCTTGTCAATCTCCTGACGCTGAGTCTCTCTATCTGCCTCTTGGTCTTTAAGAGTTTTGACGAGTTTGGTGCTAATAGCACTCCAGTCTACTCGGGTATCGGCGCCCCTCTTTGCGTACTTATAATAGCTCATTGTCCTCCTATCATTGGGTTCATCCACCAAGGTTGCTGAGCTCCACCTAACCCACCATATATATCCTGATATTGTGAACCTTGAGAAGCCTGCATAGCGTTTTGGGAAGCAGAATTAATATCTAAAAGTTGGGATGAAGCATTGTCCGAGAGAAATTTTCCTTGATTCATTTGCCGATAATTCTTATTGCTCAATCCCGTTAGGTACTCTAGCCCTAGGCTTTGAAGCTGTGAGGTGCCTAGACTCTCGTAGAAAGGAGCAAACGACTCTTCGCTAGCCAAAGCCGTGGTTAACTCGGTAGCGTCAGTAAAGCCTAACGATTTTGCCATTCGCATCTGTGTAGCAGGATTAGAGCCCTGTAGACCCCGCATAATTTCTCCTTGCATCTGAGCTTTAAACTGCTCCGAGTCTTTTCCAGTAAGGCCCTTCTCTAAGTTACGAGCTAGAGCGTCCTTTTTATAGAGCGCCCTTCCCGCATCAATCTCAGCACCTACAGCGCTAAGTCCAGTAGCGGCCCCCGTAATAGCAGCGGCTCGTGCAGCGGCTTGGTCAGTGGCTGATTGCTGAGCTCCAGTAGCCATATCGGTGTATATCTCTTCTCGACGGATTTGATTCACCGCGTCTTGCCCTGCCACAGCGGCGTCTCTTTGGTAAAGCGACCTCTCTTGAGAAGCGAGGATATCTTTTTCTGATTCAAGACCAGCGGAAACCGCTGTTGCAGCTGTAGCGGCAGCTCCCCTTTGGTCGCCCTCCCCTCCTGCCTGAACACCAGCAGAAACCATACGCTGCACAGCCTCTCGCTGCTCCATATACTCAGCCGTAGGAACAGAGAGCTCCTCATAAGGGTTTATCTCCGTCTGGCGAATGGCGTTATCGGCAGCTTTCTTAGCGGCTACCTCGGCTTCTTCCATACGTGATTTAGCCTCTAGAGCTTGATAGACGCTTACGCCAGCCTGAGCCAGCCCTATTGCTGCGGTTACAAATGCCATATGATTATTGTTTAGTCAAAGATAACGAGATTCAAGGATACGATTTCATTACTTGAGCTTCTACTATAAACAGCTCAGTAGCCGAAGTAGAAGAGTTAGTAGCGGTAAACTCGCAGTAATGACCCAGTACGCCGTGCGATTCCGCCTGTACGTTCTTTACAGACATCATATACCACGTGTTCTGTGGGGTAACACCACCAGTCGCCAACGTAAAGGTAAGCTGTGTCCTATCAGCTGATATAGCCGTTACAGGTCCTACTAGCGCAGGGACACCTGGAGTACCAGGGTCGATTGTATATAGGTTATCGCCAATAGAAAGGATGGTACTAACAGCAAAGCCAAATGTGATAACCCCAGCTGCTACACTGGTATTAGAGCCAATGCCATTGACAGAGCGAAGGACATACTCAGAAGGACTAATAGTAAGGGCAGGCTCCGTGTTACCGTCAGGGTTGCGAACGAACGCAAACCACACAGCCTCTTTCTTTTCAAACCAAGCCTCATCGATATATCCATTTTGGATATCGGTCTCTAAAGTAATCTCCCAGCTGAGGTCCGACTCCAGCTCTATGGTTTTCCAAAGCGAGTTCTCGGTAGGAGAGTCGTTAAAGACGCTGGTAATTTTAGTGGGATACGCTACTCCGTAAAACTGATTGCGAAGTTCATTGGTATTGTGCCGATATAAATCCCCTCCGTTAAACGAATAGAAATAGTTATTCATCCCAATCATCCAGTCAGGAGCATAGGAATAAAAGGAAGGCCAGCCCTGTACGTCAGGAGAGTATGTGAGAGTATAGTTCGCCATTAGATACAGATTGTTTTTTCTACTATAACTCCATTAGCGTCTACCCGAATATAATGTCCAGATACCCTGTAGTAACCTTCTGAAGCTAAAGTCTGTCCCAATACATCCACAAAAACCCAATCACCCCTTGTCGGAACTCCAGGTGAAGAAGTGGTTTTAACAGGTAAGTTAAAAAGGTTAATGGTAAATGGTTGAATACATATATTGGAAGCGCTATTCTGCCCTATGCTTGAGGAAAAAGCAGACAATCGAACAGGGCATTCTACTGTAATTGCCCAGTCAGGAGCCGTAGCTAAGGGGCTGATAATTCGAACCGTTAAAGTTGTTAGTGTAGTAGTTGGTTTTGAAACATATAAAATATAATCCCCCGCGTTACTATTTGTTAAGCTGGTTAAATCTCCAGCTGCGATTGTAATAGCCTCAGTTCCGTCAGCATCAAAATCTTGGTCTACATAGTTCCAATTGTACTTTGATGTTTGAGATGTTCCTACGGTAGGAGTTCCAGCAGTACTGGTATCCCCATAGTAAGGACCTGGGAACCAACTTGTAACTGGATTTAAAGTAGAGTTTATGAGCGATACACTAGACGAGTCGCTTTTGGTTACTCCGTCATACGTTACAAATATTCCTCCAGCGATATCAGGAGTAAACCTAATAGCAGACACACCAGGGCTATTGCCCAAATCGTAAGTGATGTCATAAAAAGAATTTCCCGTTAGAGTTACAGATACTGGAGGTAAAGAAACGTCCCTACAATCTTCAACGCAAGAAGCGCAAAATTGCACAGAACCCAATACACCTGCTACCTGATTTCTAACTACCTTGTTTGCATTGACAATAGCTTGATACCACCCATCAGCCGCTGGAACCGTAAGAGAAGCGTCAGAATAAACCGTTGTTGCAGTCGATAAGGTGTCTCCATTTAAATAAAACGTAGAAGGAGAACTGCAACAGCAAGCCGCCGAGGCTTTAGCTCCATAGCAAAGCTGTGAAGACACTGCCTGACGATAGTCGTAAACGAGATAGAGATAATTACCCGAGCCGTTAAAATTAAAATTGCCAGAATAAAGACTAGCGCCATCAGTGCCAGGCGTAACAGTTAAGTCAGTTGAATTAGAAAGTATCGTCTGTATGTTGGCAGGTGTATTAGCATACAACTGATTAGTTCTCCAATGCTTTAAATTGTTTTCAGCAGGCAAGAAATCAAACACATCGCCTGCCAGCTTTGCGCTTTGAACATATACAGTAGCCCCTTGAGGAGGAAAAACGCTAGTACCTTGGTCTCCTGTAAGAACTTGATACTGAGACACAACGGGATTTGTTCCCGCGTCAAACTCTACAAACTCCGAGTAGGTAGGGCTAAGCGTGCTGCCGTCTTCAAATCTAAGCTGACTGTGTATCGTTTTAGTATTCTGCCAATCTAAATTAAGCGATACCATTATCACGTTAATCTCATTAGCGTCAGGACACTCTACGGTAATAGGTAAGTTGTTTACCGCTCCTCCATTTGCTGTTATCACAACAGACACTGTATTGGGAAGAAGACCTGTTTTAGGGATAGTTAAAGAGCCCGCTCCTGTTTGGTTTAAAGCTGAATAAGTACTGCCAAAAGTAGCTACTACGTCAAAAGTTACTCCAGAACCTAGAACAGGAGTTCCCCATACAATATCTATATCACCTACCGCACTACCTACATTGACGCAGAAAGAGTTTGTCGACCCAGCTTGTGGAAGCGAAATAGTTTGAGGTATACCGCAGTTAATACACTTGGCTTCTACAGGTAGTAATATATCGTTAGAAGCCAATACATACTCATCCATATACGGGTCAAATCCTCCTAGCTTTTGAGTGGTAAAGCTCTCGTTGAAGAGGTCTCTAAACCAACCGCGCATACCTGACTTAGAAATTACCGTTAGCGTTTCATTGTTAGCTGACGTTCCTCGCAGTTGTATTACAGCGCCGCGCTTAGCATCGGTAAAGTATTTATCGAAACCAAACTCAGCGTAGCTCTCTGGGTTAGCCGAGACACCGTACTCTTCGACTCTGGCAACTTGCTGGCCTAGAATAACAGGTGCGGCGGTCAAAACGCTACCGCCTTGAGCGTCGGTCAGGACGTTCTTGTTGACAACGACATAAGAGATACGGTCCTCTTGCAATACCAAGATGTCCGTCTCTCTAGCCACCATCTTTTGGATAGGGCCATACACGTCCTCTAAAGGCTTGAAATTAAGAAGCCCTAGGTTGAACTCATTGAGTTTGTTTACGTTGCTCTCGTCGTTGTATATACCGCTGTACGTGATGTCAGCAAAGCGGTCGGCCTCTTTAAAGTCCTGAGCAGCAACCAACACAGCACGTTCTCCTAACTGAAACGACTCGCCTACAGCGGAGTCCTCAATTTTATAACTCTCTACACCGTTACCAAACGAATATGAATTAAAGAAATCCAGGTCCACCACACCTTCTGTCGTAGCGTCTTGGTTGGTGACGTTACCTTGGTGGTATCCACCCGTAATGGCATAGTTTTCGCTTCCTTCATAGAAGATATCGTCAGCTACTTCCGCTGGCTCAGTCTCAAAAACAACAAGACTTCCAGGTTCTTGTATCGTTATATTTACTTTAGTTATTGAGGGTCGGTCATTAAATGGAACAAAATTTCCAGGAGTTCCATTTTGACATCTTAAGTATAACCTTTGCTGAGATACGGGCAGCGCTGAGTCACTGCTAATACTATAGAAAAAAATCTGATTGTTATTAGGCACAAACGGAATTATAGTACTTTCCGTGTTAGCTGCTACTGAATAAGAACCTGGATAGTATGTATTTGTATTTGGTCCTCCAGTGTATTGGCAATCCACTGAACAGTCCATCGCGTTAATAATTACTGGGCCTAATCCCTCTCCGTCCCAAAACGCTTGAATGTCGGAATAATCTTGGCTAGCTGCAATTGTTTTTGTTACTCGGCATAAAGAAGCTCCAGTATCACTAGGTATGGTGCAAGTGCCTATTTGTGCTTGTCTATTAAATTTAATCTTTATAGTAACAAGTGACCCTGATGGAATTGCGACTCTATTATTTTGCGTTCCGTCATTCTGAAAACACGGGTAGTTTACGCAAGATTCATCATTATTATTAGCCTCTGTTTGTGTGGAATTTGGCTCCCCACTCCCATTGGTCAGACTTGAAGTTATTTCACCTGCAACGGAATAGCTAGACACCGTCGTGTCAATGCTAAACCCTTCAGCACGAAGCCGCATATAAAGTCCTGGTACCTCAAGTATGGTAGAAGATTCTTCAGTTAGATGAAGAAAATTAGTAGGTTGAGAAACCTTGTCTAATACAACGGCTTTTGTTTCTGAATTTAAAATTCCAGTAGAATCTCGCTTAACAATAAGCTCTGTTCCAGCCTCTATCAGCGCTTGGTCTTGACCGATAAGCCTAAACCAATAAGAAGTTGTA
>Ga0070722_10000171_pt1 | contig 20415 bp, 25 predicted proteins | sample tdAd001_FD_67276 | JGI IMG/M metagenome (GOLD analysis project Ga0070722, IMG submission 67276) | Marine sediment microbial communities from the Atlantic coast under amendment with organic carbon and nitrate - tdAd00.1 | ecosystem: Environmental > Aquatic > Marine > Coastal > Sediment | place...
GAACTCCACAGACAATCCGATTGCAGAGCTTGCCCACGTCTTGATGTCCTCCTGGTATTCGGGAAGCCGCGGCAGGAACAAGCGAAAAAGCCCAACGGCGATTGCCAGCAGTATCACGATGCCGCGCGCCAGGTAGGCGAAAAACTTGATTACGCGTTTTAGGAACTCGTTCATCGCTTGTCGCAATTGCGCATCGTCACATCAGGACGACATCGAACTGGTCTTGTAGATATAGAGCTTCAGGCTGCAATCGGATCGACTTGCCCGTTTGCTCCTCAAGCGTCGCGAGGCTTGGTGCCTGCTCATCGAGTAAGAGCTCAATGACGTCCTGGTGCGCCAGGACCATCGCCTCGCTGAATTCGAATTGTCGTGACTGACGAATGATCTCGCGAAAAACCTCGAAACACACTGTTTCGGCCGTCAATACAAAACCACGGCCCTCACAAGTAGGACAATCTTCACAAAGAATATGCTGCAAGCTTTCGCGAGTTCGCTTGCGCGTCATTTCTACCAGCCCCAATGGCGACACCGGCGTTATCTGGTGGCGCGCATGATCATTCGCAAGCGACTGTTCGAGAAGTTGCAGTACCTTGTCACGGTGCTGCGCCTCCTCCATGTCGATAAAGTCGATAATGATGATACCGCCGAGGTTCCTGAGCCGCAGCTGTCTGGCGATGGCCACGGCCGCCTCCAGATTGGTGCGGTAAATGGTCTCCTCCAGATTTCGATGGCCGACGTAGCCACCCGTATTGACGTCGATCGTCGTCATCGCTTCCGTCTGGTCGAATATTATGTAACCGCCTGATTTTAAAGGAATGCTCCGATCCAGTGATTTGCGGATATCATCTTCGATACCGTGCAGGTCAAAAATCGGTCGACGTCGCCGGTAAAGCTCCAGCATTGGCGCCACAGGGGGCAAAAAAGTCTCGGCAAATTTGTGCATAGCGTCAAAGTCTTGCTCCGAATCGACGAGAATGTGTTCGACGTCGCTCGTTACAAGATCCCGCAACACCCTCAGTGGGAGAGAAAGATCCTCGTGTATCAGGGTTTTTACCTGACTCTCGCTGCACCGTTCCTGAACGACACTCCACAATTTGATAAGAAACTTGAGGTCCGCACGCAACTCGTCCACGCCGGCTCCCTCGGCGACCGTCCGGACGATTGCCCCACACTCCAATTGCGCCTCATCAAGCAATTCGGTGACCAGACCGCGCAAGCGCTCGCGTTCTTCGTCATCCTCAATACGAGCCGATACGCCAACAGTCTCACCATCAGGTAGCAGCACAAGTTGCCGCGATGGCAGCGTGATAAACGTAGTCAGGCGCGCACCTTTGTTGCCTAACGGCTCCTTGACGACCTGCACCAGGACATCTGCGCCTTCCTTGACCAGGTCCCGGATATTCGGCAGGTCGTCGCTGGCATCATCCCCGTTCTGTGGTCGCACAATGTCGGATGCATGCAGAAAAGCCGTTCGCTGCAGGCCAATGTCGATGAACGCGGCCTGCATGCCTGGAAGAACCCGGGAAACACGGCCCTTGTAAATATTGCTGATGACACCTCGACGAGCGGCTCGCTCAATATGGACCTCTTGCAGGATCCCATTCTCCAGCAGTGCCGCTCGCACCTCGCTCGGCGTTACATTGATCAGGATTTCTTCTTTTCGTGACTCGTCAGTCATTTAACCCAGTACTCTCAAACCCGCATCGTGCAATAGCCGAACGGTCTCAAAAACCGGCAATCCGACCACACCAGAATAACTGCCTGAGATCGCCTCGACGAATGCTCCGCCACGACCCTGGATAGCATACGCCCCTGCCTTGTCGCAGGGCTCCCCACTTTGCCAGTAAGCAAGCGCTTCGTCAGGACTGATTTCCCGAAACCGGACTTCGGTTACAGATAATGCCGTATGCAACTCTTGATTCGAGCGCAAGGCGATGCCTGTCAGTACGCGATGGGTGCGGCCCGACAGTCGGCTGAGGGTCCCCAGCGCGTCGTCCCGGTCCCGTGGCTTGCCGAATACCATTTCTCCCAATGCGACTGCGGTGTCGGCCCCGAGAACGATCTGTGGTTCGTCAATCTCGACCGCTCTGGCCTTGGCCTCAGCCAGACGCATTACCATTGCCTCTGCCGACTCCCCGTCCAGCCGGCGCTCATCGACATCAACACCACCGACCGAAAACGACAGGCCCAGTGCCGCGAGTATTTCCTTGCGGCGTGGTGACGAGGATGCAAGATGTAAGGTTAGTGCGGACATGGGCCTGCTGTTGTTCTTATTCGCGATGATACGGATGACCCACCTGCAAGGTCCATGCGCGATACATTTGTTCGGCAAACAAGACTCGTGCGAGCCCGTGCGGCAATGTCAGCCTCGACAAGGACCAGGTGGAGTTAGCTCGTTCACGGCACGCCGCCGACACACCGTCGGGGCCGCCGATGATAAAGCAGAGATTTCTTCCGTCAGCCTGCCATGCGGAAAGCCGGCTGGCGAGATCCGGACTCGTCAGTTGCTTGCCTCTTTCGTCGAGCAGCACAAGCTGCTCATCATCGTCGATTTTTGCGAGAATTTGCTCGCCCTCCGCCTCCATCGCGCTTTTCGATTTATCGTTCTTGCGGCGGCGAACAGTTGCAATGCGATCGAGGCGGAACTTCCACTCGCGTGGAAATCGTCCTGAATACACGGAAAACGCGTCATCAACCCAGGTCGGCTGACGATCGCCGACAGCTACCAGCCGAATGTGCATGACTTACCCGTCGGTGACGGCAAGACCACCGGGCGACCCGAGTGACCAGAGTTTCTCCAGGTTATAGAACTCACGCACTTTGGGCAGCATGACGTGTACCAGCGCGTCCTGCAGATCGAGCAAAACCCATTCGCCGCCTTCTTCGCCTTCGACACCGATGGGCTTGTGGCCAGCTTCACGGGCCTTTTCGGACACATTTTCGACCAGCGCCTGGACGTGCCGGTTCGATGTGCCACTCGCGACGATCATGTAGTCGGTTACGGTGGTCATGTCACGTACGTCGAGTTTGATGATGTCCTTTGCCTTGACATCATCAAGCGCGTCAACGACGAGCGTACTCAGTTGCTCACTGTTCATGCGTTGTTCTCTCTAGAAATCAAATTTTAATCTCCTATCTATGTTTGTCGCCCGCTGCAGCGGGCTCCTACGATGTTTCGCTACGATTTTCATCAAGCGTAAACACCGCTCTCAATAATAAGGTCGCGAACCGCATCGGGCATCAAGAACCTGGGATCACGACCGACTGCAACCAGGTCGCGAATCTCGGTCGACGCAATTTCAAGCTGGGTCACGGCATGTATATGAATGTAGCCGTGGCGTTCCTCGTGCAGGTCATCAACACGATGCGTACCGTGCGCTGTTATCAGATCACCAAGGTCGCCGATATCTGGTGCCTTCCAGCCAGGGCGGTGTGCAACGATGATATGTGCGAAATCCAGGATCTCGTCCCAGCGGCGCCATGTCGACAAGCCGAGAAATGCGTCCATGCCGACAATCAGACCCAACGGGGCATCCGGATGTTCCTCCCGCATCGTTGCCAATGTGTCAATAGTGAAAGACGGTCCATCCCGTCTGAACTCACAGTCATCGACAACGAATCCAGGTTGCTCTGCCGCCGCAACCCGTACCATTTCAAGGCGCAGATCAGCACTGGCAAAGGTTTCGCCCCGGTGAGGCGGGTCGCCGCTGGGTACGAAACGCACCTCGCTGAAACGCAAGGCCTGCAGCATCTCGAATGCAGTTCGCAGGTGGCCGTAGTGAATTGGGTCAAAAGTACCGCCGAATATCCCGATTGGGCTCATCGTGTAGATATTCCCAATACGATGTCGGTCGACAGCTGCCATGGGTCGGCAGGTGACTGCCCTTTCGCCGCCTGGTCCGCATGGCTTGCCGCCTTGAGCAAGCGGTGAAAATCACCGTGCTGATGCCGGCCGATGCAACTGCGTAGCAAAGCCTGGCGATTGCGCCATACGCCACTCTTCTGCATGCCACTGGCGAGATCCGTTCCGCGAGACACCGTTTCAGTCAGCCCTGCGAGCGTGCGCAGCTCCCGGGCTAGCGCCCATACAACGATCACGGGTTCAACGCCTTCGGCACGTAAGCCGGACAGAATCTTTAACGCGCGCCTGGCATCACCTGTCAGGGCCGCGTCGACGAGTTTGAATACGTCATAACGACTGCTGTTTGCAACCGCTGAACCGACATCATCCGCGGTCACCTTGCCTTCGCCGAGTATCAAGCGGAGCTTCTCTATCTCCTGGTCGGCCGCGAGCAAGTTGCCCTCGACACGGTCTGCAATGAGCGCGACAGCGCCATGGTCAGGCTGTAATCCGGCACGTCGCATTCGTTCTGCGATCCATCCCGGCAGTTCACGCGCGTCGATCGGCCATACAGGCACGCTGATGCCTTTGCCATCGACTGACTTCGCCCATTTGGATGATTGAGCGCTACGATCCAGCTTTGGCCCGCTGACGATGAGCATGAGCTCCGCGTCAGTATTTTCGACCAAATCGACAATTGCCTGGCTGCCCGTACGCCCGGGCTTACCCGTTGGCAATCGCAGCTCGACGATGCGCTTCTCGGCGAACAGTGACAAATTGGAACTCGAGTTGCGCAACTGCGCCCAATCAAAGCCGGTCGTCGCAACATGCAAGTCGCGGGACATGAAGCCCTGCTCCCGCGCCGCACTGCGAATCGCGTCGAGTGCCTCATCGACGAGCAAATGCTCATCGCCTGTAACGAGGTAACACGGTGCCAGATTTTTCTGCAGGTGGGAGGAGAGCTGGTTAGCGTTGATTTTCAACCAAGCTGCTCCATGTTGATGGATTCACCTTCGAGGAGCACCGGAATGCCATTCGTGACCGGATACAGAACCTTGCCGTCGTCAGTGATGAGCGCTTCGGCAAGACGCTCGCCTAGAAGCTGGCCATCGCGGTTCGTCAACTTGCCCGAATCGATCGCGGAATTGACTTCACTGAGCATCGCTTTTTTGGCAAGCGACAGCTCCTTGTGCGTCACAGGGCAGCGAAGAATTGTGAGTAGTCGTTTGTCCATATATCTTCCCTCTCTGATAGGATAACGGCAACTCGCTATGGATCAAAATATGTCGAAATCGACCAGCTGGCTCGATGGCGCAGCAGTCGGTTTGTCCGCTCTGTGCCTGATCCACTGCCTTGCGTTGCCGCTTCTGGTGGCAGGACTGCCGTTCCTTGCACAATTCTCGGAAGGCCACCTGCATGCGCAGATGTTGTTCGTGGTTTTGCCGCTCAGCACCATCGCGTTGGGCCTGGGATATCGCCACCACAGGAGCTCAGTGATAGTGCTCGCTGGTGCTGTGGGAATGCTCACGCTTTTTATTGGCGCTACCGTCGCCCACTCGCGCTGGGGCCTGGCCGCGGACCGAAGCTTCACAATCGTAGGCGCGCTGGTCCTGGCGACGGCTCACTTTTACAACAGCGTGCGCACGAGGGAACGCAAAACGAGCGTGTGATGGCCCGCCGGAGCAGGCTCCTACAGGCTCCTCATCAGCTCGTCATTGCCGCAATGCTCAGCGGCCTCCCGCGCGAGCTCCCGGTCTTCAGCTAACGGTCTGAAAGCCTCGTTGACATGCCGGCAGCGCGTCATCACCTTCACGGCAGCCGTGAATTCACCATCGTGCAGCAGTCGAGTCAGGTAAGTCTGGGCAAACATCAATGCCGGTTCCTTGATCTCCCAATGCATCATCTGATCAAAAAACCAACGCCAGGCGTCGTCAGGATCAGGGTCGCTGTCGAGCCGGTTGCGAATATGCCCGAAACCGCCCGCGCGGTTATCCCGACTGATAAAGCCGTAAGCATGAGTAAGAACACTCGTGCGCTCTTTCTCCAGTTTAGCGTCCACCATATCCCGATCGGGTTCAACGGGGTTATGAATGTCTACTTCTTTGTGAAACTGTTGTGGCTGCACGACGGTGCCGATCAGTGCGAAGAGCGCGAACACGAGGTAATAGCCAATCAAATCGACGAAAAAGCCGGTCAGCGACGTCATGCTCAACCACCAGATGAAGAACCCGGCAAGCAGAAAATACGACGGCAATATCCAGTAGCTAGGTCCTGTCCGATTGATTACCCCGGCGATCGACCTCGGATTCAGACACTCGAGCGGTGAGCGGGTAATCGCGAGCACGGCCAACGACGCAGGTATAACGACTGCGAGTAACATCTCGGCACCCAGCATCGCCGCCAGGCCGAAGCGGCTGGCGAGTATGTAAGTCGTGTAGACCACAACGGCTGCGTGGACAACTGCGAACAGGCTCCAGGTACTATGAATCCATAACAGGTCTTCGGCGACGAGTGGACCCGGATCCTGGCCCTTGCTGCGAGCCGCCAGAATTCGCATCAGATAGCGGAACAGGGATGGCAAGACAAGAAACAGCAGGAACAGACCCAGAATTCCGCCGGACAGTGCAAATTTTATCAATGCGAAAATCAACAATGACGACATCAGAACTGCCGCATTGAGCAGCGGGTAGACAAGCTCGCGTGCGATATCAGCTGGTTTCGGCATCGTCCTTCTCGTCGTTGGGCACCGGGTCATAACCTGACCCACCCCACGGATGACAACGCGCAATACGGCGTGCTACGAGCCAGGTGCCACGGAACGCTCCGTGCTGGCGCAGCGCCTCCAACGCGTACTCGGAACAGGTTGGTTCGAAACGGCAGTTATTGCCCAGCCAGGGAGAAATCGCCAGACGATAAAGCCATACGAGTACGAGCAGCGGCCAGGCAAGCAAAACACCCAGTGCTTTAATCATTGTGTCATCCGGCCACTACGCGGCCTGCAACGCCTCGGTGGCGAACGCACGAATTGCCTTCAACATGGAGGACAAACCATTGCTGCGCGTCGGGCTGAGATGTTGCTCGAGTTCCAGTGCTGTAACGAAATTCGGTGGCGTATCCAGAATGTCCTGCGGTCGCCTGCCACTGTATATGCGCAGTAACAAGGCGATGAGTCCGGAAACGATTGCCGCATCCGAAATAGCACGAAAATCGAGTTTGCCGTCGTGCTCGCTCGCAACGAACCACACCTGCGACTGGCACCCCCTGATCTTGTTCGCTTCGGAGCGATCGGACTCCGGGAATTCAGGTAGCCGGCGACCGAGGTCAATCAGGTACTGATAGCGGTCCATCCAGTTGTCGAAGAACTGAAACTCCTCAACCAATTCATCCTGTGCTGTCTGGACTTCGTTGCCCATTACTCGCTGCGACGCCAGCTCGTTCCGGACGCGCCATCCTCAATAGTAATTCCTGCTGCAGCGAGCTGATCACGAATGGCGTCGCCGGTCGCGAAATCTTTTGCGGCGCGAGCCGCGTTACGCTTCTCGATCAGTGCTTCAATGTCATCCGCCGAAAGCTCGCCTTCGACGTGCCCGGCAAACCATTCTTCCGGATCTGTTTGCAGCAAGCCCATGAGATCACCACTCGCCAGCATGATCGCCGCCAGACGCTGCTTCTCATCCGCGTCACTTGCCTTGTTGGCGGTTTTCGCCAGAGCAAAGAACTCGGCCATGGCTTTCGGCGTGTTGATGTCGTCCTCGAGAGCGGCGACGAGTGCTTCCGGTGGTTCGGCCGCCGCGCGCATCGCCGCGGGCACATCGACGCCACGAACCGCGCCATAGAGACGATCGAGCATGCGTTTGGCTGCCTTGATTGTTTCCTCGGACCAGTCGAGGGGCTGCCTGTAGTGGGCGCCAAGCAAGGCCAGCCGAATGACCTCGCCAGGTACCGATTTGATCAGGTCATGGACCAGGACGACATTGCCGAGTGATTTCGACATTTTCTCCTGGTCCATGGACAGGAAACCGTTGTGTACCCAGTAACGTGCAAAGTCAGCGCCATCGTGCGCGCAGCGACTTTGTGCGAGCTCATTCTCGTGGTGAGGAAATATGAGGTCCTGCCCACCCGCGTGAATGTCGATCGTATCACCCAGATGTCTGGCCGCCATCGCCGAGCACTCGATGTGCCAACCCGGACGTCCGCGACCCCAGGGCGAATCCCAACCCGGCAGCTCTGGCGTAGACGGCTTCCACATTACGAAATCCTGCGGCGACTTTTTATAGGGCGCTACCTCGACCCGGGCGCCTGCAATCATCTCTCGCAGATCTCGTTTCGACAGTGAGCCGTAGTCGTCGAATGAGGTGACGTCGAAGAGAACATGGCCATCAGCCTCGTAGGCGTTACCGCTTTCAACCAGCGCACCGATCATCGCGACCATGTCATCAATGTGCTGTGTCGCACGCGGTTCGATATCGGGCGGCAATACGCCGAGTGCGCCCATGTCGTCGTTGTACGCTGTCATGTACTGGGCAGTGATCTCGTCGATTGGCTTGCCCGTCTCGACCGAGGCTGCATTGATCTTGTCATCTACATCGGTGAAGTTGCGAGCGAACGTCAGGTCGAATCGACGTCGCAAGACTCGGGCAAGCAGATCGAACACGACGGCCGGCCGCGCATTGCCAATATGCGCATAGTTGTAAACCGTCGGCCCGCACAGATACATCGTCACCTTGCCTTCCTGCATCGGCTCAAAAGCAACCTTGCGGCCCTGCCTGGTATCGTGAAGATGAATCGTCATCGCTGTCTCTGTTCGCCTGCTGAAAAGCGTGCATGATAGCAATATTGCCGCCGACAGCTACGCCTTGTATTCTGCCGGCCCGTACCGCAACTTCGTGAGGACTCGCAATGTCTGCCGCCCCGGTCAAATTTCAAGCCCGCCAATCGATTGGACAGGTCGAGGAAGGCATTGATCTGGCGCCGAAATTCGATGACCGCGGCCTGATCACGGTCGTGACGACCGATGCCGATTCGGGCGAATTGCTGATGCAGGGCTACATGAATGCCGAGGCGCTCGGTCTCACCATCCAGACCGGTGAGGCCCACTACTACAGCCGCAGCCGCGAGGTCCTCTGGCACAAGGGCGCGACAAGCGGATTCGTGCAAAAAGTGCGTGAACTGCTGATCGACGATGACCAGGACTGCATCTGGCTGCGGGTCGACGTTACCGGTGGCGCTAGTTGCCACGTGGGCTATCGCAGTTGTTTCTACCGCAGTGTGCCCGTCGGAGAGGCCTTCGACAGCAAGCAAAGCGACGGCCACATCGATCTCAGGTGGACGGACAGGGAAAAGGTTTTTGACCCCGAAGAGGTTTACGGCGACGCACCAAATCCTACGAAATTGTAGTGTGCACTTAAATCTCGACCGCTGAACCGGTCACGACTATCCCTCCAGTTGCAGGAACATCCACCATGAGCAAACTGGGTCGACCCATGGCTTCACCTTGGCGTATGACGAATGTTGCTGGCGACTGGATGAGTCCAGCGTCGCGGAGGTATCCACCCAAAGCAGCGGCAGCCGCACCCGTGGCCGGATCTTCCACGACACCGCCGACTGGAAATGGATTGCGGGAATGGAACAGGTCATCCTGCGCGCGCCACACAAGCTGTAGCGTGGTTAAGTTCTCGCGAAGCATGAGTGCCTTGAGCCTTTCGAAATCGTAGTTCAGTTTGGCAAGGCGATCGGATCGGGATACAGCGAGCACGAGATGCCATGCCCCGGCGTAGGCGTTTGCCGGTGGTATCGAGCGATCGAGGTCACTGGATTTCCAACCGAGTGCGGCAAGAGCCTCGTCAAGCAACGCGTCCGATACTTCAGTGTGTTTCGGCTCCACAGATACCAGCGATGCCTCGACGCGTCCATTGCGGACTCCAACGGTGACTAGCACTTCACCGGCCGCTGTTGCCAGGCGAAATGTGTCATCTTCACCGGAGCTGCCCAACACGACGCCGGTGGCGATGGTTGCATGACCGCAAAACGACACTTCTACTGTCGGGCTGAAATACCGGACCTTTCTATCTGGCCCGGATGACGGAGCTACAAACGCCGTCTCGGAAGCGCCGACTTCTGCCGCGATTCGTTGCATTGTCTCCGGATCAGGCAGCGTCTCGCCGATCCAGACTCCCGCGGGATTTCCACCAGAACCATCATCTGCAAATGCAGATAAACGATGAAGTGTTCCCTGCAAATTCAGGATTGTCGCTCGTTGCGCCCGACGTATGCGATCGTGCAATCGCCAACGGCTATCACGTCTCCATTCTGAAGTGCGTGTTGCTCGATCTGGCGACCGTTGACGAATGTGCCGTTTTTGCTGCCGAGGTCGACGAGGCTCAATCCGGTCGGCGAATCAACCACCAATGCATGCATCCGACTCACCGCACGGTTGGCCAAGGGGATATCGCACAGTTTGCCACGACCAATGAGAATGTGTCCTTCACTGAGGGCTCGCTCATGGACAACGACGCCATTCATGTGCGCGATCAGTCGACCGATCGGGACACTTGCACCATTGGCTCTAACTGATTCGGCTCTGACCTTGGCTTTTTGCAACGTGCGCTCTTGCGAAAGCAGCTTGAATGCTTCTTGAACAATATTGGTTGTTACCGGAGTTGAGTCCTCTCGATTCGCCAACTCGATGCACTTGCAGCAGAGCGCATCGATGCTATCGGGTACTCCTGAACAGAGTTCGTGGATGAGCGTGATCGCGTTAAACTCGAACACCTGACTGATTTCTGCAACATCTGCCGCTTTGATTTCCCGAGAAATATATTCCCGCGTCTCGGCCAATGTTAATCGCGCGTGTGCGATACGCTGTCCGGCATGAGCGCCTATCACATCGAAGGGAGCTTCAGCGAGTGACTTATTCAGGCTTGGCCGTCCTGACAAGATCACCATTATGCCGAATTTTTCCTTTGCCTCTAACTCGACGAGACGGCGTACTCTGTCGAGCACCCAACTCTCACTGTTTTGTGTTTCTTCGAAACAGATAATCGTCCGTCGATTGTTGTGCCTCTGATATGACAGAAAGCTCGTGAAGTCATTCTCGAGCTCAGCGAGGCCCATGTCTTGCGAGTCAAAACCCGCGGCCTGAGCAACCGCATGCATACACTCGATATCGTCCGAACAGGACTCGGTGATTCGCGCCACGGCTACATCGCCTTCGATACTGGCGAGAAATCGATCGATTATGTAGCTCGCACCCGATTTGCATTCACCGACCAGTATCGCCACGGGCCGCGCTTCCGCGAATGCCGTGCCCAGCCGATCAAGCGCACCGCGATGGCCGTGGGTGAGCACAGGCAGCGAAGCTTCTCTCTCCGCCAGCAGGGCTGGCACTGCCGGGTTTAATTGTTGATGGCTCATGACTGACACCTCGGACGGCCTTTTTTAAACAACGAGTTAAAGGCTCTTATTCAGATAGATTATTACGTTTGTCAGTCTAGTTTAGCGCTAGCATTATGTAAAGTTTTGAAAAAATGCTTTAGCAATCATTCAATTAAGCGAAATTTCTATTTCCGAGAGAATTTCCTCAGCGGCGGCAATTGCTGCTTCAAACTCGCCGGTGAGGTGTCTTTTGTATCCGTGTCGCAGCTCGGCCAGAACACGAAATTCGGAATCCTCCAGCAGCTCGGCAATCGCTTCTGAATCGTCGGATAACGCACTTGACGGTATGGGCCATGCCTCATACCAGTTGCTCATCGCTGCGTTTACTGAAATGCCGTTGCGCACGATGTACGGAATAAATTGCTCATAGACCATTCTGCTGTTGTTGGACTGATCGTCCCTGACTTCGTCCATGACACCTTCCCAAGCTGCAAGGCTCGCTCGCAAATTCCTGTTCGTCAGCAGCTCTACGCGGCCGGAACTGAGCAAGGCATTAAGTGCACCATTACCGAGATCTGTAGTGCCGGGATTCAACATCTCCATCAAAACTGCATCAACAGCGGTGCCAGGTACGTCCAGTGGGCTATTCCCGGTTGCGATCAGAAATCGTTCGAGTGATTGGAGGTCCTGCAAATGATCCGTGAGATCTCTCTTGAGAACTCCACGAATATTTGTAAATTCCTCTTGCAGCCCGTGTAGTACCTGCTGCTCTTCATTGCGGTTCTGGCGATCCTCCCACCATGCATCAATCCAGAACGCCAGCAATATGCTGGCAATAATTGCTACGCCTTCTACAGCAATTTGCGGCCAATGAATTTTCCGGTCTGTATCCATGATTCAGATTGTAGTCTACCTGCTGACCGCCTTGGGTCAGTAGTGGTCTCTCTCGACCTTTGCTCTGCAACGGCGGCTATTGACCGGCCACGAACGAAAGCCTTGCTACTCTCGGAAAGCCCAGTGATTCCCCACTGAATAGGCCATGTCACGCGCCTCCAGGAATGCGTCCAGCCATCGCTGATCCTGATGGTCGTCAACCGGGGGTTGTCGTGCGTCCAGGATATACGCCAGGATGGCAGGCAGAGCAGCCAATGCTGCTTGGTCACGTTCTTCCATGGTTTACGTCCTCATCTGGTCGTCATTGTTGTCATAAACAGGTTCTTCAACTAAGGGTACGTCTGCTCATCGCGGGACCAAATAGGCAGATTCCGAGGCAAGTATCACCAGCCGCCCGAAGCGGTCATTCGCCGGAATATTGTTACTAATCGGAACCGGCGTTCAACTGTCGTTGATATTCAACATCGTCCAGGTGACCAAGCGATTCGAGAATCAACCCGTCGTCGTCAAGAGTCCACTGCTCGTACCCTCGCAGATCGACCGCATTCCCGGTGCCGCCGGGGCCGGTGTTTGTCCCGGTCCAGTGCCAGTGGAATTCCACGTGGTCACCTGTTGGGCGGAGCTCGACCAGCCGAACGACCATATCGGGAAATGCTGTCATAAAACCCCGCGCCATTTCGGTCACTGCATCACGTCCTTTGGCGGGTTCGTCATCATTGATGCGTAATGAACCGTTCTCTGCATAGAACGAGGCAAACGCGATCGGGTCCTGGCTGCTCCAGGCCGCTGCATAACGGGTGGCGAACTCCGTCAGTTCCACCACATTTTTCTCCTTTTCTTTCGGCTGGCAGGCAGCGAGCAAGACCAAACACACAACCATCGTAGCGAGTAAGGTGGACGAAGGTCTGGTCAAAGCTCTGTCCTGGAAGCAGCCAGTGCCCAGAAACCGAGCACCGTTGTGATAGTCGTCCTGAAAGTCAGAAATACTACCGCCGGCATGAAAACAAAGAAGAGATTCAGCAGATCATTCCATAGCCAGGAATAGAGCCACTCTTTGATGAAATAGATAGCAGATAGTTGTTCTCTCCAAAAGGCATTGAAAGAGAGACTCCACAAAGTCCAGTCACTGACTGCTACGTATATCAAGACCCAGAAAAGGATGAGCAGCTCGATAGTGCTAACACATATCAGAAAATACCCGAGGAACTTCAGAAATGTTTTGGATAAAGAGCCTTTATTGCTAACCAGCAAATAAATGACCAATCCGACAAACACGACTGTTACCAATCCCGCTACTAACATGGCTGTCTTTGCTCCTGCATGACTCTCCCGAGGTCGCCTAATACCGCCCTTGCCTGTCATGGCGCCGCTTCTTGCGCAATCGTTGTGCCAGCGGTAGTGGTTCCTTGTAGGCGATTGCGCGTGCCTGGTAGGTGTATTCAATTGTGCCAATTAACCACAGAAAATAGCCGATTAGCTCGATGAACTCTTCGACGGCGAGTTTCGCGACCCGTACATAATCATCTCCGAGGATCGACATCCACAAGGGCTCATGCCCGACAATGCGCACGAAAGCGAACAAGATCACGGCGCCTGCGAACAACAGTGCCAGGCCTGGCGACGGCCAGATGCGGGCCAAGGCAATCTTGAGTCGCCTGCGCGTTCGGTAGATATAGACAATCACGAATGCGGCGGGGAATCCAATGAGTACCTGCCACAGGTTGTCGAGCAGATAGCGATCAAAAAAGTAATCGAGCTCGCGTATCATAAAGGCCAGCGCCATCGCGCCAAACGGAATCGCAATCGGCCGTTGCGATGGGCAGTAGTTCGCAACCCAGACCATGAGCAAACCGCAAACACCGATGATGATCGGTTGAATGATTTCTATCGGCGAGAATTCGCTCGTACCAAACTGATCGCTCGGGCTCATCATGACGTGCAACTTCAGGCTGCCAGGAAACGATATTTCGAGCTGCGTCAGCAACCATGTCACCAGGGCGATACCGACGAAATAGAAGATGTAGCGTGGCCAGACCATACCCGACTATACAATAGGTCAGGCGCGGAGCCTGAACCTTAAGTTGCCATCAGCTGAGAGCAGATCACAGTCGATCAACCACTTACGCGCGTCGTCTGCATCGCGCTCAAACCATGACCGGGTGTCGCCCAGTCGAAAGCTATAGCCCCAGGCATCCATGTCGCACATAAGGCGCTCTCGCCCGATGCCCTCGATTTCGTCGGCGAGAACGACCTGCAGGTAACACACCGCGGCCTCTTCGAGATCGTCGCCACCCGCATCGGTCTCGAGATGGTCACGTCGCTCGCCCGGCATACAGATAATGTGGCAAGTCTCGTGCAATAGGGAGTGGACAGGCGTGTCGTTGCGGACGAATACCGTACGGCTAACGATGCCCGCCTCACTATCGCCCCAAAAACTGCCAGTAATCGCTTCATTATCGGATTGCACATGCAGGCGCAAATCGTATTTGCCCAGCAATGCTTCGAGCGAGGTCAAGGGCACCTCGGCAACCGTCACAACGTTTTTGGCTGGATTTGACAGGCTCTTACAGGGTCGATAGTTGCTTCAAAACGATGCGCACGAGGTCTCGCACGATTGCCTCGCGCAGTGTTTCTTCTTCATGAGCTTTGCCGAGGACCAGCGTCGTGTCGTAAGTGTAGTCGCGCGTCAGAGTCACGATTTGTGGCGCCAACAAGCTGTTCTCACCACTTACCAGCGCGTACTCAACGGCGTAAAAAACCTCGTACTCAGTCGGCACGTTGCGCGTAGACACCGAAAGAACGCGCTGACCGGTACGGTCAATACGAATCGAGAAAATTGCTGTCGCCTCGGCCGGTGAATCGACCAGGTTGACTCCCGCTGCCAGAAACTGCTGTCGCAACTCGCGGTGAAACAAGCTGTTCCGCTCCACTGCCTCGATGTAAGTGCTCTGCATCTCCGGCGGCGTCGCCAACTCGCCCTGCAAATGAAATCCGCAGCCTGAGAGCAGCGTGACCATTAGCAATGTCGGCAATCTAGACAACGATGTTTACCAGGCGACCGGGCACGACGATCATCTTGCGCACTTCTTTGTCGGCCACGAAACGCTGCACATTCGGATCGGCAAGCGCCTGTGCTCCGACCGCATCATTGTCCGCATCGGCCGCTACGGAAATGCGGCCACGCAATTTACCGTTAACCTGTACGACGATCTCAACGAGATCCGCTTCAAGTGCAGACGCATCACTTTTCGGCCACGGCACATCAATCAATGCAGTCTTGTGGCCAAGCGCGGCCCACAACGAATGGCAAATGTGCGGCACCATCGGTGACAACATCAGGACAACTGCTTCGAGCGCCTCGTGTACGACCGCACGACCGGATTCCGATTCGTCGTCAAAGCGAGTGATCGCATTCAGTAGTTCCATCGACGCCGCGATAGCCGTATTGAATGTGTAACGGCGGCCAAGATCATCGCTGATTTTTGCAATGCTCTGGTGCGTCTTGCGGCGCAGGTCTTTTTGACCTGTGTCGAGCGCCTCACGGTTCAGGTCGCCCACGGGCCCGCCGTCTGTGTGACTATGCACAGCATTCCAGAAACGCTTCAGAAATCGAAAACTACCCTGCACACCATCATCCGACCATTCGAGCGATTGCTCGGGAGGTGCGGCAAACATCATGAACAGGCGCACGGTATCAGCACCATATTTCGCGATCAGCTCTTGCGGATCAACCGTGTTGCCCTTGTTTTTCGACATCTTGGCGCCGTCTTTGAGCACCATTCCCTGCGTCAACAGATTTGTGAACGGCTCCGAGACGTCAGTTAGCCCTTCATCGCGCATGACACGCTGGAAAAAACGCGCATACAGCAAATGCAGGATCGCATGCTCGATCCCGCCCGTGTATTGATCGACTGGCGTCCAATAGGCCGCACGTTCATCGAGCATGGCTCTGTCGCTATCCGGACATGCGTAACGTGCAAAATACCAGGACGATTCAACGAACGTGTCGAACGTATCCGTCTCTCGGCGCGCATCCTTGCCACACCTGGGGCACGGTGCGTTGATGAATTCCGGTATGTCTTTGAGCGGGGAGCCATGCCCTGTGAATTCAACATCCTCGGGTAAAACGACCGGCAGCTGATCCTCAGGTACCGGCACCGCATCGCAATCATCACAGTAGATAATCGGGATCGGCGTACCCCAATAACGTTGCCGGGACACGCCCCAGTCACGCAGGCGATAGTTGATCGTACGGCGTCCCCGACCTGTCTCTTCGAAATGGTCAGAAATCGCATTGAAAGAGTCTTCGTAATTCAGGCCATCGTACTTGCCTGAGTTGATGGTCACGCCCTTGTCGATAAATACAGCCTCATTGATATCGATCTCGGACCCGTCTTCCGGACCAATTACCTGCAGGATCGGCAAGTCATGCTTCTTGGCAAACTCCCAATCCCGTTCATCATGGCCCGGCACGGCCATTACGGCCCCAGTGCCATAACTCATGAGCACGAAATTGGCGACCCACAGAGGCACCTCTTCGCCCGTGAGCGGATGGATGGCGGATATGCCGAGCGCCATGCCCTTCTTTTCCATCGTCTCGAGCGTCGCTTCGGCAGCGTCTGTTTTCTTGCATTCTTCTATGAATGCGGCGACGTCGGGATTACTCCCCGCAGCCTTTTCCGCCAGCGGATGCTCTGCGGCTACCGCCATGTATGTGACACCGAACAGCGTATCCGGGCGCGTCGTAAAGACGGTAAGCGGCTCATTTTCACCCACAACGTCGAATGTCAGCTCGACACCCTCGGAACGCCCGATCCAGTTGCGCTGCATCGTCTTAACCGAGTCCGGCCAGCCAGGCATGCGCTCAAGCTCTTCGAGCAGTTCGTCGGCATAGGCCGTGATCTTCATGAACCACTGCGGGATCTCTCGCCGCTCGACGAGTGCGTCTGAGCGCCAGCCGCGACCATCGATGACCTGCTCGTTTGCCAGCACAGTCTGGTCAACCGGATCCCAGTTGACGATGGAATTCTTGCGGTAGACGAGGCCCTTTTCGAACATTTTCGTAAACAGCCATTGTTCCCAGCGGTAGTACGCCGGATCGCAGGTCGCGATCTCGCGGGTCCAGTCGTAAGCGTAGCCAAGCCGCTTCATCTGGCCGCGCATGTCCTCAATATTTTCGTAGGTCCACTTGGCGGGCGGCACGCCGCGCTTGATCGCTGCGTTTTCTGCCGGCATGCCGAACGCATCCCAGCCCATCGGCTGCAGGACGTGCCTGCCCTGCATACGGTGATAACGGGCGATGACATCGCTGATCGTAAACACACGCACGTGCCCCATATGCAGTTTCCCACTCGGATACGGGAACATTGTGAGGCAGTAAAATTTTTCCTTGCCGGTATCTTCACCGACCTCGAAACAGGACGATTCCTCCCAGTATTTCTGGGCATTTTTCTCGACAGTCTCGGGGTTATAGGCAGTGCTCATGGAGCGTTCAATTTTGCTAGTAGCGAAAACCCGCAAGCCTACAGGAACAAGAGCCAATTCGCAGCAGCGACAGGGGTTTCAGAGGCTGGCGCGGCCCCGCAACCAGAAGCCGGCAACGACAAGGAAGCACACAGTTAGGATCAGCCAGTTGCCAACACTCGTGTACGGCGTGTTGCCTTTACGCCGTTCGACCTGCATCGTCATCGTTACGGGCCGGAACTGGGGTCCCGACTCCAGGATCTTGCCATCCGGGCCGATGAAGGCACTGATGCCCGTATTCGTCGCCCGAATCGTATAGCGCCCAAACTCCAACGATCGCATTCTCGCAATCTGCAGGTGCTGATGCGGTGCAATCGAGTCACCGAACCAGGCATCATTGCTGACATTGACCAGAATCTCCGCGTCCGGCAAAGCATACAGTTGCTCAGCGCCGTAGGCGTCCTCGTAACAAATAAAGACAGCCAGCGGGACTCCGTTTCGTGTCCTTATGAGCGGCTGCACATCTGCACCTGCAGACAGATCGCTGTACGGCAGATTCATCATGCGCATCCACTCGCGGACTTGCGCAGGTACCGGAAAATACTCACCGAAAGGCACGAGATGCCGTTTCCTGTATACCTGCCGATCCTCACCATTGAGGGCTACAACGCTGTTGTAGACCTTGGGTTCAATCGTGCGCTCTGTGACTTTTTCGAGAATGCCAAACAAAATCGTCTGTCCCGTGATGCGGCTGTCTGATTCGAGTGCGGCGATGTAGTTTTCGACACGAGTCGTCACCGCCGGAATCGCGACTTCCGGCCAGACGACAATATCGCTGTTCGCGACTTCTCGCGTCGCTTTGCGATAGAAATTGAGAGTTGGCTGAAATTGTTCAGGAAGCCATTTCCTGTCTTGTGAAACGCCGCCCTGTATCAGGGTCGCGGTAAGTGGCTCACCTGCCACCTCGGTCCAGTCGACTGTTTTCAGGATGCCGCCGAATAGCCAGGGCAGTACGACAATAGCGATCGCAATCCATTGTTGCCTGTCTCGTGTCAATAGCGCGACAAGAATTGCGGCAACGCTCAGAACCAGGACCGCCGAAACGCCATAAATACCCAAGACCGGCGCCCAACCGGCCAACGCCGAGTCGACCTGGCTGTAGCCAAACGCCATCCACGGAAATCCGGTCACTATCCAACCGCGTGTCCATTCGAATAGCACCCACACTGCAGGTGCGGCCGCGAGCAGCCGCCATGGCTCGCCGGCTGCCAGGCGACTCATGAGCCAGCCGGAAAACCAAAAAGGCACCGCCATAATCAGCACCAGACCGATCATCAACAGAAATGCGATCCATGCAGGTGCATTACCAAATATGACCACCGAGATGTAAATCCAGTAGGTCCCGGTCAGGAAAAGGCCGCAACCGAACCAGAACGCGTGCTTGCCCGAGTCGCGCGGAGAGTTTGTCAGGCAGACGTACAGAAAAGGCAGCAGCACCAAAATTGGTAGCAACGACCAGCCGAACGGTTCGAACGCCAGCGTCGTCAGGCAACCAAGAACAAAAAAGATGAGCTGACTGACGCGAGGCCGGTCTGCCGGTAACAACAGTATCGAGGGTTCGCGCGCCACGCGTCAGATATTCCGCTCGACCTGCAGGGAATCGATTCGACGCTTGTCCGCTTTGACCACGGCAAACTTGAAGCCACCGAACTGTACCGACTCACCACGACGCGGCAGCCTGCCGAGTTCGTGCATGACGAGCCCGCCGATTGTGTCGTACTCCTCGTCAGCAAGTTCGCATTCGAAGTATTCATTGAAATCCTCGATGCGCGTCAGTGCGCGAACCGCAAAACTGGGCTTGCCGTGACGCTCGCCATCGGAACGAATGAACGCCACTTCTTCCCGATCATGCTCATCGTCAATCTCGCCAACGATCTCCTCGAGCACATCTTCAATCGTCAATAACCCGGCAACACCGCCATATTCATCGACGACGATCGCCATGTGATTGTGGCTGTCGCGAAATTCCTTGAGCAAGGCATTGAGCCGTTTCGACTCAGGGATAACCGATACGGGTCGCAATAACTTCCGGAGCGGAACATCGTCTGCCTCTTCGCTGCCGAAGTAGCGCAACAGGTCCTTGGCAAGCAACACACCGAGAACTTCGTCTCGATCCTCGCCGATCACCGGAAAGCGGGAGTGGCCAGACTGAATAATGGTAGACAAGATTTCGTCGAAATCTTCCTCGATATCGATAACGACCATGTGCGAGCGCGGCACCATGACATCGCGCACCTGAGTCTCGGAAACCTCGAGCACACCGGAGAGCATACTTTTCTCTTCGGCATCGAGATCGATCTCGGATTGTTGAATAAAGTCGTGGATTTCTTCGCGGCTCCAGGGATCACCTTTGAGTGCGCGCTTCACGCGCGCAAACAATCCGGTGCTTCCTGTGCCGCTGGTACTTGGCGGTTTGTCGTTCATCGAACCTAGTGTGGATCTGCGTAATACTGTCAGTCTAACGTATCTGCCTGGAATTGTAGCCTCTAAACGTAGGGATCCGTCACATTTTGCGCAGTCAGAATCTCGCTTTCGAGGGCCTCCATCTCACTCGCCTCGGCATCCGTCTCATGGTCAAAATCGAGTAAATGCAGCGTTCCATGAACCAGCATATGGCCCCAATGGTCAGCGAGCTCTTTACCCTGCTCGCCGGCTTCCGTAGCAACAATGGATGCGCAAATAACAACATCGCCAAGCGAGCGACTTGTTTCTTCAGGCAGACCATCCATGTCGCCCGCAGGAAACGACAAAACATTGGTCGGTTTGTGCTGCTCCCGATAGAG
>Ga0070722_10000173_pt1 | contig 19887 bp, 19 predicted proteins | sample tdAd001_FD_67276 | JGI IMG/M metagenome (GOLD analysis project Ga0070722, IMG submission 67276) | Marine sediment microbial communities from the Atlantic coast under amendment with organic carbon and nitrate - tdAd00.1 | ecosystem: Environmental > Aquatic > Marine > Coastal > Sediment | place...
GCAAAGTCCTGTCAGTGGCGATCGACAACATTGAAGCATCTGCTGGCGGTAGTGTGCGCTGTATGCTGGCTGAGATTCACTTGCCACGCAGCTGATTTTGACCTTCAATGTACCCAGTCAGGACCGAGCTGCAGCAACAGGTTGGATAAGTGATACAGAAACAGATGAGTATGTTCAAAGATAAGATTTTGATGTGCCCGCCAGACCACTTTACGGTCGACTATGTCATCAATCCGTGGATGGCAGGACAAGAGGATTCCCTCAGCATCGAGAAGGCGCGAGAACAGTGGCGAACACTGCACGATACCGTGGCAGAATTCGCCGAAGTCGTCACACTCGACCCGGATCCGGATTTACCGGATATGGTCTTTACGGCGAATGCCGGAGTTGTCTATGGCGACAAAGCGATAGCCAGCCATTTCATGCCGCTGGAGCGACGACCGGAAGAGCCGATATTCAAGCAATGGTTTCGGGACAATGGCTTCGAGCTATTGCAGCTTGACGAAAAAATCGGTTTTGAGGGTGCCGGCGACTGTCTCCTCGACCGTCGCGGTCCCTGGTTGTGGACCGGATACGGTTTTCGTACCGAGATCGAGGCGCATACCGAGATTCAGAAGTTCTTCGACATCGAACTCGTATCTATTCGGCTAACCGACGAGCGCTTCTACCATATAGACACCTGCTTTTGTCCGCTGACAGATGGCTTTCTGATGTATCACCCGCCGGCATTCGATTATGACTCACGCATCGCAATCGAAAGCAGAATCCCGCCGCACAAGCGCATCATCGTCGACACATTTGACGCAGGTAACTTTGCCTGCAACGCGATCAACATCGATGATCGGGTAATCCTGCACCGCGCGTCGGATCCATTGAAGGCGCGATTGATGTTGGCCGGATTCAAGGTGCACGAGGTTGAGCTTACGGAGTTTCTCAAGGCCGGCGGTTCGGCGAAATGCCTGAGTCTGAAACTCAACGAACCCATCCGCGGATAATGAGCAAACCCCTGCAGTATCAAATCCGGCCGAAGAACCCGGCGGCACATCTTTTTGAAGTCAGTCTGACGATCGACGCGCCGGATCCAGAAGGTCAGATTCTTGCAATGCCAGCCTGGATTCCGGGGAGCTACATGATCCGGGACTACGCCAAGCACGTCGTTGCGATTCGTGCTGAGTCGGGTGGGCTTGCAGTTAACATTCGCAAACTGGACAAGAGCCGCTGGCGGGCCGAGTCGACAGAACATCCGTTAACAATCGTCGCTGAAATTTACGCACATGATCAAAGTGTTCGCGGTGCCCATCTCGATACGACACACGCCTATTTCAATGGGCCGTGCGTATTTCCAGCGGCTGCCGGACAGGAGGACAAGGCCTGTGAGTTGGAGATACTTCCGCCTGACGGACCCGTGGGGCAGGATTGGCGAGTCGCAACGTCGATGCGGCGTAAGGACGCTGAGCAGTACGGGTTCGGACTGTATGCGGTCGACGACTATGCGGAGTTGATCGACCATCCGGTTGAGATCGGACAATTGCTGATCGGCGAATTCGAAGTTAATGACATTCCACATGCCATCGCGATCCGCGGGCAGACGCGCACCGACATCGCACGACTTTGCCATGATCTGCAGCGTGTCTGCGCACAACACATTTCACTCCTTGGTGCGCCAGACAATCTTGATCGTTACATTTTCTTGTTGCATGCGCCTGGCACTGGTTATGGTGGCCTGGAGCATCGCTGGTCGTCGAGCCTTGTCTGCGCCAGAGACGACTTGCCAACACGCGCGGATGCTGACATCAGCGACGGCTACCGCACGTTTCTCGGGCTGGCCAGTCACGAGTATTTCCACCTGTGGAACGTCAAGCGTATGAAACCAGAGGCTTTTACGCCTTATGACCTCAGTGTAGAAAAACATTCCGGTTTGTTGTGGGTGTTTGAGGGCATTACGTCGTATTACGATGACCTTGCGCTCGTGCGCAGCGGTCTCATTTCGCCGGAAAGCTATCTTGAGCTATTGGGCCAGACGATCACCCGCGTCTTGCGTGGTCCGGGACGACTCCGCCAGAGCGTAGAAGAGTCGAGTTTCGATGCGTGGACCAAGTTCTATAAACAAGATGCTAATGCGAGTAATGCGATTGTCAGTTATTACGCGAAGGGGTCTTTGATCGCACTCGCACTGGATTTGAAAATGCGGGCAGAAACGGATGGACGCGTTTCACTCGACGACGTAATGAGCGCGTGCTGGAGTCGCTGGGGCCAGTCCGGAGAGGGAATGCCGGAAGGTGGGCTCGAGCAAGTCTGCACAGAAGTCTCAGGCATAGGTTTGTCCGATTTCTTTACGGCTGCTGTGCGAGGCACGGCTGAGCTCCCGTTGCAGACACTGCTCGCGAGCGTCGGTGTTGATTATCACCTGCGTCGTGCAAAAGACAGGAAAGACAAAGGTGGCAAATCTGCAGACAAGCTGTCGGGAACCTGGCTTGGCGCAACGCTGGTAGAAAGAAACGGCAAGTCGATTTTTGCAGTCGTTTTAAACGGCGGGCCCGCTGAGCTCGCTGGTATTGCTCCGGGTGATGCAGCGGTTGCGCTCGACGGGCTCGCATTGACGGCTGCCAATTGTGATCGCCGCCTGCGCACGTATCGGGATGGCGATACGCTAGAGCTCGTTGTATTTTGCGGCGACGAACTGGTAACGACCAGCATACAGCTAGTCGATGCGCCCGAATCCACCTGCTATCTGGATATCGATCGTGACGCCGACGCAATGGCGATCGCGCGACAGGCGGCCTGGCTGCAACCAGAGTAAATTGTGACCATGCTCGGAAACCCGCGACTGCGACTGTTTATCGGTGCGACGCTTATCAGTTTTTCTCCCGTCTGGGTGAAACTCGTTGACGTCTCACCTACCACCAGCGGTTTCTACCGCGTGTTTATTGGTGGTGTTGCGCTTGCACTCTTTCTGTTTTTTTCGCGCCAGAGCGTGCGCTTGTCAAAGAGAGTCTTGTTAGTCCTGGCGTTTTCATCGGTATTTTTCGCACTGGACCTCTGGTTCTGGCATCGCAGTATCAATTACATCGGTCCCGGGCTTGCGACCTTACTCGCAAATTTCCAGGTCTTTTTTATGATGTTGGCGGGGTTGCTGTTGCTGCGCCAGCCGCCACGACCGATCCAATTGGTCGCCGTGCCACTCGCATTAGTCGGACTCGGCATGATCGTTGGCCTCGATTGGCAAAGTCTGCCTGCCGACTACCGGCTGGGTGTCGTCTTTGGTTTGCTGACCGCTGTCACCTATGCCGGTTATATGTTGACAATGCGCGCTGCGCGTACCGATTCACCGCATCCGCTGCCGACACGTGAGGTTGCGATCGTGTCATTGGTTTCTGCGCTCATTCTTGGTATGTCGGCATTCGCAGAGGGTGTTTCGCTTGCGATACCGACTCTCGCAGATGCGACCTTGCTTCTTGCCTACGGCCTGCTGTCGCACTGTCTGGGGCTGTTGTTTATTGCGAGCAGCTTACCCAAAGTATCGACAACCGAAGCTGGCCTGGCATTGTTGTTGCAGCCAACCTTGAGTTTCGCCTGGGATGTTATTTTCTTTGCGCGCCCGATGACGCTCGCCGAACTGGTGGGCGCAAGCGTCGCTCTGTTCGCCATCTATCTTGGTTCGCGCCAGGCGTCAAAGCAGGTCTAAAGCTCCCGGCAGAATTTCTAATTCGAAACTTTTTGCGAGGGCTCCCACTTCGCCATCGAGATGAGATGGCATCAGGGTCGTTGCCTCAATGCTCACGTGGCGCACACTTGCGTGCGAGATCTCTTCTTCATCCATATGTTGGCCGCGAATCAGTTTGGGGAGCAGGGATATGATGCGTAGCCGTGAGACAGGGCCGGCGATCAGCAACTCGAGTTGTCCGTCGCTGTTCTTTGCCATTGGTGCAATATGAAACATGCCACCAATAAAGGGGCCGTTACTGATATTCGCAAGTGTCAATGGCCCGTGCCATTGCAGTTCATCCGTGGTGATGTCCACGAACGGCGTCGTAATGCCGTCAACCATGCAGCGAAAAATTGCGAGAAGGTATACGAGGTCCCCGATGGGCCAGCGGTACGATCGTGCGACACGAGTGACTTTTGCATCGAATCCGACACCTGCACCGTTCGCGAAATAGCGATCGTTCATTTTGCCAACGTCAACACGACGAGACGCGGTACCGGTTGCGAGCCGATTCGCAAGAAGTTCTGATGCCAGCTGCCAGTCCAGAGGTATGGCACAGGCCTTGGCGAAATCGTTGCCAGTTCCGCTTGGTATGACGCCGAGTTTGGCATGACGATCGCTGCGCATGATGCCGTTAACGGCTTCGTGAATGCTGCCGTCACCACCGGCTATGACAATTTGCTCGGCTCCGTTGCAGACTTCCGCGTGTACCTGATTCTCGAGGTCACCAACCGCTTGGCTTTCGCGCAGCTCAAACTCGATGCCGGCCTGTACAAATATCTCTTTGATTCGAGCCATACGGCGGCCGGCACGACCACGACCTGCTGTCGGGTTGATGAACAGTGAAACAGGTCGTGTCGTCATGTTACTGCCACGGAACCAGGTTGGCCGATGCTACAATGCCGACGTCTATCCACGCAAAAACGGAACCCTCTAAATGCTCGAGCTCGGCGTCAAATTTCTGATTAGCTATTTTGTTGGCTCGTTAATGGGGGCAATGATCGTCGGCAAAATACGTGGCGGCGTTGATATTCGAACAATGGGCAGCGGCAACGCGGGTGGAACCAATGCTTTGCGCACGCAGGGAATAGGGTTCGCCATCGCTGTCGTGTTGATCGACATCGGCAAAGGCGTCATCGGTGCAGGTGTCGTGCCCGGTCTCGACGTTCCATTTGTAGCGACGGATCCTGACGTCTCCAGGCAGTGGTTGACCTTGTGCTGCGCAGCCGCCGCCGTGTTCGGCCACGTATGGCCTATCTACCACCGCTTTCGTGGCGGGAAAGGGGCTGCAACTTTTGTCGGTACTTTGATCGTTATCGGCCCTGAGTTGATTCTGCCGCTTGTTCTCGTATGGGCCTGGACGATTGTGCTGTCCGGTTATGTCGGTTTGGCGACAATGGTGGCAGCTATAGCTGTGGCTGCCTGGATAGGTGTCACGCGACTCCCTGCTGACCAGCCGTTGTTCATCTACTGTGCGGTGATGGCCCTCTTCGTTGTGAGCTGGCATCGCTCCAACATTCAGCGCATGAAAAACGCTACCGAGCACCGCAATACACGCATGATGATATTCAGCAGCAAACGCCAGAAATCGGATGATGAGCAAACTTGATGTTGCCAACATCCAGCGGCTAATCTCGGAGCTCGCGAATGCAAAGCTGGAGAAGCTGGAGGTCTTCTCGAGTATAGCGTCTACCAATACCTACCTGCTCTCACAAGCGGCACCGGCCACGGGCCGTTACCACGTCGCAGTTGCCGACCATCAAACATCGGGTCGCGGTCGACATTATCGCCGCTGGATATCAGCCCCAGGGTCCGGGCTGTGCATGTCTTTCTGTTTCACATTTTCGAAAAAAATTGAGCAACTTCCGGGATTGACGCTTGCGATTGGCGTTGGCGTTATCGGCGCCTTACAACAACTTGAAATCGAGGGAGTCAGTTTGAAATGGCCAAATGACCTCGTCGCACTTGATGGCAAGCTTGGTGGCATATTGACTGAAGTACAGTCGGGCAAGGGGGACGGCGTAACGGTTGTTACTGGTATTGGTCTGAATGTGCACGCACGCGAGAAATTCGACTTCGGGGCTGAGTCTGATTGGGCGCGTCAAGCGGTTGACCTCAACAGCATCAGGCCGGACCCTCCCGCGCGTGAGTTACTGGCGGGCACGATTGTCGATCACTTGTACTGGACATTTAGCCGATTCGACGAATCGGGGTTCGCCGGATTTGCGCAGGAATGGCAGCACTACGATTGGTTGCGGGGCAGGGAAATCACAGTTGATATGCCGGATAAGCAAGTGACGGGAATTGCCGCTGGTGTCGACGACGACGGTGCTCTGATCATCGATAACAAAAGCGGCCGCAGCAGGGTTATTTCCGGTTCAATCGTCATGGCCGGCCCGATGGAAATCAAGTCTTGACCACACTATTGATGGATATCGGCAATTCGCGCCTTAAATGGGGCGTACTCGATGATGGCGCGATCCGACGCACAGGCCATATCTCACAGCAAACGATACACGAGCAAGGGCTCGCGGCGCTCACTTCAAAATTGCCGCGCCGTGTGGACATGGTATTCGCAAGCAATGTTGCCGGAGCGAGTTTCGCAACCAGGCTATCCGGCGTGGTCGGTATGCACTGCAATACGGACATGCATTTCGCACGTACCGAAAGCCACGCTTGTGGTGTGAGTAACAGTTATCGCCAGGCGCGTCGCCTGGGCGTTGACAGGTGGGTTGCCATGATCGGCGCGTGGACTGAAGTTGGTGCCGCATGTTTGATTGTTGACGCGGGTACGGCCGTAACCCTTGATGCGCTCGATGATTCGGGCCAACATCTTGGTGGACAGATAATTCCCGGGGTGGTCCTGATGGCTGGCGTCCTCGCGGGCCAGACCAGTGACATACCAAACATCAAGCGACGCGCAGCAAGTCAGGGACGTGGTCTCGAGATGTTTGCGAATACAACGGCGGGAGCTGTCGGGCACGGGGCATTGAACGCACTGGTCGGTGCGATCGAACGAGCGGCGTATGTCATGCGGGAGAACGGTCATACGCCAACGATATTCTTGACCGGTGGTGACGCCTCGCGCATTCTTAAGTCGCTCGGCGAAGAGCCGATTCATCGTCCACACCTGGTTCTGCAGGGCCTGGTAGCTTTGCTGGAAGGTCGCCAATGAAAAATCTGCTATTGCTCTTGCTGCTTGCAAACGTCCTCTACTTTGTCTGGGGTATGGTCGCGGAGGACGCGGCGGAGCCCGGGATCGCCATCGTCAATGAGTCCGAGCTTGGACCGCCGCTGGATGTGTCCGCCAATCGTGACGCCGAAGCTGCCGCGAGTGTTGGTGCAGTTCTTGGCTCAGGGGTGCCATCCGATCTCGCCGCGGTCGTTGGTCGCTCCTGCGTAACGGTTGGACCGTTCAAGGCGAGTGCAGATGCAGACTCCGCCCTCACCCAATATGCCGGTGAAGGCATGCGCACCAGGCTGCGCTCCGCTCAGGGCCAGATTTTTGTCGGCCATTGGGTGATGATTCGCGATGTAGCAGATCGCGAGACGGGGAATGAAATACTCGAGACCTTACGGCAAGGTGGTTTGGCTGACGCATATCTCGTACCGACAGAGGAAGATGGCCTGAATATCTCGCTTGGCTTGTTTGGCGAGTTGGAACGAGCGGAAAAGGTCGAATTGCAGGCCAAGTCGCTGGATTTGCCAGCCGACATCACGCCCCGCACCCGCGAAGGTTCGATTTTCTTTGTTGATATAGGTCTGCCACCCGGCAAAGGTGCCGGAGCGATCGTCGACAAGTACGGTGAGGAAAAGGTGTTGTTGCGGGATGCTGCGACCTGCCCGCAGTCCAATTAAAAACCGTAGACTAAGGTCTTGTCAGGCAAGGTCGAATGGCGAATAATTCGCCACCCACCGTTCAGCCGGTATAGCTCAGTTGGTAGAGCAGGGGTTTTGTAAACCTCAGGTCCCGAGTTCGACTCTTGGTGCCGGCACCAAACAATCAAGGCGTCAGCGCCCCGCTTCCGGGGCGCTGATCTGCTATAAAGAAATTCGCGAATTTTGAGGCACTCGGTACCAATGCTAAGAATGCGAAGCATATTCGTCCTATGCGTGTCGATTGCGGCCTGTTCGCAAGCCCCTGTTATCGATGATGAGATGATGCATATCGATGGCGCGATGCCGGCTGACCTCAGCGGTTCCTGGGAGAGGAACTATGCGCTGGACGATGACGTCAATGTGGCCATGCGCCAGGCATACAACCGGCTGACCCGCACAGTACCGGATCAAAGATACCCTGGGAGTTCCGGTGTTGCGGCACCGTCGTCAAAAGATATGAAGTCACTCCTGGCCCTTGCGAGCCTCGCAGAGTTGATCACGCGCCCGGATGAATTGACGATTTTGCAGAACGAGCACGAAATCAGCATCGAGAGAAAAGATGATTTTGCCATGCTATGTGCGTTTTACGATGGCGTCGCAAAGGGTATTGAGAGCGACTTCGGCACCGAAATTTGTGGCTGGGATGGCGAGCAGCTAATCTCAAGTCTCGTGCTTCCGGACGGCTTACAAGTTACCCACCGATTCACAGTCTCTTCGAACGGCGAACAACTGCGCGTCGTGACAACAGTGTCGTCCAGCACCTCTCGGGTACCGTTCACGCTGCGACGTTTCTACAAAAAATTCGAGCGGCCGCCATCAAAATTCAACTGCGTCGAAACGCTCAGTATGAAGCGTGTGTGCAGCACAGGTGAGATTGATCTATGACACGGACCATCGGTCGATCTGGCTTGCGAACAGGGCAACAGATTCTTATCGTGTTGCTGGCCCTTGCCTTGCAACCTGCGACACCACTTGCTAATGCTAGTGGTCAAGCCACACTCAATGTGTCCATCACGACTTTCGATCCGGGTGTTCCCGAGGACATGTCATCGCACCGTGATCTCGATGTATTCCCCCGGATTCGGGAGATTGAGGCGATGTTCCTACCCTTCGTACTGCGTGAAGTGCTTACCAGCACGAGCGAGTGGGGTGCGGTGAGAGTGGTGCCCGAGGCCGATGACGCTGCAGAGTTGCTTCTGTCTGGCACGATCGTCCGATCCGATGGCGAAACTCTTGAGCTCAGGATTCGTGCTGTAGATGCAAGCGGAAGCGTATGGTTTGATGAATTATTTGGCGGTGTGGTAACAAATAATTATGCGACGTCCGATTACGAATCCGGTGTGTAGGCAGATCAGAATCTTTATGATGAAATCGCAGAGGGGCTGCGGACAGCGCGCGCCCAGCTGAGCGAAAAAACACTGACGAATATTGTCGAGATATCCTTGCTGCGCTACGCCAATGAGCTTGCGCCAACGGCATTCGGCGATTATCTGAACATAGCGAACGATGGCATGTTCACGATAAACCGTCTTCCCGCCAGGGGCGATCCGATGCTCGAGCGAATCACGCGTATCCGCGGCGCCGAATACGTGATCACCGATGCCGTTGATGAGAAATTTGAGGAATTCCACACTGAGATCGCGTCAATTTACGATATGTGGAGAGAATATCGCCGCAAGGTCGTTGAGTTTCAGGAGGAAAATGCCAATTGGGTGGCAAACAGAACTTCAAGCGCACCGCGTGGCAGTTACGAGGCAATATCGACCCTGTATAGCAATTACAAGTTAGACAGAATCACCGAGCAACGACAGGACAATCTGGCCGTGGCTTTTAATAATGAGGTCGGCCCGACGATAGCCGCGGTAGAGGCCCGCATCGCCGAACTCGAGGGCTGGGTCGATGAACAATATGCCGATTGGAACATGCTCCTGGAAGAGTTGTTTGAGGTAGAAACCCGCCTGGAACAGTAAACGGTGAGTAGACCGCAACGGTGCCCATTGAGACGGCTTTAGGTATATAATCGATCATTGGTGTCTGTCGCCGGTTTTGTCGATTTTATTGATTGTGGGCGACACGAACGTATTTCGGGCGTCGGTGTACCCGACGGCCGTGGCACAAAATGAGTCTTCGGGAGATAGGTAAATGGCTAAAGTTGGTGTAGTGGGGTACGGCGTTATCGGGCAACGTCTGGCAGATGGTGTTGCGGCGCAGGAAGACATGGAGCTGGTCGGGATAGCCGACGTTGCTCCTTCGATATCGCTGCGCGGTTGGAAAGAGCGCGGAATGCCCTACGACCTGTATTGTGCGATTCCAGGCATGGAAAAGAACCTCGAGGATGCCGGCCTCCCGGTCCAGGGCACGCTTGAGGAACTCGTAGGGAAGGTCGATATCGTTCTGGATGCGACCAGCGCCGGTGTCGGCGCCAAGAACAAGGCGCTCTATGAGAAAATGGGCAAGAAAGCGATTTTCCAGGGCGGCGAGAAGAACGACATTGTTGATGTGTTCTTTCATGGCTATGCGAACTACAGTAAAGGCGTGGACGCCGACTTTCTCAAACTCACATCCTGTAACACGACTGGTCTGATTCGAATCATTGACTGGCTGGATCGGGCAGTCGGCGTCGAGAAAGCGGCGATCACGATTATTCGCCGTGTAGCAGATCCTGGCGATACGTTTCGTGGCCTGACGAACAACCTTCAGATAGAGCCTGTGCCGAACCACCAGGCAGTAGACCTGATGACGATCATGCCGCACGTCGATTGCACCGGCGTGCTGGTGCATACACCCGTAACACATGGTCATATCATCAGCATTGTCGCGAAAACCAAAAAGGACATTTCGGCTGAAGAAGCAATCGCACTGTTCAAGACCCACCCTCGTATGATGGTGGTCAAGATTGCGGACGGCTTCGACTCGAATGGCGCTTTTTTCCGCTATGCGCGTGACCGTGGAAGCATGCGTTCCGACATGTACGAAGTCGGCGTGTGGGAGGAGGCTGTCGCGAAGTCGGGTGATGACCTGATTTTCTCAATCAATATCCCTCAGGAAGCGATAACAATTCCAGAGACCATCGATGGCGTTCGTGCGGCGTTGGCAATGCAAACCGATGGTGACGAAGCCGTCGCGCTGACCAACAAATACCTGGGTATGGCAGCCGAAAGCTAGTATCGATGTCCATCCTGGATACTATTTCGTCAATCGATGAGGGCGAGTTTTCCGGCAAGCGCGTATTGCTGCGGGTTGACATCAACTCGCCCATAGATCGCGACACCGGCCGCATTGTCAACGACAACCGTATCCTCAAGAGCGTCCCGACGATTAACGACTTGCTGGAAGGTGGCGCGCGTCTCGCGATCATTGCTCACCAGGGCGATACGACTGACTACGGTTCGTTGGTCAGCCTGGAGGAACACGCCAGCCGGCTGGCTGATGCGTTGGGTAAGCCGGTGCAGTTCGTAGAGGACGTGGCGGGTCCGGCGGCTGTAGAGAAGATTCTCGCCCTTGGCGATGGGGAAGCGCTGCTGCTGGACAACATTCGCTATCTTACTGAAGAGGTCTCGACATTTGAGGACAGCGTCAAGCAAGAGCCTGCCGACATGGCGAGTTGTTACCTGGTGCGCCGGCTCGCACCGGTCTTTGACTGTTACGTGAATGATGCCTTCGCGGCGGCCCACCGGAATTCTCCGTCGATGGTTGCATTTCAGGAGTTGCTGCCGTCATACGCTGGCCGGTTGCTGATGCAGGAACTGTCAGCATTGCAGGCCATCACGGAGAATCCTGCCAGGCCCTGCATTTACATGCTCGGCGGCAGCCGTGCCGGCGACGCGTTCGGCATGATTCATCAGGTACTGGACGATGGGTTGGCGGACCAACTTCTGCTGAGCGGGCTGATCGGCGAGATTTTCATGATTGCCGATGGCATAGACATCGGTGAGACAACACGACAGTTCATTCTCGCGAAAGGATTTGAGCCGTACATCGCTCAGGCGAAACAGTACCTGGATCAACATCGCGACAAAATCGCGTATCCACGGGACGTCGCCATCGAGTTGGATGGGGCGCGCAACAACGTGGACATCGATTCGCTCGATGACGACATGATGATCGGCGACATTGGCGATCAGACTATCGAGGAATACAGAGCGTCGATCGCTGCGGCGAAGACCATACTGATTAACGGCCCTCCCGGCATTTACGAGCACGAGGTATTCGACAAGGGCACGCAATCGTTGTGGACAGCGGTTGTGGATGCGGATGGCTTCACTGTCGTCGGCGGTGGCGATTCGGTTACGTCATTCGCACGCTTTGTCGACACGTCGAAGATTGATTACGTATCTACAGCCGGTGGTGCGCTGATACGTTACTTATCGGGCGTGCGCTTGCCGCTACTCGTGGCCATGTCGAAAAAAGTCGCCAAGTAGCTTGAATTCTTCGATCCGGTTGCTGCCTTTTCGCCACGCAAGCCCGATTTTGCGATAGCTTCTTTCGCCTAGCGGGTGCATTTCAACTCGCGTATTTCGTAGTAAGGCGGAACCTGCCGCCATCTGTGGCAGAAACGTGATGCCCAAATCAGCATCGACCATTTCGACCAGAGTCAAAAGGCTGCTTGCCGCAAACCGCCGCACTTTTTGCGAATTATGAACTTTGCATGCGCTGAGGGCGTGATCACGCAGGCAGTGGCCGTCTTCGAGTAACAAGACGCTATCCGCGTCGAGACGATTGAAGCTGTAGTTTTCAGGATCCACTCTGCTGGTTCCTTTGCGACTCGCAAGACAAAAGCGGTCTTTGTACAGACCAAGTACTTCAGTGCCACGCATTTCCCAGGGCAGCGCCAGCAGGAGTAAGTCCAGTTCACCATCCATCAGGCGCTCGTAGATCCGTTGTGTCTGATCTTCGGCCAGATAAAGTTTTAGTTGCGGATATTCGCGTCGCAAGCGGGGCAGTGCGGTCGGCAGCACGAACGGCGCGATGCTTGGTATCACGCCCAGCCTGAGTTCACCGGTTAGTGGTTGCCTCTCGCCGGCGGCCAACTCAACAAGAGCCTCAATGTCGCGCAGCGCAAGCCGCGCCTGCGTCCCGACCTGCCGTCCCACAGCTGTAATAGTCACCTGGCGATTAGTGCGATCAACAAGTTGTGTATCAAGAACCGTTTCGAGTTCCTTAATCGCATTACTGAACGCCGATTGCGATACAAACGAGGCCTCTGCCGCACGGCCAAAATGTCCCGTCTCGACAAGCGCTGCAAAATACTGCAGTTGTTTTGTGCTGGGTAATCTCATAGATCGAAAAAATCGTATATAACAATAGAATTAAACCAATTTATGTATATCTTTTCAAGCCTTACACTGTGTCCATTCCACAGGAGACAACCATGTTTGAGTCAATCGAGGGACAACGAGTCCCGAATGTAACGTTCAAGACCCGCCAGGATCATGAGTGGGTCGATCTCACCAGTGACGACGTATTTGCCGGAAAGGCGATAGTCGTATTTTCGCTCCCAGGGGCTTTTACGCCAACCTGCTCGTCCTCACACGTGCCTCGTTACAACCAATTGCAGCCAATCTTCGCTACAAAGGGCATTGATGAGGTGATCTGTGTGTCGGTAAATGACGCATTTGTCATGGACGAATGGCATCGCAGTCAGAATGCTGATCGCGTGACTTTCCTGCCGGATGGCAATGGCGACTTCACAGACAGCATGGGTATGCTCGTCGGTAAGGAAGACCTGGGCTTCGGCAAGCGGTCGTGGCGCTACTCCATGCTCGTTCGCGATGGCGTCGTTGAAAAGATGTTTATCGAACCCGATGAGCCAGGAGACCCGTTCGAAAATTCCGATGCCGATACGATGCTGGCCTACCTCGACCCGGCCGCGGAGCGGCCGCATGACGTAACGGTATTGTCTCGGCCAGGATGCCCGTTTTGCGCTCGGGCCAAAGGTCTTTTGCATGATGCTGAAATCGACTTTGAAGAGCTCGTTCTCAATCGCGATTACACCGACAGGTCTCTCCGGGCTATTGCACAGGCGACAAGCTATCCACAGGTGTTCATCGATGGTGAGAATATTGGCGGATCCGATGATCTGGAGGCCTGGCTGCAATCATCAAAGAGCGAGGCTGCCTAGCGAGATGCTGATCTGCGAGTCGCCGGCTTAGCCGTTGCGCCAGTGGATCGCAGTATTCATACTACCCGGCCACCAATTTCGGTGGCCGGGAGTCGACGGAAAATGCAAATTTCGGATCCGGGCCTGTTAAGAACGCAGGCCTATGTGAATGGTCAATGGATCGATGCCGACAGCGGAGAGACTTTCGCAGTTCTCAATCCTGCGACACGCGGGCTCGTTGCCGATGTAGCAAAGTGTGGCGCAGCGGAAACGCGCCGGGCCATAGAGGCGGCTGACAGGGCGCTGGTCGGCTGGCGAGAAAAAACGGCGAAAGAGCGCTCCGTTATTCTCCGCACCTGGTTTAACCTGTTAATGGAACACCAGGAAGACCTTGCTCAGATATTGACAGCTGAAATGGGTAAACCGCTGGCTGAGGCCCGCGGTGAAATTGCGTACGGTGCGAGTTACGTCGAGTGGTTCGCCGAGGAAGGCAAACGGGTCTACGGCGATACAATTCCACAGGCGTCGAACGACAAGAGAGTGGTCGTCGTCAAACAACCGGTTGGTGTAGTTGCTTGCATCAGTCCGTGGAATTGGCCGAATGCGATGCTGATTCGTAAGGTCGCGCCGGCGCTCGGTGCCGGATGTACCGTAGTTTGCAAACCGGCCAATGAGACACCATTTTCTGCGTTTGCTTTTGTCGAACTCGCGGCCCGGGCAGGCGTTCCTGCAGGCGTCATCAATGTTGTTGCCGGGGTTACCCGCGAAATCGGTGCGGAAATGACCAGCAACCCAACCGTTCGTAAATTGTCGTTCACCGGTTCGACGCAAGTTGGCAAGCTGCTCATGGAGCAGTGCGCTGCCACCGTCAAGCGCACATCAATGGAACTGGGAGGCAATGCGCCATTCATCGTATTTGACGACGCGGATATCGATTCGGCGGTTCGCGGCGCGATGATCAGCAAGTTTCGCAACGCCGGACAGACCTGTGTTTGCACCAACCGAATTCTTGTACAGGAAAGCGTCTACGACGAATTTGCCGAGAAGCTCGTCGCAGCCATGTCAGAGCTCAGGATCGGTAACGGCGCGGACGAGGGTGTGACTGTGGGACCGCTCATTAATGAAGGTGCCGCCAATGATGTGCTGGGCTTCGTTGCTGATGCTGTCGACAAAGGCGCTACTGTAGCGGCTGGTGGCGAGGCCTCCGACGTTGGTCCCTGTTTCGTCGAGCCGACGGTACTGACGAATGTCAGCGACGATATGCGCGTTTTCCGGGAAGAGATATTTGGACCGATTGCACCTCTGTTCAAGTTCAAGACAGAAGAGGAAGCGATCGCGATGGCAAATGATACTGAGTATGGCCTCGCTTGCTATTTTTACACACGCGACGTTGGGCGTGTATGGCGGGTTGGTGAGGCGCTGGAATACGGTATTGTTGGCATCAACGACGGCATCATCTCGCATGAGGCCGCGCCGTTCGGCGGCGTTAAGGAGTCCGGGCAGGGCCGCGAAGGTTCCAAGTACGGTCTCGACGATTATCTCGAGATCAAATACCTGTGCATGGGTGGCATCGACCGGTAGAAAGGCGGCCCACGGGCGGGAGATTCGTCACCTCCATGGCTCGCTGCGCTGCGCTTTACTTGCGGTGACGAACATCCCGCCCGTGGGCCGCCTCGGATACAGGTCCGAAAGTGGCCAGTTCGCGTCGACCCGAGGCGTATAATTGCCCCATGCAGCAGCACGAAATCTACGAACGGGCACGACTCTCACGCGACGCACGGTTTGACGGTCAGTTCTTTGTTGGCGTCAAGACGACCGGCATCTATTGCCGGCCGATTTGTCCGGCTGTTGCGCCGAAGTCCGAGAATGTCACTTTCTATCCGAGTGCTGCGGCAGCTGGAGAAGCCGGGTTTCGGCCGTGTCTGCGTTGCCGCCCCGAGTGTGCTCCGGGCACACCAGCGTGGAGCGGCACATCAACTACGGTGCGCAGAGGTCTGCGCCTGATTTCGAATGGGGCGCTGGACGATGGTTCGATCGAGCAACTTGCGGATCGGCTCGGAGTAACAAGCCGTCATTTGCGCCGGCTGTTCACGAAACATCTCGGTGCATCGCCGCTGGCGGTTGCACATACGCAGCGCCTGCACTTTGCAAAACGACTCATCGATCAAACCGATCTGCCGTTGAGTCACATTGCCGAGGCGGCCGGATACGGTAGCGTGCGACGATTCAACGATTCTTTCAAAAAGACATACGACCGAACGCCTCGTGATCTGCGGCGCAATCGCGAGGAGTCGTTTGACCACGACAGTCCTTTGACTGTGCGCCTCCCATACCGGCGGCCATTTAGCTGGTCGTCCGCGATCAGCTTTCTCGCCGCAAGAGCGACGCCGGGTGTGGAACAGGTTACAAGCGACGCATATTTCCGCACTGTTTTGATTGCAGGCAAGCCCGGAATCATTGAATGTCGACATGATGATCGCAAAGACAGCGTTTCTCTGACGTTGCACGGAATCGCGACGGCGGAAATATTCCAGGTCGTGCAACGAGTTCGCGGGATGTTTGATCTTGACGCGCCAGTAGGCGATATCGAAAACGCGCTTTCCAACGATCCGAAGCTTGCGAAGATCATCAGGCACAAACCGGGCGTTCGTGTGCCGGGCGTGTGGGATGGGTTTGAATTGTCGGTACGTGCCATTCTGGGTCAGCAGGTATCGGTCAAGGCGGCCACAACGCTGGCGGGGAGAATTGCGAAACGCTACGGGACGGCCGTGAAATTACCGGCCTCACTGCTTGCTTGCAGCGACGAAGTCACACTTAACCGCATGTTTCCTGCAGCCGAAAAGCTGGCGCGCGCACGCTTCAATGAAATCGGTCTGGTCTCTAGTCGTGCAGAAACGATACGGCGCGTTGCGAGCGCAGCGGCCCGCGGCGACATTGATTTTGACGACGCTCAGGATCCACACGGATTTTGTTCGTCGTTGATGTCGATTCGCGGGATTGGCGAATGGACGGCGCACTACGTCGCGATGCGAGCTTTGAAATTTCCCGATGCGTTTCCGGCGTCCGACCTGGGATTGTTAAAGGCTGCCTCGGACCAGGAGAAAATGCGCCCTGTTGAATTGAAGCGGCGCGCCGAGTCATGGCGACCCTGGCGCGCGTATGCAGCATTACTATTATGGAGTTCGTTGCCGGGCTCCGGAGGTTAGGACGATGTACTACTGTTACCTGGAATCACCCATTGGCGACTTGCTATTGGCTGGCGATGAAGACGGCTTGAGCCTCGTCGGATTTCCGCAAGGGAAGATGCGACATGATCCGGAGCCCGACTGGATCTATAACGAGAAATCGTTTACAGCTGCACGCCAGCAACTGGCTGAGTATTTCGCCGGCGATCGCAAGGATTTCAGCTTACCGTTGCATTTGTCAGGAACTGAGTTTCAGGTTCAGGTGCTCGAAGAGCTGCAACGCATTCCGTATGGTGAAACGACATCATACGGAGATATAGCGGCACGCATTGGCCGACCAAAAGCTGTGCGGGCAGTCGGTGCCGCCAACGGCCGCAATCCGATTCCAATTATCATTCCTTGCCATCGAGTGATCGGCAGCACCGGCAATCTGACAGGATTCGGCGGTGGGCTCGACACCAAGGAGGCACTGCTCAGGCTGGAGGCGGAGAATAACGGCCTGTTGACGTAGGAGCCCGCCCCAGCGAGCGACTACAGAATCTTACCCTCGAGCGCCCGCACGACCGCCGATACCTCCACACCGTCAATTAGCCGTTCGTCATCGAGCAGAGTGGTGAGCGTCGTTTGCGCGGGCAGTACACCGGCCCATATCGGGATCTCGTAGTCTTCATCTTCGTCGTCAGGCATGCCCGTCGAGATTTTTGCTGACGCCGAGTCGATGTCGACGGAGATGACGCCAGTCATTTTGACTTCCTTTTCCAAAGGGGCACGAAGTTCATCCCAGCGGCCGGGCATCGTGTGTTCACTAATGACACGCATAGCATGGATCTTGGCATCCCGATCGTCGATCAGTGTCGGTGTACCGAACACAGTTGCCGAGCGGTAGTTCATCGATGAGTTAAAGGCAGATCGAGCGAATACGATGCCATCGACATGAGTAACATTGAGGCAAATTCGGTCCGTCTGCTCCAGCAAGCGAACCACTCTTGCCTTGCGGGCGCCGTGCAAGTAGATCGTTTCGCCCTGGCGACCGTAAATCATCGGGACTACAATCGCCTGGCCTTCCTGTACGAAACCGACGCTGGCAACGAGTGCTGAGTCGAGAATCTCGTGCACGGCCTGCTTGTCGTAAGTCGCTTTTTCACTGAGCTGGCGAACCTTGTTTTGCTTGCTGATTTTGTAACTTGCAGTCATCACTCGTACCTAATTGAGAAAACGTGGTGCAACGACCAGTGCCACAAATGTAACGACGGCGATGCCGGCGATATTCACGACAAAGCCGGCTCGCATCATTTTTGGAATCGTGAGCAACCCGGAGCCGAATACGATTGCATTGGGCGGTGTTGCGACCGGCAACATGAATGCACAACTGGCAGCCAGGGTTACAGGCACCGCGAGGATGATCGGGTCCAGGCCTGACTCAATCGCAACCGCTCCCGCAATCGGCAGAAATGTCGCGATCGTCGCAGTATTGCTCGTCAATTCAGTCAGGAAAATAATCATCGAAACGACAGCAACGATGATAACCAACAGCGGCATGGTGCCAACGGCCTGTAGTGTCTCTCCCAGCCATGCGGCCAGTCCCGTACTAATGAATGCGCTGGCGAGAGACAAGCCGCCGCCGAACAACAGAATGACTCCCCAGGGAAGTTGCTCAGCGTATTTCCAGCGAATCAGGTTCGGGTCGTCCGCGTTTCCGGATGGGATGATGAACATCGCAATCGCTCCCGCGATAGCGATACCGGTATCGTCGAGTGCAGCCAGTCCGGGTAGCTGAATCCAGAACGGCCGCCCGACCCATGCCACTATCATGATCGCAGCGACAATCGAAATTCGAATTTCAGGCTTGCTGATCTTTCCGAGGTCGCTCTTGAGCTTCCTGAGCTCGGCCTGGCCTTCTCCAGAGGTCTTGAAGCTCACGTCGAACACCCACCGGGTCAGAACGAACCAGCACAGCGGCAACATGACGATGGCCAGTGGCACGCCGACCATCATCCAGTCAGAAAAGTTGATTGTGGTCCCGTAGCTTTCGAGCATGAACGCGGCGAGCATCGCGGTCGGTAGTGTGCCGACGAGCGTAGTCAGCCCGCCAATCGTCGCACCATAAGCGACGGCGAGCAGCATGGCGTACTGAAAGTCCTTTCGCTCGCGGTCGTCCAGATCACGTACTGACGCATGAATGACCGTGATGATCGAAACAGCGACCGGCATCAGCATCATTGCCGTCGATGTGTTCATGACCCACATGCTGATCAGGGCACTGGCGAGAAGAAAGCCGCCGACGAGAAGCCGGCCACTGCCGCCGGCATGTTGCAACACATTCAATGCTATTCGCCGGTGCAGGTTCCAGCGCTGCATAGTGAACGCAACGATGAAACCGCCAAGGAACAGGTAGATGACTTTGTTCGCATAGGGTGCGGCAGTATCCGCCATGTTGACGGCACCCAGGAGCGGGAAACAGGCGAGAGGTAACAAGGCGGTGACGGCGATTGGCACAGCTTCGGTTGCCCACCACACCGCCATCAGAACAGCGACTGCTGCGGTTGCCCAACCAGCGTCTGAGAGGCCGATCGGTGCGTCGCCGACAAGCATCAGGATGCTCAGTATTGGTCCGAGAAAAAGACCAACCCGCTGGTGAGTCGATCGTCCGTCGAGTTTTGCGTCGTCGTTCAAGCCGATTTTCGTCCATCTGGATGCTAGCAGCTACATCTTGTGCATAACTCGCCTTCCTATACAAGATGTAGTAGCATTCCGAGCGTACCAAACCGGTACGCACGGAGATGGGATGTAAAAGGCAATGCGGGCAGGACGCCATGCTGGACGCATGATTTGGCGGCAGGCATCACGTGCTACCTCTCAACACGTTGCTCATGTGATTGCTTGCCTGCGCAGGCCATCACAGCTGTCAAAGAAGTGACCTGTCTGCATGTTGACGAACGACGCAAAAATCCATCGTGACACGGAGGTTTCGTTTTTTATGCGATTCGTAACTGGCCGACTACATCTTTTGCTTGTTA
>Ga0070722_10000179_pt1 | contig 19309 bp, 18 predicted proteins | sample tdAd001_FD_67276 | JGI IMG/M metagenome (GOLD analysis project Ga0070722, IMG submission 67276) | Marine sediment microbial communities from the Atlantic coast under amendment with organic carbon and nitrate - tdAd00.1 | ecosystem: Environmental > Aquatic > Marine > Coastal > Sediment | place...
CAAAACCCCCGGCAACTACGCAGCAAGTCTCTATGCCGGCGAACAGGCCAACCAGCAAGGATATACCCAGGTGCTGTGGCTTTGCGGGGTCGAGCGGAAATACGTGGAAGAAGTCGGTGCCATGAATATATTTTTTGTCATCGACGGCAAACTGATTACGCCCATGTTAACCGGCAGCATCCTTCCCGGAATCACCCGGGATTCGGTGATCAAACTGGCAAAACTGTGGGGTATAGATGTTTCCGAACGAAAAATCAGCATCCATGAAGTGTTCGATGCCCATGCCGCCGGGAAGCTTGACGAAATTTTCGGATCGGGCACTGCGGCGGTGATTTCACCGGTGGGAGAAATCAAGTACGGCGAAAAAGTGATCTCCGTCGGTGACGGCAAGGTCGGCCCCATAGCCAACAGACTCTACACAGAGCTGACAAACATCCAGTTCGGAAAAACCAAAGATCCTTCGGGTTGGATCGAACCGCTCTAGCCCGCAGTTCTGATAAAAATTTTCAGCAAGTAGCGTCCCGCGCATAACCCCGCGGCACTTGGGAAATGAATTAAAACGGGTTTGTAACTGCCTGAGGGCCTCCGCCCGGGGTCCTCTGATCATTTTGGATGGAGAAAAACCAAGATGCCGAAAAATCAAGATGCACCGAAACACCTTTTGTCATTTATGTCAAAGATGGAAAGTGCCGGACTCCACCCGTTGGTCATCGACACCTTTGCGTATTATTATAAAAAAATCGTTTCCGGCGAAACCGGACTTATCTCTGACCGAGACATACGGCCGATTGCTTCCAATGAAGTCCAAGATGCAGCTCACCTTGAAGAATATGCTGAAGCCGGACGGAATGCGTTAAAGAATGCGGTGATGATAAAGCTCAACGGCGGCCTCGGTACCAGCATGGGCCTTACCCGGGCCAAGTCTCTTTTGGAAGTAAAAAACGGAAAAACATTCCTTGATATCATATTAAAACAGACGGAAAAACGCCATGTTAAACTGGCCCTGATGAACAGTTTCAGCACCCATGACGACACCCTTGACACCCTTTCCAGGATCCAACCGTCAGACCGGCCTCTCTTATTCCTCCAGAATAAATTTCCCAAGGTTCTCCAGGAAGATTTCGTGCCGGCAACCTGCCCGAAGAATCCCGAATTGGAATGGAACCCCCCTGGCCATGGCGACATATACGCGGCCATGTATACATCCGGAGTATTAAAAAGGCTTCTCGACACGGGCATCACATATGCGCTCATTTCAAATTCGGATAATTTAGGGGCCACCTTAGATGAATTGCTTTTGGGATATTTTTCCGAAAACAGATTCCCTTTTATGATGGAAGTGGCCCCCAGAACACCCGCAGATGTCAAAGGCGGGCATGTGGCCAGGCACCAGGACGGACGTCTGACCCTGCGCGAGTCGGCCCAGTGCCCCAAAAATGAACTGAGTGCCTTCAGAGACATAAAACGCTACAGATTTTTTAACACCAATAATATCTGGATCAATCTCGAGGCCCTTGATCGTCTCCTTGAAAAACAAGGGATTATAACGCTTCCATTGATCCGAAATCCCAAAACCCTGGATCCGCGGGATGAAAAAAGCCCAAAAGTATATCAGATTGAAACCGCCATGGGCGCTGCCGTCTCCCTTTTTAAAGATGCAACGCTGATTCAGGTTCCCCCTTCCCGGTTTCTCCCGGTTAAAAAATGCAACGAACTGCTGTCGATTCGGTCCGACCGATTTGTTTTTTCAAAGGAAAACCATCTGGTTTTAAACCCCAAGGTCCGTTCAAAAATCATACAGATCGATCTCGATCCGAGATATTACGGTAAAATCGATCTTTTCGATGAAAGATTCATCCATGGAATCCCTTCCCTGGCAGATTGCGAATCACTGACCATCCGGGGAGACGTGGGTTTTGAAGGCAATGTCACCATAAAGGGCAGGGTTGTCATAACAAACGACCTTGAATCTCAGGCGGTGGTTAAGGAAGGCACGGTACTGGATAAAGATGTGTTTTTCAATTGAGGGTCGGAAAGTTTTCTTTGTTGAATCATCTCCAAAAGAGTTGATGATTTCAAAAAGGCTTCTAACCCTTTTTGAAAATGGAATAATATTTCATAACGGCTTCCACATAGTCTTCCGTTTCCGTGAAAGGGGGGATCCGCTGATAACGCTCAACGGTATTGGGTCCTGCATTATAGGCGGCCAGTGCCAGCGACAGCTTTCCATTAAAACGATCGATCATCTGTTTTAGATAACGCGTACCCCCCATTATATTTTCCCGTGGGTCAAAAGGATCTTTTATTTTTAGCCGCTTGATATTTTCGGGCATGATTTGCATCAGCCCCATGGCACCGGCCCTTGAAATCGCTCTGGGATTAAAATCCGATTCTATTTTTATCATTGCTTTCAGCAATGAAAAAGAGACGCCGTGCCGTTCAGCTGCTTCTGTTATTATTTGATCATATCGCCGGGTGACGTCCGAGTTCAGGGACCTGTCCGGTTTTTCCCGGATATAGATCTTATAGTTGGAGGATGTGGGTACGTTGGTGAAATGAAGCACCCCTTCGCTGTCCGCATAGACATAGATGTCGGCATAAAGGGACGGAACAGCAACAAACAGGATCGAAATTAAAGCATAGATTCCCACAAGAAAATAAATAATTCGAGTCCGCGCCATCACGTTATACGGGTTTTTGATAACAGTTCGATCGATCAAGGGCCAAAATTTGTTTTCCCCTTAAATGGTTGCCCGATCTTTTTGTTTGCAAATATATACGTTGTCAGGTATCTGACATCGTGCAAGCCGTTACTGTTCAGCCTTGACTTTTGTCCAATCATGGATCCATATATTTAAATCAAAAGCGCTTTGTTCCAATGGACGTTTTAACATGGCAGAAAATATAGAATGCAACACCCGTTGGGTGCGATTTTTCATACGCGTTGTTACCGTATTTTCCTTTTTGGTTATGGTATCGTGCGGAAACAATACCGACAACCAACCCCAAGATTCGGCCAAAGATTCGGTTATTGGGAGCATAAACAGTCTGGAACAATTTAATAAAATCATGGAAACATCTAAAGAACGTCTCCTGATTCTCGATTTCTATGCCGACTGGTGTCCGCCCTGTAAAGAACTTTTTCCTGTTCTCGAAAAAATCGGCAAAGAAAACCGCAACATCGTGACCATTTACAAGATTAACATTGACCGACACAGCGAACTTGCAAATTCCTTCCGCGTGACCGGCATCCCCCATGTCGCTTTTGTCAAAAACAAGGAAAATGTCCTTTCTCTGACAGGTTTATATCCGAAAAAAATGTATTTAAAGGTTATCCAACAGTATTCGGAAAACGGCACATCCTAATAAACGTCCTTATCGGCCTCATAATTTACATCTGCTGCAAGATTTTTTTAACTGAATTTCCGTCTGCCGTCGCTCCGAAATGCTTCATAATTGAACCCATGGCCTGCATCTTGTTCTTGAATTGCGCAAAATCGATGTTGTGTTTAATCCATTCGTGAATTTCCGCTTCAGAGGCCATTTGGGGCAGATACGTTTCAACAATCCCTATGAACGCGGATTCCGTCCCTTGACCTTTTTGTTCCAACACCTCTTTTTCAGATTTCAATAATTTTTTTAGGATTTTCAAGACATCATCGTCCGAAAGCTCTTTTTTGTCGAGTCGTGCAAATTCTCCCAGGATAACGCGCAAGGTGTCTTTTCTCTGCGCATCCCGTGCCTTGATTGCAGCAGATAAATCCTTTTTAATCTGTTTTTGAAGGTTCATCGCGCCTCTTTTCTGTTTTCGTATTTCTGTACTTATAAACCTAACAGAATATTACGGTCATGTCCATACCGTGTCAATAAAGTATTGATTAACTCCGAAAAGTCTTTTACCCTAAATACGTGGTGAGAAAACGGACAAGCCGATGACACCCTGTTTCCTATGTCGTCAAGGGTTGACGGTCGTCAAGGACGGCTTCGCCCCCTGGCGCAACAGATTCGGGGCATCCTCGGCTTTTGATCAATTAGGGGTGTACCATCCCGTCGAATTTAATACCCCAGAAGACATCCAAGGACACATAAAACAAACATCGTGAAACACTGTCAAAATTTGAAGTCTAAAATCCTGCCGGCGCTGATCCTGTGGATGTTATATCTATCTGCCTGCTCGGATGTTACGGAGAAGGCACAACCGCCTGTCGGGAAAAACCCCCCGATACTGAAACAGCATCGTGTTGAATACGGTATCGACTGCGATGGTTTGAACATGGTCAAAGACAGGGTTCAGCCCCATCAAAATCTCTCTGACATCCTAATACAACATAATGTCCCCAATTCGGCAATTCATGATGCGGCGTTGGAATCCAAAGCCGTATTTGACGTACGAACGATGAAAGCCGGAAATCCATTTTGTATCATCCGCAGCACGGATTCTTCAAAAAAGGTTCGCTATTTTGTGTACGAACTCAATCCCGTCGATTATGTTGTCTTCGATTTCGACGATCCAATAAAAGTTTCTTTGGGTAAAAAGCCGGTGCAGCTTAAAACAAAAACCGTTACAGGACGTATTGAATCGTCTCTGTGGGACACCCTTACGGAACAGCAATTGGACATTGAACTGGCCATCAAGCTTTCAGAGATTTACGCATGGGCCATCGATTTTCATCATCTGCAGAAGGACGATACCTTTCGGGTCATCTTTGAAGAAAAATTTGTTAAGGAAAAGCCGATTGGAATCGGCAAAATAAAGGCGTCCAGGTTCGATCATAAAGACAAAACATTCTATGCCTTTTATTTTGAGCAGGATGCTCATGGAAGTTATTATGACCAACATGCCGACAGCATGGAAAAAGCATTTCTCAAGGCGCCGATAAAGTTTTCAAGAATAACCTCGGGTTTTTCCAAACGACGGTTTCATCCGGTTCTAAAAAAATATAAAGCTCACTTCGGGATAGATTATGCTGCCAAGACCGGCACGCCGATTATGAGTACCGGCGACGGCGTTGTTCTAAAGGCCGGTTATGATAAAAATAACGGCAAGTACGTAAAAATCAGACACAACGGAGTTTATTCGACCCAGTATCTTCACATGTCTAGACTTGCCCCTGGAATAAAGCGGGGCAGAAATGTAAGGCAAGGGGAGATAATCGGATCTGTGGGCTCTACCGGCTTGGCCACCGGTCCTCATCTATGCTATAGATTTTGGAAAAACGGCAGGCAGGTGAATCCATCTAAGGAAGATATTCCCTCGGTTGAACCCGTTGGGATAGAACACCTTGACCGCTTCAATCAACAGATGGCCAATCTGAAACAGCAGCTGGATATCCTTGATATGTCAGGGGTATTGGCAATCCCCCATGATTCGGAACCGGCGGACCAATGAAGAATCCGGCCTTCTTACGAATTCTGCTGCAAATTTTACGCGCCACATCGTCAAGCGCTTTTCGACAAAAGACTCAAAAATCACTCACCGGAAGTTTTGAAATGGCTTATATTCAGTTGCTCACACACCAGGACATCGGTTGGAAACGCCAATTCTTCGGGCAGATTATCCAGCGGAAAGTATTCTGCTTCGCTGGCGTCTGAACCGGCCTTTAGTTCACCGCCCGCACTTGTTCCCAAGAACCATATCCCCACCGTCTGTTTTTCCAGATCGTGGAAATTTGAATGAACGGCAAAAACATCTCCGATATCCACATCCAGACCGGTTTCTTCTTTGAACTCTCGGGCGGCCGCCGCCCGAACATCTTCATCGTATTCAACGTGGCCGCAGGGGATGCACCACATCCCCGGGTAAGAACCGGTTCGTTTTACCAGGAGCAATTCGTTATCTTTTAACAAAATAACCGCAACCCCCACCGTTGGATTTTTATAATGGGTCCATCGACATCGCTCGCAGAACATTCTTCGATGATGACTTCCCGCTTTGGGCTGCAATCGCTCCCCGCAAAAGGGACAGAACTTGAACTCCATGACGTCATCCTTTATCCCAAACTGAGCGTTTCAAAACTTCCGCTGAGCAATTTTTTATTCATCTTCCGGAAAGCCCTCAGTGATACCATGATCCCTTTTCCACCGCTTCCCTGTATTTTTTGGTTATATATTTTCTCGGGAATGCTTCATTGGACAAATAAACGAACGTGCTGTTCACAAAAGTATCATACAATTCTTTGAACATCTCTGCTTTTTGGGTTTCATCGATAAAATTCCGTTCTCTTTTCTGCTCAAACAGAACGTTTTCCCCAAGTACAGTTACGATCTCATTCACGCTTTCCGTCGATTGACCCGGGTCCTTTATCAACACTTCTGTGACCGGGATTTCCATACGAACAACCAGAGAAATCTGCCACCGGTCCCCGGCGATTTTTCTTGAAGTATCGTAGAAATTCAACTGCATGCCGTTTTCAAGGTCCATGGTTTTTATGAGTTTTTCTTTCATCCAAAATTCCTTTTCTTACGCCTTCTGTATGATTTTACCGATACATGTCAAAGACGTTCTCTATCAATTTCTGATTTTTTTTGCACTAGTTTTGTTGAATTAACCCAAAGGACCTTTTTTATATTTGCCACATCACCGCATTTGCTGCTATGACAACCCTATAACCCTTGCAGGAACATCGATGAGATATCGGTTGTCGTTTAAATGCAACCGGTTCATAAATTCTCGACCATACCAGGAAAAATCCAATGAAATATCTGCCCATTGATAACAGTCTGTTTATTAAAAACCGTCAAAGATTTGCCGCCAAACTCAAACCCGGTTCCATTGCTCTATTGAACTCCAATGATGTGATGCCCACAAACGCCGACGGCACCCGATCCTTTGTTCAAAATACGGATATCTTTTATCTCAGTGGCGTCGATCAGGAGGCGAGTGTTCTGGTAATTTTTCCGGATGCCGGAGAAGAAAAACATAAAGAAATTCTGTTCGTTAAAGAAACCAATGAAGAAATCAGCACATGGGAAGGCCCCAAACACTCGAAAGAAGAAGCCACGGCAACATCCGGAATCGAGACAATCTACTGGACTACCGAATTCGAGAAGGTTTTCAGATCCATTGTATTTGAGGCTGACCGGATTTATCTGAATTCCAACGAGCATTTACGGGCCGATGTAACTGTGGAAACCCGAGACATCCGTTTTTTGAAATGGTGTCAAAAATCGTATCCACTGCATAAATACGAACGGCTTGCACCGATTATGCATCACCTTCGGGCGGTTAAATCTCCTATGGAAGTGGAACTGATCAAACAGGCTTGTGCAATGACCGAAAAAACATTTCGCCGGCTGCTCGGTTTTATCCGGCCGGATATATGGGAATTCGAAATTGAAGCCGAAATTTATCATGAATTTCTGTCAAATCGATCACGGGGCCCTGCCTATGCGCCGATCATTGCTTCGGGCCCAAACGCCTGCGTTCTGCATTACGTCCAGAACAGCCGACAATGCAAAGACGGCGATCTGTTGCTCATGGATTTCGGGGCCGAGTATGCAAATTATGCTTCAGACCTAACGCGAACGGTGCCGGTTAACGGGATGTTCACCCCGAGGCAAAAAGCGGTTTACAATGCCGTCCTGCGCGTCCAAAAGGCGGCCATCCAAATGCTTAAACCGGGGAATACCTTCGAAGCGTATAACAAAGACGTCGGCACAATTATGGAAAGGGAGCTGATCGGCCTGGAGCTGCTGGATGCCAAAGCGATAAAAAACCAGGACCCGGACGATCCGCTTTATAAAAAATATTTCATGCACGGCGCATCTCATCATCTGGGACTGGATGTTCACGATTTTGGGAATAAATACCGGAAATTCGAGAAAGGAATGGTTTTTACCTGCGAGCCCGGCATTTACATCAAAGAAGAAGGTATTGGAATTCGATTGGAAAACGACATTCTCCTGACCCCCAAGGGCCCTGTGGATCTCATGGAAAACATTCCTATCGAAGCCGATGAGATTGAAAATTTAATGAACAAATAAAAACAGATTTCGTTTTCGATACCACCCTGCGTTTATTTATGTTTTCAAGTCCCTCGTTATGTCTTTGATCAACAACATACCGATCACATATACCATGGGAATTTAATCTAAACCTAAATTATCAGTGGAGGACTTGGAGGTATGACGTATAAGAGGATCGCGAAAAAGTGCAAAGCACTTCCGGCCAAGACAAAAACATGCCAGATAGCATGGTTGTATGGCATCTTCCGCCAAACATAAAACACAACGCCAATGGTATACGATAGACCACCTAAAAGCAATAGCACTAAACCGCCCGTATCGACTGAAGATAGCATTGGTTTAATCGCTACCAGGACAACCCAGCCCATGGCCACGTAGAACGCAAGAGAAACAATAGCCCCCTTGCGAAGCATCGTCGTCTGAAATAAGATTCCTATAACAGCCAACGCCCAAATAACACCGAAAAGTGACCAACCCCAAGGACCCCGCAAGTTCACCAGAGCGAAAGGTGTATACGTTCCGGCTATCAACAGAAAAATGGTCGAGTGATCCAGAGTCCTGAAAACTCTCTTGGCCTTAGCAAACTGAATGCTGTGATAAAGCGTGGAAGCTGTATATAAAAAGACCAGAGTTGACCCATAAATACTGCATGATACAACATGCCAAGCATTTCCATAGATGCTTGCAAAGGCAATCAGTACGCACATTCCGACAATTGAAAGAATGAAGCCTGCGCCATGTATTATGCTGTTGGCAAAATCTTCACGCAAGCTGTAACGGGGGATGCTATTATATACATTCATACTTTAACCTCAATTGAGCGTTTTTGATTCGATCTGCACCAATCTCTTCTCCAAAAATCCTCAACTTAGGTTTAATTTAACAAATACAACTCTCGTTTCTCGGTCAAGGGCTATTAAGCTCTTAACCCAGGAAGCATAACTTCTTCAAGTCTCATTCTTTGCCTTTCAAAGATCTCTCTGTCTTTTACTCTATCGAATTTGATCATATCCCCAAAACGAAGAATCACCTTGCTAAAGGGTTTTGGCAGAAGAAATTTATCCCAACTGTTGAAATACCATGCTTTTTCTGCAGAAACAGAAAAGGGAACGATTACGGCATTGGCAGCATGTGCCAAACGGATTGCACCAACCTTAACGATACCTGAAGGCCCTTTAGGTCCATCTACAATATGGGCCGCAAGTTTTTTATCCTTTAAATTGGCAATCATATTCTTTAAAGCCTCCATCCCACCATTTGAAGAAGAACCCCGAACTGGATTCCAGCCATTACGCAAAGCCATCTTGGCTACTATTTCACCGTCTCTGCTCTGACTGATCATGATACTTGGGTTGAAGGCTTTATAATTTTTAAAAGGACGAACAGCAGAAAAAAACTGTTGATGCCAAGTGCAAAGCAAAACGACACCGCCATTTCTTATATAATCCATCCAGTCCTCATCATTTTCAATCTTTAAACGAAATGTCCACGAATAAAATAAAATTAATCGATAAAAGAAAGAAATGAACACCTCTGACGTAAGAAAGCGATATCGCTTTATTCTTAAGATGGTGCACTCCTTGTTACTGATGGGTGAGTATTAAGATAGAAAAGAATTGTGCGTTTCCAAATTAATAGGATTTGAGGGGCTGTAAGTTGACGGCTTGTGTGCCTTTAGAGGTTTCTTTTAATTCAAAAGATACAGGGTCACCCTTTTGTAAACCGAAATGCCCAAAGTCCTTGATGCCCGATTTATGAACAAAAACGTCCCCATGTTCTTCAGTGTGAATAAATCCATAGCCCTTTTTTTCACTGTACGATTTGACATAACCTTCCATCTAACGTTTTTCCTTTCCTTATATCTTGTGCAAATGCTCAGCAAGTCACTTTGAAGGACGGCCAAAAAAAAGAGGTTCTTTAGACAGGCTCCAAAATAAATACTGAAAAGATACACAAGTAGTGAATGGTAAAATTAATCAACTCTTAAATTAATCCATTCGTAATAATAAGTCAATAGTTTGACCGGAAAATAATCCTTCTGCTTTTTGACTAGAATCCATTTCAAAACCTTCCGGTGAGTGATTTTTGAGTCTTTTGCCGAAAAGCGCTTGGCTATGCGACGCGCAAATCCCGCTTTAGGGGGATAAATTTTGGTGCTGTTTGAGGACGTTCGCCCGTGTTCCACAAATTTAGCCCTGCTTTTGGCGGGATAAATTCGGCGGGTTTAACGCTTTACAAAAGGCTCAAGCCAACGAATGGGAGGTTTTGAAACAGCTTCTAAACACAATTTGAGTGACTTGCTTTATCAGATTCCAAACCAAAATTATATCAAGCAGATATCAAATCAGCGTCGTCAAAAAACAGCTCCACCGAACCATCTTCGGATGAGTTGTATAACGCCATGACAGATTCGGCGATTTTGTTGGCATATGGTTCGATGGGAAATATATTGTGGGTCCGAAGGATTGCAATCAAGGCGTTCATTCCTTTGGAGATGGAACTCACGATCATCTTACTTTCATAGGTTTCTTCGCAGAGAAATGAAAAACTTCCCTTTTGTAGCAGTGAAGACGTCACTTTTTTCATATCTTTGTCGATGATTGCGTATTCCCTGATTTTGAGTCTATCTTTGGCACCATTCCGAGAAATCACGTATTTTTGACGCATATTTTTTCTCCTTTTCGTCCGGTTTATATGCTTAGAGATTTTCTCCTTCATTCTGGGACTGATTCGGATTCTCTTTCTTTTTCTTCCTTGCTAATTCTTTTTGACGTTTATTAAATTGATATTCTGATCTTGCCGATTTATTGCAGCTTAGTCTGTTATTATTCATATTGCCCACAAAAAAAAGCATCCCCTCAGTATTAGAAGGAACGCTCTTTTTACTCAGAATATTAGGCTAAATCACAGTGACATTTGCAGCGGCAGGACCTTTTTGGCCTTGCTCTATATCAAAGGAAACTCGGTCCCCTTCATTGAGGGATTTAAAACCGTCTGAATTGATTGCTGAATGATGAACAAACACATCCGGCCCATCTTCCTGCTCAATGAATCCGAACCCTTTTGAGTCGTTAAACCATTTAACAGTTCCATTGGTCATGACAACATCCTCCTTTCAAAAAATTTTCAACGTCACAAACTGGAGGGCGCCACTTTGCCAAATGGATTGATCCTTCAGAGAGAAACCGTCCCGCAGATTGAGCAGGACTTAATTGATTTAACATATAATAATCTTTATTCAGGAAGAAAGCAAGCTAATTGTTTGTTATTTATAAAAAATGGGCGCGCGCATTTAAACGTGCAAAAACGTAATGTTACATGAACACTGTCAGAGACGGCTCTGAATGGCAAGGTTTGTGGCTTCATGATACTTTCATGATTCTTGAATGGTGAAGAAGTGCACACTTTTTAATGGTGTTCAGTAACAGCCATTCCGAAACCTTCCGGTGGGTGATTTTTGGATTTTCATCTTTCCAGAGTCCGAGCTTACACCTTGAAATCGATACTTCGAACAGATGATTAACAGCGATGCAAAAGCATGCTTTTGTCAACTAATTGTCAACGGTCAGCTTTGTTTTGCAAAGGTTTCCATTATTCCAACCGCGAAGCCCCTTGTTCGTCGAGAGATGTGTTCTTGTCGGTGATGGTAGGTCGAATCGTCAGTGCTTGACCGTCTGTGGACATGGAGATGGCGCCGTTACGAGCGGTGCCCAGTACACGGCATCCGATTTTCTGATATCGTTTCACCACCGACGGATGGGGGAATCCGAACCGGCTTCTCCATCTGGATGATATGACGACCACCCCAGGATTCACCGTTTCTACAAACCGCTCAGAACTCGATGTTTTGCTGCCGTGATGCGGCACCAAAAGGACCGTGCTTTTCAATTTGTCCCCTGCAGTGGAAACCAGTTCATATTCGGCCCGGGCCTTGATATCCCCCGGGAACAGAAACGATTTTGATCCCAAGGACGCTTTTAGAACCAGTGAATTGTTGTTTGGATTCCGCCAGGGTTCCTTTTTTCTCTTTTCAATGAAATCGACGGGCGGATACACTATGTCCAGATGAACGCCGTTAATGTCATGGGCTCCGAAGATTTCCGGGTACCCGGGCATATGAATGCGCTTGTTTTTTATTCCATCCATGAACTTTTTGTACCCGAAGGAATTTGCAGCTTCGTGACTCGTCCACACCTGTTTGACATTGAAATGTTCGGCAATGTATATCAACCCGTTCATGTGGTCGCTGTTGGGATGAGAAAGCATCACTGTATCGATGGTTTTAATCTTTTTTTGCCACAAGAAGGGGGCGATAATCCTGGCACCCACATCGAAGATACGATTATCGGAAAAACCGCCGCCGTCCAAAAGAATCGTGTATCCATCGGGGAGTTCCAGAAGCGTGGAATTACCATCCCCGACGTCGATCATCGTCACTCTGAGATCACCATGCCAAAACCGCTGATAAAACCAGTAGCCGGCATCGGCGCTGAGAACCAAAACCACCAGAAGGACAACCACGGGTGAAAAATTTTGAATAAATTTTTTGCCTTGAATCTGATCTTCGATGTCCGGGGTTTCATCCTGTTTTCCTGGTTTTTTGAACGAAATGTGCTTTAGGTTTAAAACTGCCCAAAACAGGATATAAAAACAGCAAATCTCAAGATAGCTCGGGGTTACGGTTTTCACTGCCGAAAAAGGCAAATCGGCAAAAAAATTTGTGATAATTAGGGCCTGCTTCAGCACAGCCGAACATACTTCGAGACAGACCGATGCCCCGCAAACCGTCAGCGGGTATAAAAATACGGACATCAATCCCAGTGGCACAGCAACGAAGCCGATCATGGGAACCATGATAAAGTTTGCCAAAAGGCCCACCAACGAAATCTGGTTAAAGTAAAACATAACCAGCGGGAGGGTTCCGAAGATGGCAAAGAGCGACGCCATGAAAAAATAAAACAGTGTGGTGGCGACCTTGAATATTTTGGGTCTTTTCCCCCGGATATCAGGAGATTCCCATGGAGATTCTACTTTGGACAGACCGTAAATGATTGCAAGAACAGCGGTAAAAGAAAGCTGGAATGAAATTGAAAACAGTGCCGGCGGATGAACAACCAGAATCAGCATGGCCGCCAGCGCCAGCGTGTTCATTGGGTTGTGTTCCCTCTCAAACAAAAAGGCTGCCAGAAATACCATAACCATAATGACCGCCCGCTGAGTGGATGGTGACATTCCCGAAATGAAACCGTATATCAACACCGGGACCACGGATAAAAGTACAGCCCCCTTTTGGGTCCATGCATGCCACAGGAGCGGCTTAACGTAAGACAGCATCCAGCTGAAAAATAAAAACGCTGCACTTGCCACGATTCCGATGTGAAGCCCTGAAATGGCCAAAAGGTGGCCGATCCCCGCTCGGTTGAACGCGTCCCTTAAATCTTGCGAAACCGAACTCCGGTCTCCGATGATGAGGGCTTTGATTAAACCGTGCGCCTTTCCGGTACCGGCTGCGTCGATCAGATCGGAAAATTTGCTGCGGACTTCCGCGATGATCGTGCCAACCCCTTTTTCGGATCGTTTCTCCAGAAGGGCGACCTTTCGGGATGAAACATAGGCGGTTCCCCAAACTTTTTTAAACGCCATATATCTTTTATAATCGAATCCCCCGGGGTTGTTGAAATTTCTGATGGATCTTATTTTGCCGAATACAGCAATCCGGTCTCCTTTCTGAAATTTCGGACCCTCCCCGGATACGGTTAAACGGATCCTTCCAACCACGGGAAAAGACCCATCGCTCCCCTGGAGGGACTCGGTACGCAATATGAATTTTTGTCGGTTTGAATATATTGCAACCGGCGTGTGGATGACACCGACGATTTTCCATGGCGGCATATCCACAAAATGGATGATATGGCTGGAAGGGAATCCGGGCGCCGTCCACGGTAGTATGGACAGATATCCCAAGACATGCAAAAGGACCAGGGGACAAATCAGAGCCGTTCTTTTTTTCCAGATCCGATAGACTAGGATGCCGGTACATACCCCAACACCGATATAGGCCCAGGTCCCGTAGCCCGGAAGCCCGGTGCCCACAGCGATACCGGATATCATCGATAACAATAAGGGAATGATAGGGCGAGCGTAAAATTTATCGGTCATGGGTCGGATGTAACAGCCTACTTACAAAGACCATTGAAAAATGTTCATTTCTGCTCAAGGCCAAGGCAGGCCAGAAATTTAACCGGAGGAATACCTTGAGTATTTTGAAGATTATTATTTTTGCCGAACCCAAGGATTGGGCAAAAGGGGACTTTTTTCAAGGACCTTTCAGGTTTTTACCCGCCGTATAGCTGCCCCGAGGCGGGCAAATTTATGTTCGATGGCTTCATAACCCCGGTCCAGATGATACACGCGATGCACTTCGGTGGTACCTTGTGCAACCAGCCCGGCCAGAATCAAGGAAGCACTGGCTCTGAGATCCGAAGCCATCACCGGTGCACCGGACAGCATTGGCACCCCGGTGATCATTGCGGTATTCCCTGATATTTTAACGTCAGCGCCCATGCGCTTGAGCTCGCTGACATGGATAAAACGATTCTCAAAAATGGTTTCAGAAATAATGCTAAAACCGCTTGCTACCGACATGAGCACCATAAACTGCGCCTGCATGTCGGTGGGGAATCCTGGATAGGGCAAGGTTTTTACATCGACACTGACAATTTCATCGACGCCCTTGACCCGAATGGATTTATCCTTGACCGTTATGTCGGCACCGCTGAGTCTCAGCTTATGGATAACCGCTTCAAGATGGTCGGGTTCACAGCCTAAAAGGGTCACATCCCCTTGGGTCAGGGCTGCAGAAACCATAAACGTGCCGGCTTCGATTCGGTCGGGTATAATGGAAACAGATACCGGTTTCAGCATGGATACCCCTTGGATGGTGATCACCGAAGTACCGGCACCTTTGATTTTCGCGCCCATTCGGGTCAAAACATCCGCCAGTGCCACCACCTCCGGCTCACAGGCCACATTTTTCAAGACGGTGACCCCTTCGGCCAGAACCGCTGCCATCATAAGATTTTCGGTTCCGGTTACCGTGGGCATGTCCAGATAAATTTCGTCTCCGTGAAGACCGTCGGCGACGGCCTCCACGTAACCGTGTTTCAATTCAATTTTGGCGCCGAGACGGGCAAGCCCTTTTAAATGCAGATTAATGGGACGCGCACCGATGGCGCATCCGCCCGGTAAAGACACCTTTGCTTTTTTAAGTCTTGCCACCAGCGGACCCAGGACCAGAATTGAAGCCCGCATCTTCCGGACGAGGTCATACGGCGCCTCGTGACAGCGAACATTCCCTGTATCGATTCGAATGGTATCGCCGTCTGTCTCTATCCTGGCGCCAAGTTTGGAAAGCAAATTTTTGGTGCTCTGGACGTCTTTGAGATCCGGGACATTGGAATAGGTATTCCACCCATCGGCAAGCAGAGAAGATATAAGAATAGGAAGGGCGGCATTTTTAGCACCGCTGATTCTGACCTCTCCCTCCAGGGGACGCCCGCCTTCCACCAGTATTTTGTCCATATAAAACCTTGTTCAAACAAAAAAGCGCTTCTCCGGCTTTATGGCGAGATCAGCGCTTTTAATCCAGAAATGTCTTCGAATGTCAATGGTGAGGGTCGCCATTGTCTTTGGATGCATCGATGGCAGCCTTGATAATACAGTAGGTCATACCAATGCCCAATATGGTGAGGGCATACCATAGGCCGCCCATGAAAACCACATGTCCCATGTCCCAGATCCATTCAAAATTAAAAGGGAACATACCTCGTCCTCCTGTTTGCTTTAAGCTTCAGCCGGCTTCAACTCCAGTTCCAAATCAACCGGCGGCTCGACGGATTTTTCTTCCGCTTCTTCTGCCGGCAAGGGTTCGATGGGATTCAGCTCCGCCTCATTGGGGAATACCGGCAGATAACGGTATGAAATTGCAATGAGAATAACACCGTACGCCACCGGGAGTATGGTGGTGGCAACTTCCTGCCAGCTCGGGAAATACAGAACCCAATTATCGAAGGTCATGACGGGAACCGCCATGATCTGCAGCACCATGACCCAGCGATTGAGACAAACTCCGGCCACCGCAAGGCTTATGGCAATCCAGAGTGCCACCGGGTTTTTACGCCCTTTTGGGGTCATCAGAATGGCCGCAGGAACAAGGCCGCAAATGGCAATTTCCGTAATAAGAATCCAGATCCCATACAAAGGATTGTTGGTATAAAAATCCATCAGTGTAAATCCCTGGGACGGCGCCAAAACCGTAGCCCAGTACCAGGTGTCGATAAACTTGGCAATGGTGTATGTCAGAAGCATCCACCCTGAAATTTTGGCCAGAAGCTCAATGGCATAGTCCTTTACCAGTTTTTTCCCGACCACTTTTTCAGTAATTTTTGTAACCAAAATCGTAAAACACGGTCCACATGCAGCGGCAGACCACGTAAATAGAAAGAACGTCCACGGCCAGATAAAAATCCCTTCCCGAAAGGCAAAGGGCCGTCCGAAGAGAACACCGGCGACACCGCCCAGAGAGCCCTGGTGGAAAAAGGAAAGGAAGGCACCGGTTGCAGCAAATACCGCCATGACTTCATGCATGTTGTGACCGAGATGATGAAAGAACGGCACCTTGTCGATTTGGCGGTTTTCAAGAATAAGCGGAATATATTCAATGGTCAACACACCGAAATAACAGGAAAGGCAGAACGCCACCTCCGTCAGCATGGAATGAACATTGGCATGCCAGAAAATAAACCATCCCCGCAGCGGCTGCCCGATGTCGATGGCTAAAATGAGCAGCGCCGAACTGTAGCAGATAAAACCGATCAGAACTGCATAATTGATGATGTTCTTGAGCGCATCCTTTCCGAAGATATATCTCAGCAGCCCGGTAAAAAATGCACCGCCCCCAACCGCAATTACGGCGAGATCGGCCCAGATCCACAGTGCAAACCCGTAATAATCGTTCATGTTGGTCTGGTTAAGCCCCTTGAACCAGCAGAGAAACATGGCATAAACGCCCCACAGCAGCACAATGCCGGCTGCACCGATGAACAAGAGAAATTGCCATAACGGGCAGCGCTTAACGCCTTTGGGTATTAATGCAGAATCCATAGGTCATGTACTCCTCAATAAATACAGTTTCAGTTCCTGTTAATCGTTAACCGTGGTGTACCGGCTTTTTGACTTTTTTTTCGTTTTTCAGATAATTATCGCCGGCGCGCCGCACCCATTCGCGGCTTGAAAGATAATAGACCTTGGGATTGGTGCCCAGCCGCTCCAGCAAGCGGAATGCATTGGGATTTTTCGGCCGGCCGCTGTGCTTAGGGTCGGGTTCGGCCATCTTGGACACCGTATGCTTCGGATTGTTGAGATCTCCGAAGGTAATTGCGCCGGCAGGGCATGCCTGGGTGCATGCCGTTTGATATTCATCCTCTTGGAGATCAGGTCTTCCTTCCATAAATGCCCTGTCCTTGGCCAGCTGGTATCGGTGAAAGCAGAAACTGCATTTTTCGACCACGCCGCGCATACGGGGCGATACGTTGGGGCTCAGGTACTTTTCCATGCCGTCGGGCCAGATCGGATCCCACCAGTTGAAATAGCGGGCATGATACGGACACGACGCCATACAGTAACGGCATCCAAAACAACGGGTATAGATCTGGCTGACAATCCCGGATTCCATGCTGTAGTCCGTTGCGATGGCCGGACAAACCGATACGCAGGGTGAATGTCCTTCATGTTGACCTTCACACTGCATACAAGGTCTGGGAAGGTAGCATACATCTATTTTCGGAAAAGGCATTCCGTTGGTCAATTTATAGACGCGCATCCATGTTATACTTAGAAGTTTGTTCGACTCATCTTTCCTAAAGGGCACATTGTTCTCAGCCATACAAGCCACCATGCAGCTGCCGCACCCGGTGCATTTATCCAGATCGATGACCATCCCAAATTTCTGAAATTTCTTGTGTGTACGTCCTTCTTTCATCAGAACCTCTTTAGATTGACAACATTAACGTGAAGATTGTCCGATGCGTCAGAAAATCTTCTATCTTCAACCGTAATACGATCAGGCTTTTTCTAACTTCGCCCGGATTCCCCAGGCCGCATCCAGACCGGAATCCGGATCTTCAACCGGACCGATGAGCGCATTGAAATTTATCCCCTTGCCTGCCAGGTATTCGTCCCAGGCTGTATGGCCCAGCCCCCTCGGCAGTGCAACGAGGCCGGGCATAATACCCTCAAAAAGATGAACTTTGACCTCTGCTTTGCCTTTGGGTGTGGTCAACACGACCCGCTGGCCTTCACGCAGTCCTTGATTTCTGGCAGTTTTTGGATTGAGTTCAACAAAAACATCCTTGCCTTTGAGGACGGAATCCTCAACCGTTTTCATAACAAACGGCGGATCCCCTATAAAACCGCATGCCAGTCTGATGGAATCGTAGGGGATGAGCAGCAGGGGATAATCCTTTTCGTCGCCCTCGATGCTCACCGGTTTAAATTGGGGAATTGACCCGGTATCCTTGTTTATCAGCTCGAACTTTCCGGAAGCCGTTTCATACGATGTTCCAAAGAACGGAGGCATCGCCCCGGTGTTTGACCAGAATCCTTCCTCCATTAAAAAATTCCATAGGTCGCCCAGGGTCTCTTTGAGGCAGGAATCATAGCTGTCCCACGGAAACGTTTTTGCGACGCTGCCGCCCAGCCCTTTGGCCATCTGAATGACAACATCTCCCACATGCCGGGTGTCGAATTGGGGTGCAACCACAGGTCTTGAGAGGCCGATAACCGGTTGAATCATACCGGCCGGCGTTGGCACATCTTCATAGCGTTCAAGATAGACGTGGTTCGGAAGGATAAGGTCGGCATTTTGAGCCGTTTCATCCATGTAAGAAGAAAAACTGACCACCAAGGGAATCTTGTCAAAGGCGTTCCTGACAGCTCGGGTATCCGGATGTGTATACAAAGGATTGGCCCCGGAAACAAAGAGTGCCTGCAAAGGAAATTTTTCTCCTGAGTCGATGGTCTCCGGGAGTCGGGGCAACAGATACCGGGTAAACGGATAGGTTTTACTCCCGGCGCCATCCAATCGTTCATGCTGCAGACCGGCTGCAGCCTTGGCATCCATTTCAATTTCCGGCCAATTGATATAATTGGGTTCGGAAACGGCCCAAACACCGCCCTTTTTATTGATGTTGCCAACCAGAGCGTTTAACGCATTCACCGCCATACATTCATCGAGGCTGACAGGGGTGGTTCCATTGCCCCGCCCGCAAACAGCCAGCGGTTTTGA
>Ga0070722_10000180_pt1 | contig 19208 bp, 23 predicted proteins | sample tdAd001_FD_67276 | JGI IMG/M metagenome (GOLD analysis project Ga0070722, IMG submission 67276) | Marine sediment microbial communities from the Atlantic coast under amendment with organic carbon and nitrate - tdAd00.1 | ecosystem: Environmental > Aquatic > Marine > Coastal > Sediment | place...
GAACACGATGTCCTGTTTGCCCCACTGGATCAGCTCGGAGCCATTGCCAATGCAATGTGCACTGGTAGAACAGGCCGAGCTGATGGAGTAATTCACACCCTTGATCTTGAACGGCGTAGCCAGGCAAGCAGAATTGGTGCTCGACATGGTGCGTGGCACCATGTAAGGCCCGACCCGGCGCAGTCCTTTATTACGCAAGGTGTCAGCGGCCAGTACGATATTTTCGGTCGACGAACCACCGGAGCCCGCAATCAGGCCGGTGCGTACATTGGATACCATGTCGTCCCCAAGACCGGAGTCCTCGATGGCCTCCTGCATGGCGACGTAGTTATAGGCGGCGCTGTTACCCATGAAACGGCGCACTTTGCGGTCAATCAGTTCTTCGGTATTGATATTGACGGTTCCGGCAACATGACTGCGGAAGCCGAGTTCTTCGTACTCGGGGACAAATTCAATGCCTGATTTTCCCTCACGCAGGGAATCGGTTACTTCCTGTTTATTGTTCCCGAGGCTGGAAACGATACCTAGTCCGGTAATAACAACTCGACGCATACTGAATTTCCTAGAAGTCTTCTGTTGATGTAAACAGTCCTACACGCAGGCTGCTGGCACTGTATATTTCACGGCCATCGACCTCCATGATGCCATCGGCAATTCCCATGTTGAGTTTGCGCTGGATGACCCGTTTCATGTTGATGCGGTAGGTGATCAGATTATTTTTCGGCGTTACCTGGCCGGTAAACTTGACCTCACCGGCACCCAGTGCGCGGCCACGGCCGGGGCTGCCAGCCCAGCCGAGGTAAAAACCAACCAGTTGCCACATGGCATCCAGCCCCAGGCAGCCGGGCATGACCGGGTCGCCATCAAAATGGCAATCGAAAAACCACAAGTCGGGTTTCACGTCCAGTTCGGCGATGATCTCTCCCTTGTTAAATTTACCACCCGTGTCATTGATGCTGATGATCCTGTCGAACATCAGCATGGGTGGCAGTGGTAACTGGGCATTGCCCGGGCCAAACATCCGTGCATGGCCGCATTCCAGCAATTCCTCATAGCTGTAGCTGCTTTTTGTGGGGGCGCTGGTATCGGCTTCGGTCATTTGGTCCATGATTCCGTTTCAGGTTGTCTGTCAGTCAATATGGCACGGTATTCTAAGCTACTTTGCCGGAAGTCTGTAGATGGATTTTCAGCGATTTATACTGTAGGGCTAGTCCCTGAAGTTTATATATTGAAGCGGCAGGCCGGCCTCGCTGTCTTTCAGGCAGGCGATGACGTTTTGCAGGTCATCACGTTTTTTCCCGCTGACGCGGACCTTGTCCCCCTGGATGCTGCTCTGGACTTTTGTTTTTAACCCCTTGATCTGTTTGACAAGTTTTCTGGCTGTATCCTGGTCTATCCCCTGGCAGATGGTGATTTCCAGGCTGGCTTTCTTGCCATTGGACTCGATTTCCCCCTCTGACAGTGCGGCTATATCAATACCGCGTTTTGCGATTTTTTTATGCAGGATGTCGAGTATCTGCTTGATCTGGAAGTCGCTTTCACTATGCAGTGTCAGCACGGCCTCTTTTTGGTCGACGCGGGAATCGGTGCCCTTGAAGTCAAAGCGGTTACCAACCTCGCGGTTGGTCTGATCGACGGCATTGGTTACCTCGTGAAGGTCTACTTCAGAAACAAGATCGAATGAAGGCATTGGCCGTCTCCTTTATCAGGGTGGCCATTATATTCCAAAGTGACAGCCGGAAAAACAACGACCAGCACAGGGGCTGGTCGTTTGTTTTTCCGGGGTACTGCCGCGGCTATTGCTATTCCGGTTCTTTTCCCATCCTGAAGAATGATGCTATGCGCGTCAGTATCTGCGACAGTATGCCGGGGCGCAGTGTGCTGATATCCGCTAATTGAGTAGCCGGATTATGGTTTTCAGTGGCTTCAGTGTTTTCGTCTGACTCCTGCCCATCTTCTGCAGCAGGCATTTTCCAGGCCGGTTCCGGATGTAAAGATGGATTGCTTGCTGCCGTGATGACAATTATTTCATCAGTTTCATGTTCTTCGGGTTCGGAGGCGTCCGCTTCCGGTTCGGGGGCCTGTGACAGGTCTGGAACATAGAGGGGAGCCGGGGTGGCTTGCTCTGGCACATCCGGTATTACCTGCTGGTCTATATCGACAGCCTCGGCCTGTATGTCTGTTTCATCAATGATTTCAGGCTGGTCTGCTGTGGTCATTTTCCCATCGGGCTGTGCGGACGGTGCCGTGTGGTCTTCACCGTCATAGACAGCCTGGTCTCCGCCGTGGGCAATTGCATATGCCAGCCGGTTGCCTGCGACCGTAAGCAAATCATCGAAGCGGGTATTGCGGCGTATTTCCATGGCGGCTACACCGATACTGACGCTGTAGTGGATGCGTGCTTCCCCGTGTTTCAGTACGCGTTCGCTGATGTTCTTTCTGATACGGTCAGCCAGGTTATGAATGCCGTTGTTATTCAGGCCGGGCAGCAACAGGGAAAAACGTGCCGTACCCAGGCGCGCCGCCGTGTCTTCATGACGGATGGCCGTGGAGAGTGTAGATGCGACGGTTTGCACGATGCTCTCGGCGACATCGTCGCCGTGCGTCTTGTAGATGTCACCAAAGTTATCGACCTCAATGTGAAACACGGACAGCCTGGTGTTGTGCCGGACTGCATACGCCAGTAGCTGGTAACCGCGTTCCATGAATGTCCTTTCGTTCGCGATTTTGGTGAGTGGGTCAATGGCAGATGTTTCTTCCAGCGCAATGGTTTCTTCCTTCAGTTCCTGGGCGTTACTGTGGGCGCTGGCATGGGCCTGGGCGCGTGCCAGCAGGTGAACGGAATCAAAGGGCTTGCCAATAAAGTCAGTCGCGCCTGCCTCGGTGGCGCGTTCCTTGATCGCTTCCGAGTCATTGGCGCCCGTGATAATGATGACAGGCAGGTTACTGATGTGGGGCAGGTGAGTATGCCTGATGCGATCCAGCAGCTCGAAGCCATCCAGGTTTGGCATGCTGAGGTCGGATATCACCAGCGAGAAAGGTGCTTCACTGGTGAGAATATCCCAGGCATTTTCGCCATCAAGTGCCTCGACTGTCTCGAAATGGTCTCCAAGAATCTTGCGGGCTGTGATACGTACAACCTTTGAGTCATCGACGATTAGCAGGCGTTGTTGTTTCGAGGCAGTCATGTTTATTCAGGTCTCTGTATCACGGACATGTTCCATCCTTTGATAGCGGCCCGGATGGCCTGGTCTTTAGGCCATCGCAGCTGTCTTCCGCGGCTGATCCAGCTGCCCGGCGTGCGGCTTGCCGGGTAAAAGTGCTATGCTGCCGCCTGTTTAAGACTGCAGGCCGGCAGGCCGATGCAGGGGATATATTTTTCGGCCGCCTGGTCTGTGAATCAGACCCGGTCAAGGGAACAGCAGTGCAATGGAGACCAGGATTAATAAACTACTGACACGAATCAAGTCCTATATGTGGGACGATGATTTGAGTGACATGGACCGTCCGCGCAGGATCCTTGTTTTTGTGTTGCGTGTTGCACACATGTTGCTGAGAGAGCTGATCGGTGGCCAGTTGAACCTGCGCGCGATGAGCCTGGTTTACACCACGCTGTTATCCATTGTCCCCCTGCTGGCAGTGAGCTTCTCGGTACTGAAGGGCTTCGGGGTGCATAACCAGATTGAACCCCTGTTGTATAATTTTCTGGAACCACTCGGGCCGCAGGGTGCGGAGATAACCGAGAAAATTATCTACTTTGTTGAAAATGTAAAGGTCGGTGTGCTCGGTTCGATTGGTTTTGGCATGTTGATTTACACGGTGGTTGCATTGGTGCAGAAGATCGAGGCTGCCTTTAATTTTGTCTGGCAAATCGATCACCTGCGTCCGCTGTCACAGAGGATCAGTAACTACCTGAGTGTTATCCTGCTGGGTCCGGCACTGATTTTTATTGCAATCAGTTTATCTGCAACGGTGCTTGGCAATGACTGGACACAGCGGCTGATCACAATTGAACCCCTTGGTACCCTGGTGTTTTACTCCAGCAAGCTGGTCCCCTATGTGCTGGTGAGCCTGGCATTTACGCTGATCTACGTATTTATACCCAACACGCGTGTGCAGTTTCGTGCGGCGCTGGTGGGTGGTGTGATTGCAGGTGTGATATGGAAATTTACCGGTTGGGGTTTTGCTGCCTTCATTGCATCCTCGTCCAAGTACGCGGCAATCTATTCGAGTTTCGCGATAATGATCCTGCTGCTTATCTGGATGTATCTGAGCTGGCTGATACTGCTGGCGGGATCACAGATAGCGTTCTTTGTGCAATTTCCAAAATACATGACCATGAACCGGGTGCGTTTTATACTCAGCAGCCGTTTGCGTGAGCAGCTCGCATTACAGCTCATGTACCTGGTTGCGTACAACCACCACCATGACAGGCCGCCGTGGAATCTTGATCAGTTTGCCGAGTACCTGAACATACCCGGTGAACCGGTGCATCGTATGGTCAGGGTGCTGGTGGATGCCGGCTACCTGATCGAGATCAGCGATGATGATCCGCCGATATACCTGCCACTGCATGATATTGATACGATCCGCCTGGTCGACCTGCTGAACGATATCAGGGTGTCAGGAGAAAGCCGCTTCCTGAGCCTGCAGCAACTGACCCCGGTGCAGCCGGTTGAGCAGCTCATGTCCGGTCTGCAAGTCTCCAGTGAGACCGCGTTGGGGGAGCGCACCCTGAAAAGCCTGGTGCTGGAAGTAGATGGCAGGCTTGAGTCCGCTGTTTTCTCCTGACCCGCACCCTCACGGGGTGGCATCAAGCAGGGTGACGGTTTGCAGCTGGCCCTGTTTCGCGGTATTCACGTAGGCTGTTTGCACACGCAGCCATTCCGGCAGCCTTGCTGCCATTGCCTGGTAAACCCGGGCGTTCGTCGATGTTGTGCATCCCTTCAGTCCGGGCTTGTGGCTGACACGGTAATACCAGGCGGGATAACCGCCGCTTGCCGTGGGTGCCCAGGCCCGTAGCGGCCCAACCACATTCGCGACCGAATTGTTGCCGATCCAGGTACCGTTACAAAGGCTGTCACCGGCCTGTTTGCGGGCGCTTCCCAGGGCGGTGTGTGTCAATGCCCTTGCAACAGTGGCCGTTTGTGCTGCGTCTTGCGGGACCCAGGCGATGTAATGGTCCAGTGCCGGCTCAGCCGCCGGAATTGTGCCGGTTGCTGCAACTTCCAGGCTGGATGGGCCGCGGGGGGCCATCGCGCAGGCCTGCAGTACTAGCAGCAGGTATACTGTCACGAGTCTTGGAAATAATCGTTTGTTCATACCGGCGGCCCTCCTGGATACGGTTGTGTTAGCCAGTGAGTAGTAGCCTAGGACTGTATGGCCGGGGATTCTGTGAACCAGGTCAGACTTCCGGATTTTCCAACTCCGCACAAAACCTGGGGTTTTATGGATGTGTTGTCATGTCTGAAGCAGAGAAAAAAATCAGCCAATGCGCGGAGGCGCTCTGCAGCCAGGGTTGCAGCAGGGTGAGCAGCTTCATAGCCGGGCTAAAAGCCGGAGAGGAATTTACGGAGCTGGCCGGGTTAAACACGCAGCAGCGCCAGCAGGTACTGGATGAACTGGTATCCGTAATGGCTGCCTACGAAGGCAGGTGTGAACACTGATGGTTTACCAGCAGTCTTTGCGGATAAAAACGGCCGGGCGTGGCAGTTACTCCATAACAAACGAGGTGGCGCGGCACGTGCAGCAGTCGGGGATCCGCCTGGGGCTCTGTCACCTGTTCCTCAGGCATACCAGCGCATCCCTGATTCTTTGTGAGAATGCAGACCCGGATGTCCGTGATGACCTGGAGCGCTTCATGTCGCGGCTGGTGCCGGATGGCGATGCCCTGTTTACGCATACCGCGGAAGGCCCGGATGACATGCCTGCGCATATACGAAATATCCTGACACATTCTGATCTGACGCTGCCGGTGACGGATGGCCGTCCCAACCTGGGTACCTGGCAGGGCCTGTATCTATGGGAACATCGGCAACAGGGGCATCACCGGGAAATTACCGTAACCGTGTACGGGGAGTAGGCTGCGTTAAGAATTAATGCTGTAGAGGCGACTTGTCTTCCGCTTCCGCCTTACTATCATTATCGGGTACGTGCTGGGGTTCACCCATGAGCTGGTCGATATCACTCCTGATCCTGGAGAGTTCCTCCAGTTCATCATAGTCAAAGCCGGCTGCTGCCATTTCTGCAGCGGCTGCATCCGGGTTTTGAATTTCTTCGGTCTTTGCCTGGTACAGCTGGCTTGCGCCTTCGTCAACGTCGCAAAGACGCTTGGCACCCGAGGCAAGGTGTTCATAGACGTCACGGTAGCTCTCTGTCATTGTCTGTACGAGACTGGAAGTTTGCATAAAGTGCCGGGTAACCTGGTCACGGTAATCGGTAAAATGCCCTTTTAGCTCATTCAGTTCCACTTCCAGCTGCTGTGTTTTATTTTCGCGGGATAAAATCAGCCAGGCCGCTATGCAGCCCAGTGTCGTGCCAAGCAGGAAGGCGAGTATGCCGACTATCCACATGGAAGATGTTCCCTCAAGCGCAATCATTTGTTGTCCCCCGGCGACCTGTTAAATACCCGCTGTTATCTGGGGCGTTATTGTACTGAATTCTGCCGCTGTGAATATATGTTTGATGGCCTTAACTCCCTCTCCCTCCGGGAGAGGGTTGGGGAGAGGGGATAAAGCAGGATAACTGCTTGATTTTATATCCCCTCGTCGTGGTGCGGGCGCGGCCCGAATATCGCCGTGCCCACACGTATCATGGTGGCCCCCTCCGCAATCGCATCTTCGAAATCACCACTCATACCCATTGAATACTCGCTGAACAGCGCTGTGCCGAAGCGCGTGGCGCAGTTTTGACCCAGTTCAAACAGGGCGGAAAAATCCCTGCGGCGTTCCGTGGCAGTTGCATCGCGGTGACCGATCATCATCAGGCCGCGTAGCTGGATGCCGCTGAGTTCGGCCTGCAGCAGCTCATCAATAAACCGGAACAGGTTGGCAGCGGGCAGGCCGAATTTATCGGGATCGTTGGCGATGTTTACCTGCAATAGCACGCGCAGGGTTGTTGCAGGGCTTGCCGCCGCCGCAAGCCTTTTTGCCAGCTTGAGGCTGTCCAGCGTGTGCAGCCAGTCAAAATTGCCCGGGATATGTTTTGCCTTGTTGCTCTGCAGGTGACCGATAAAGTGCCACTCGGTCGACGGGTCATCGATAAGTGATTGTTTTGATAGAGAATCCTGCAGGGTGTTCTCGCCAAAGCAGTGCTGTCCGGCCAGCATCGCCTGGCGGACATAATCCTCCGGCATGTATTTGGAGACCGCAATCAAGCGGATGCTGTCGGGATCTCGTCCTGACGTTACGGCGGCATGTTGTATGCGTTGCCTGATCGCGTCGAGGTTGGTCCTGATATTGGCTGGCGGGGATGACATCTGTTTTATCCGGGCTGCACTACATTCCTGGGCGAGCCGGCGAGGAAGGCCTGGATATTGGCAGCAATCTCGTTGATCAGGGCCTGGCGTGCATTGATTCCGGCCCAGGCAATGTGCGGGGTCAGGATCAGGTTTGGCAAGGACGGGTCCAGTAGCGGGTTGCCATCGCGTGGCGGCTCTTCGCTGAGGACGTCGATTCCGGCGCCCGCGATCTCGCCGTTGCGCAGTGCTTCCGACAATGCCGTTTCATTCACAATCCCGCCGCGCGCTGTATTGATCAGGATTGCATCCTTGCGCATGAGTGCCAGTTCCCGGCGGCCAATCAGGTTGCGGGTTGTATCATTTAGAGGGCAGTGCACGCTGATGATGTTCGATTCCGATAACAGTTTATCAAGCGGTACACGCTCCGGGTCCGCCGGTGTGCCGGCACGTTGTGCGACCAGTATCTGCATGCCAAAGGCCCGGGCAACCGTGGCAACGGCCTTGCCAAGCTCGCCATAGCCGATGATACCCAGTGTTTGCCCGTTCAGTTCACGTACAGGGTAGTCAAGCAGGCAAAAGCCGTCTGCATTTTGCCACGCGCCACGGTCGACTGCATCACGGTATTTCTTGAGGTTGCGTACCAGGTTGAGCATCAGTGTGAATACATGTTCAACAACAGAGGCCGTTGCATAGGCGCGCACGTTGCACACCGTAATGTCGTTCTCACGGGCCGCAACCAGGTCGACATTGTTGGTCCCCGTTGCCGCGATGCATACCAGTTTTAACCGCCCGGCGGCATGCAGGATGTCGCGATCCAGGCAGATCTTGTTGGTGACGACGATGTCGGCATTGCCTATTGCCTTGCTGACGTCGCTGGTTTCTTTCAGCAGCGACCATTCGGGCAGGGTTGATTCCAGCAACTGCAGGTCGAGGTCATCGCGGTCAACTGTTTCGAGGTCAAGAAAAACACCACGCATGTTATTTTGCTTGTTCTTGATTCGTAGACCAGACATGAATATTAATCGCCATAATATAAACAGAGCGTCCCCTCTCCCCAACCCTCCCCCTGAGGGGGAGGGAGTTTATGGCAGGGATTTATTCTTCACCCAGCATGCTTTTGCGCAGTGACTTGGTGACCGGCTTTTCTCCAAGCCATATGGCCAGCAGTGCACGAAAGAAGTCATTGCCTTCAACCTTGCCGCGCCACTCACCATTGATCCTGACCTGGGTGCCGCTTTCTGGCAGGTAGTCAAGGCGGATTACATCGCCTTCGTGCACCGTCTGGAACAGCTTGTTGAACATCGTGATCCTTTCTTCGATGGCCTGCATTGTTGTACGCGAGAGATTTTTTTCAAAGCCTTCAGTCCAGCCATCGGTGAGTTTTTCCTTGCTGACTTCGCTATAAAGAAAATGCATCAGGACACTGGCAGCGCCCGTATCATTCATTATGGTATTTACATCGTTTGTTTTCGACTCCAGGTACAGCGCGCCGATGTAGATATCCATAAAAAACTTTTCCCGGATGCCGGCCCCGTTCAGCACCAGGGTCGTGTCGCTGTTGGGTAATGACACTGTGTCCGGGATCTCGACCCCTTCTATTTCCATGGCGGTAACTGCAAAGCTTGAGAGGGTCAGGCCGAGAAGCAGGATTAAGGTTTTCTTAAACATGATGACTCCTTGATTGGATATGCATTATCCCCGCCGCGCAGGGTGGTGATGGATGTCTTCTACATGGACCGGAAAGTGGTCTGATTCGAGGTCTTTGAAGTAGTGTTCAAGTGTTAGCCTGACCACGGGGAAGGCAAGTTCTTCCCAGGGTATCTGCTGTTTCTCATACAGTTGCACGTCCAGGCTTTCAGGCCCCGGCTGGTACTCCGCACTGCTCATGTCTGCCCGGAACATCATGTAAACCTGGTTGATACGCGGGATACTGAAGACGCCGTAGAGTTTAATATTTTCAACCGTTGCACAGGCCTCTTCCCGGGTTTCGCGGGTGGCAGCCTGCTCCGTTGACTCGCCATTTTCCATGAAACCCGCCGGCAGGGTCCACAAGCCATGGCGTGGCTCGATGGCACGCCGGCAAAGTAACAGGCGATTTTCCCATACCGGGATGCAGCCAGCGACGATCTTCGGGTTCTGGTAATGCACCGTCGTGCAGGCCTCGCAGACATGGCGCAGGCGGTCGTCACCCTGCGGAATTATTTCCGTGACCTTCTCTCCGCAGTTGCTGCAATATTTCATTTGAAACGATTACCGGGTTTGTTGCCAGCCAGGGTTGTTACAGGCCGACAATAGCATATTAAAGCTGCTTGCTAATATGCCTCTCGGTCAGCATCAGCCCCAGCATTGTCTTTGCATCATTGATCGTGCCGTCATAGACCTTCCCCAACGCATCCCTGAAAGGCATCCAGTGAATTTCAATAAGTTCGTGGGGCTCCTGCTGCGTGTCAGTGCCCGTTAAATTCCGGGCCAGGAACAGGTGGATAATCTCGTCACAGAACCCGGGCGAGACAAGTGTTTCCCCGAGTTTTTCCCAGCTGCCGGCATGCAGTCCGGCTTCCTCGACCAGTTCACGTGATGCCGTGGTTCCGGCTGTTTCACCCGGTTCCAGTTTGCCGGCGGGTAGCTCCCAAATCCAGCCGCCACCGGCATGCCGGTATTGCCGCAGCATACACACACGGTCCTGTTCATCCAGGGCGGCGACTGCTGCGCCACCGGGGTGACGCACAACCTCCAGATCCAGTGCCACGCCATTCGGCAATGTGAGTGACTCTATTCCGAGTTTGACAACCCGGCCCTCGTAAATTGATCGGGTGGTATGGGACAATGGGATTCTCCAGGGTGTTGTGTATATACGTTCAAGTGTCAGCCAGGTAATGAATGTATGCAATATGCTTTTATTTCCACGGCTAAGGAGCAGGCAGGAATGAAGCCATTATACGAACGTCAGCCCCTGTGTTTTTCATGCACCGCCTGCGGTGACTGCTGTAGCACAGGGAACGATTACTACGTTTACCTGACAGACGGGGAAGCCGAGGGGATTCGCAAATACCTGAAATTATCCAAAGGCTGGTTCAGGCGCCGTTATCTCGAGCGGCTGGAGGAGGGTGAACTGGTGGCGGCTTCGGCAGCCGATGGCCGATGCATATTCCTTGACGCAAATAAACAATGCAAAGTCTACGCTGTGCGTCCCCTGCAGTGCAGTAGCTACCCGTTCTGGCCGGAGCTGGTGAGCACCGCAAAGGCGTGGCAGGCCGAGGCAAGACGCTGCGAGGGTATTAATTGTGGCGAGGCCGTGCCGGTGGGGCGGATACGCCGCACAGTAATGGCCTGTCTTGACCAGGAAGCCCGAGATTAACCAACAATCGTAGCCCGGATGAAGCGCAGCGGAATCCGGGGGGGCGGCGTAATATCTTCCCGGATTCCGCTGCGCTTCATCCGGGCTACGTATCTACGGATGTTCGGGTTCAAACACGCAGAACATCTGTCCGGCTCCTTCCGGGCTGTGCGGGTCATGATACAACTGCACCAGTTGCATGCCACGAACCGGGTTAAGCAGTGGCCCGCGTGTCAGTGGATCGAAGACATGGCCACCGAGTAACTGGTACGCAATGGTTATATACAGCCGGTCAACCGCCCCGGTTGCGAGCAGGGTATGGAACACGGCAGGGCCGGCGACGGAATAGATACTTTGATAGTTGTGTTTCGCCAATGCAGAAATCATGGCCCTGCCATCAACCTGTTTGCCCGAACCTGCAAGGATGACTTCAATATTGTTGTCCCGGAGGGCGGCAACGCGTTGCGGGTCGGCTTTTTCACCCGTGATGATCTTTATCTTGCGTTGTTTGTAGGGGGCTAATGCCTCCAGTGGTATGTCAAGACTAGCACTCAGAACGGCAATGTCCGGTTGTGCAGACAGTCCCTGTTCGATACGCCAGTCGCGAATGTCGGCATATTCCTCTTCATGGCCAACCGGCAAATTGTCCTGCGCTTCCCCGATAATGCCTTGCCTGAGAAAGCGCCCACTGGTGATCAGCAGATCAGCCTGCCCGGCAAGTTCCTGGTAGAGACGCCAGTCACGCCTGTTGGCTACTGCCCCGGGTACCATATGGGTGTCACGTCCATCAGCGGCGATTGCAATACGTCCATCAAGTGAGGTGATGAAGTTGCTGAAGATGAAGGGGCGGCCAATGCTGCCCCTGGTATGCAGGCGGTGATCCAGGTACAGGCCTTGCAGTGGCTGTTCACTGCCAGGTGCTGGATAGAGCCGGGTGACGGGTGCTTGCATGTAACTGTAGTCCTGCTGACTCATTCGAAAAAAAAGGGACCCATGGGTCCCTTTTTATGTTGTTATGGTAAAAACAATCAGGCTTCTGCGGCCAACCCTGATTTGCCCTGGTAGTCTTCAATGGCGGCCTTGATGGCATCTTCGGCAAGCACCGAGCAGTGTATCTTCACCGGCGGCAGTGCCAGCTCTTCCGCAATATCGGTGTTCTTGATTTGACTGGCTTCATCCAGTGACTTCCCCTTGACCCACTCTGTCAGCAGGGAACTCGATGCGATTGCTGAGCCGCAACCGTAGGTCTTGAACTTGGCATCCTCGATGACTCCATCATTGCCGACCTTGATTTGCAGTCGCATGACATCGCCACAGGCGGGTGCGCCGACCATGCCGGTACCGACCTGCGTGTCATCCTTGCTGAAAGAGCCGACATTGCGAGGGTTTTCGTAATGGTCGAGTACTTTTTCGCTATAAGCCATCTTGCATTCTCCGATTCAAACTATTTTTAAAATATGATTAGGCTGCGGTTTGCTTAAAGCCTGATCCAAACAGTGCCGTGTCGGCTTCACCGCTGGCCGGTGTGACTGCCTCATCCAGCGTGATGCTGTTGAGATAGTCATAAATCCGGTTATTCAGGTTCTGCCACATCTGCACACCGGCAGTTTCCTCGGCTTGTGTGTGCGGCATACCTTCGTGACGGCTGATGTCATCGACCGTTGCCAGGATACTGGCGATGGTAATTTCAGTCGCCGGACGTGCCAGGCAATAGCCACCGCCGGGTCCACGCATACCGGTGACAAGGCCGTGTTGACGCAGGTGGGCGAACAGCTGTTCAAGATAAGAGACCGATATGGACTGCTGCACAGAAATGTCTGCCAGCGTTACCGGACCCTTGTCATGTTGCAGCGCCAGTTCCATCATCGCTGTGACGGCATGGCGACCTTTGGTAGATAGTTTCATGGTCAACCTCGAGATGAATACGGTACAACGTCCTGTGCTACCGGTTATGCTGGTCCGTATTCCATAACCAGCGATCCGGTCTCGGGAATATACACTGGATTCCCGCTGACTCTATAGTGTATATAATAGTAATAGTTGAGTATTTTAGTCAAGTATTATGACTGTTCAATAGAGGGCTGAAATCTTATAAAAACCTTATAAATCAGATAGATACGTATTATCTATCCTTATAGGGGTATGCTGGTGGGGTGAGACTGTCCAGCATACAGTGGAGCACCGCTAATGGCCCGTAAAGGGGCAGCCGGCAGCACGGGTACTGGATAAATACAGTGAAATTACATTGGCTTGACACTCCGTAGACGCAAATACCGGGCGACATCAGGCGGGTGTTTGTTACAATGAGTCATTCAAATCAAGGGGCAAGCGGGCATATTTCTGCGAAATATCCGTAAACCTTAATAAAATCAACAAGGCAGGAGCAGAATATGGGATCAGAATATCAGGGCATCGACCGCCGCAGTAACGCGGCTGAGAAACTCGATGTACTTGTTTCCTCGCGTACCGCCACCCTGGCGTTACTTGCGGAACTGGCTACCCGGCAACCGTTTCATCCTGAACCATCCATGGAGAAGGCCTTGCGGGAGTTTTGTGAGGCCTTGATCGATTATACCGCCAGCGCCCATTTCCAGCTCTATCGTTACCTCTCGGATAACCGGGAACGGCGTAGTTCAGTGCTAAGCATTGCCGACAAGTTATATCCGGTTATCGTGGAAACCACGGATGTAATTCTGCGTTTCAATGATAAATACGAGTCGATGTCATTCGACAACAGCGTGGAATTTCTTGCCGTCGATCTTTCAAACCTGGGCGAATGCCTGGCAGACCGGATTCAGAGTGAAGACCAGGTGATTGTGGCGATGCGCAGCGGAGTGCACTAACTCCTTTTATTCACTATCGCGCTTTAGAAGCGCTCCTACAGCTGTGTCTATTGTTGTAGGAGCGCTTCTAAAGCGCGAAGACGTACCATCATCAATCCCTCACGCGCCTGCCAGAACCCACAACGGAGAATCTCCTGATGGCAGTAAACGATGCGTCTCCGGAAACCATCGACAGCCTGCTGGAAATCATGGCCCGGTTGCGCGATCCACAGTCGGGTTGCCCGTGGGACCAGCAGCAGGACTTCAATAGCATTGCCCCCTATACGCTTGAAGAAGCCTACGAAGTGGCTGATGCCATCGAACGGGGTGACAGGGCGGGTTTGCAGGGGGAGTTGGGCGACCTGTTGTTCCAGGTGGTGTTTCACGCGCAAATGGCGAGCGAGGCAGGCTGGTTCGATTTCCAGGATGTGCTTGCCGGGATCTGCGGGAAAATGATTCGCCGGCACCCGCATGTGTTTGCCGATGACGTCATTGAAACTGCCGAGGAACAAACCCGGGCGTGGGAGGCACACAAGGAAAACGAGCGCGGTGCTGATGGCAGCGCGCTGGATGGTGTGCCGCTGGCCCTGCCGGCATTGACTCGTGCATGCAAAATACAGAAACGGGCCTCGCGGGTGGGTTTTGACTGGCCGAGTATTCACGGGGTTGCCGAGAAGGTGGAAGAGGAACTGGAAGAACTGCGCGAGGAGATTGATAACAACTCAGATGCCGGCAGGCTGGCAGATGAGTCCGGCGATTTGCTGTTTGCCGCAGTAAACCTGGTGAGGCATGCCGGGATAGACCCGGAATCGGCCTTGCGCCAGGCCAGCGACAAGTTTACCCGACGGTTTCACCGGGTTGAGGCGCTTTGCGAGGAGTCTGGTCAGGATATCCGGGAAACCAGCCTTGATACACTGGACTTTTACTGGGAACAGGCCAAGCAGTCAGAACGCCCGGATGCCTTGCCTGCCTTGAGTATTTACAGTGGTTCAGGTAAAAAGAACCCTGATTTTTAACGTTTCGCAGAGATCCTCCCTATGGAAACAGAAAACAGAATCGAAGTTGAAAACCTGGTTGCCCATTACGGTGATCGTGCAATCCTGAAGGGGATCAGCACGAGTATAAGGGCCGGCGAAATCATGGTCATCATGGGTGGCAGTGGTTCCGGTAAAACCACGTTTATGCGCAACCTGCTGGGTTTGAACAAGCCGACTTCGGGCAGTATTCACGTATTCGGCAAGGACATTACAAAAATCAGCCAAAATGAACTCTACAAGTTGCGTCGCAAGATGGGTGTTGCGTTTCAGGGCGGCGCCTTGCTGGGTTCCATGACAGTAGCCGAGAATGTTGAGTTGCCATTGCATCAACACACCAAGCTGGATGATCACACCATTCGCATTATGTCGCGCATGAAACTTGAAGTGGTCAACCTTGCCGGATTCGAGGACCTGATGCCCTCCGAGCTGTCCGGCGGTATGTTGAAGCGTGCCGCACTGGCTCGATCCATTATTATGGACCCGAACCTGCTGTTCTTCGATGAACCGTCCGCAGGTCTTGACCCGGTGGTTTCAGCTGAACTGGATGAGTTGATCCTGCGTCTGAAGGGTGCCATGGACGTCAGCATCGTCGTGGTGACCCACGAACTCGAAAGTGCTTTCAAGATTGCCGACAGGATTACCGTCCTCGGCGGTGGCCATATCCTTATGACCGGCACGCCGGAAGAGGTGCAAAACAGTGATAACCAGGATATCCAGGACATGCTGAATCGCAAGCCCCGTGACGAAACGGTCAATGCGGAAGAGTACCTGGCAAGGCTTACGGCTGCCCGCGCCCACCAGGGCATCTAAATTAATCCGGAGGCGGGACTTCAGTCCCGCACATTACGGGGCTAAAGCCCCGGCTCCATTGTTTTGGAAGTGGGACTTTAGTCCCGCCCGTAACGGGGCTGAAGCCCCGTCTGCTTTATTGTGCGGCTTCTTCCTGTTCCCCGTTCCCGGTCAGCCACAGCATGAATAATTCGTAGGCAACCGCAAGCACAACGGCCCCGACAAACAGACCGATGATGCCCGAGTAAATCATCCCGCCGATGGCTCCCAGCAGGATAACCAGCATGGGGGTATCCAGGCCACGCCCCAGCAAGAGCGGCTTCAGGAAGGCATCACTCACGCTGACCGCGAGGCTCCAGATCATGAAGATAACAGCCGGCACGGTTGCAGCGACAGAGAACACGTAAACAATGATCGGTCCCAGGATTATCCACGGCGGCAACTGGACGATTGCCAGCAGCAGCACCAGTAAGGCCCACAGACCTGCGTATGGCACACCCATGACCATCAAGCCGATGCCGGCAAGAATTGCCTGGATCAGTGCCACACCCAGAACACCCTGGGCGACACTGCGGATTGTGGCACCGGTAATATCAACAAAATTCTTGCCACCCTTTTCCCCCAGGATCCGGCCGGCTATGGCCTCTATCGACTTGCTGCCACTGCGCGCATAGACCAGCAGCGCCCCTGCGATAATGATGGAAACAACAAACTGTAGAACTCCGACGCCAACACCGGCAGCTACAGACAGCAGTTTTTTGCCACCGGCTTCCAGTTGTGGTTTGAATTTTCCAAGCGCTGCGCCCAGGTTGGTAGAGGCAAGGCTCCAGGCCTTGTCCAGTTTCTCCCCGATAAATGGCCAATCCTTTACTTTCTCCGATGGTGGTGGAATCGTCAGGGTATCTGCTTGAATTTCCTCGTACAGTGTTTTCGAGCTCTCGATAAGCGATTCCGAGAGCATGACGGAAGGTATGATCAATATGGCAAGAGCAAGCAGCGTCATCAGGGTTGCCGCCATCTTCTCACGCCCGCCAAGCATGGACTGGAGTTTCAGAAATAATGGATAAAGGGCCACGGCAAAAATGACAGCCCAAAGGACGGGCTGAATGAACGGCCTTACGATGTTAAAACACCACGCTACCATCAGTGCCAGGAGGCTGATGCGGATTACTGCATCGAGCGTCCTTGCCTGAAATGCCTTGTCATCAGGTGACTGTGAAGAATTGCTCATGATCTCTCCTGTGTTTAATGTGGTTGTCCGGGAATTTTGTTGCTTCTTATTTGTGCGCCGCATCACGATCAGACAGGCTCACGCCGATCAAGCTGGCCACCAGTATAGCCATGTAAAACACCCCGATTACCGCCTCCATGAAAACAAGGAAGCGCGCAATTGGCAGGACTGGTGAGATATCACCATAGCCCAGCGTGGTAATCGTCACAAAGCTGAAGTAGATGGCAGTAGCAAAGTTATCAAGCCATGGGGCCTGGGCAATACCGTTGAAGGCGCCGGGCATGGTTTCCGCAATAAAAACGTACAGGATTGCCCAGATCAGGCCCAGTAATAGATAGATGCAGATAGCACCGATAATCTTGTTGGCATCGATTGTGCCGGTAAACAGTACCCTGTACGTCGCCTGCCAGGTAATCCAGATAAAGAAGCCCAGCATGATCAACAGGTGTGCGTAGCCGAACCCCGCCTTGTCCAGTATCGCTCCACCCGCGACACTCAGTAAAACAACAAGCACGAAAGCAATGCTGATAATAAACCCGGATTGGCTGCTCCTCAGGCTAAACGCCATGGTAAACAGCGTTGCTATCGTGGTTGCCTGGATTATCCGCGGGGCAAGGTTGCCGGGGAGGTGCTCTACCAGTGCCCCGATAAACAGCAGCAGTACCAACCCGACGGCCAAGTATAGAAAGTTATTTTTTTCGGTAATTCTTGGCAACACACCAGTCCGGTTATGATTTTGTCGAGGCAGATTGTAGCAGATCAGCTGCGGAATATTATCCGCTGTAACCGGGAGTAGACATGCAAGCCTGACACCCAGGATCTGTATATTAATGATATCTTGTCTACATTTCAGGGAAGAATCGATTTACTATAGCCGCCATGAACAGGCAAGCAATACAGGCAAAATGGGTTTTATCACTGCTCGCCGCCATGCTGGCAGGCGGCTGCACCATGATCGGCCCTGACTTCAAGACTCCCAAGGCGACAATTACGGACGAGTGGTCTGCCGATGAAACCCCGGGCATCAGCAGTCAGCCACCTGCAGATACTAAGTGGTGGAAGGTTTTCAATGATCCGGCACTGGATACGCTGATAGAAACCGCCTACGAACAGAACCTGAGCCTGCAGATTGCCGGGCTCAGGGTGCTTGAGGCACGGGCACAACTGGGCATCGTAACCGGCAGCCTGTACCCGCAAAGCCAGACCATGTCGGGTAACTACAGTTACAATCGCGGCAAGGATACGCCCCTCACTGACAGGTATTTCAGCCAGGCAGGCATTGGCTTTGATGCTGCCTGGGAACTGGACTTCTGGGGAAAATTCCGGCGCGGGATAGAATCCGCCGATGCCAATTTTGTTGCCAATATCGCCAGCTATGATGATGTGCTGATCACCCTGACCGCAGAAGTCGCGAGGACCTATGTCCTCATCAGGACGCTGGAAGAGCGCATCAGGCTGGCCCGGCAAAATATCACCATCCAGACACGCTCACTGGAATTAACCACCAACCAGTTTGAAACCGGCTCCGTCACGGAGCTGGATATGCAGCAGGCGACTACCCAGCTGCGCAACACCCAGGCGTCCATCCCCAACCTGCTGATATCGCTTGAACAGGCACAGCACGGGCTGAGTATATTGATGGGGATGCCGCCCCAGGACCTGGATGAGCTGCTCGGTGCCACTAGCGGTATACCCACTGCCCCGGCTGAAGTCGCGGCCGGTATACCGGCCGACCTGCTGCGCAGGCGGCCGGACATCAAGCAGGCAGAACTGCAGGCAGCGGCACAATCCGCACAGATCGGTATTGCCGATGCTGAGCTGCTGCCCAGCTTTACCCTGATCGGTTCCATCGGCTGGAACGTCAATGATGCCGGTGATGACAGTCTTGGTGACCTGTTCGAATCAAACAACCTGGGGTTTTCAACCGGCCCGGCCTTCCAGTGGAAGATCCTGAACTATGGACGATTGAAGAACCAGGTGCGTGTACAGGATGCCCGCTTTCAGCAGTTACTGATCAATTACGAGAATGTCGTACTGGGCGCAGCCGCCGAAGTGAAGAATGCCATGAGTGGTTTTCTGCATTCCAGGGTTGAGGCCAGATACCGTGAGCAAAGTGCCGCAGCAGCCCAGCGTTCTACAGACCTTTCCATGCTGCAATACGCCGAAGGTGTCAGCCTCTACCAGAGTGTGCTGGATGCGACCCGCTCGCTGGCCGCGCAGCAGGATTCCTACGCGGTGACCCGGGGAAATATTGCGACGAACCTGATTGCCCTGTACAAGGCGCTGGGCGGTGGCTGGGAAGTGCGCCTGGGTAATGATTTTGTGCCGGCAGATGTCCGCGATGAAATGAATGAAAGAACAGACTGGGGTGAATTGCTGGAAACCAGCAACGACAGGGTCCCGGAACGCGACCCGGATGCGGCCCAGCGGAGAAGTCCGGACTGGTAATGGAACGCAGGACATGACGTGTCCTCGTTAGAACAAAAGAGAATCCCTTCTCCCTCCGGGAGAAGGCCAGGATGAGGGGATATAA
>Ga0070722_10000190_pt1 | contig 18515 bp, 15 predicted proteins | sample tdAd001_FD_67276 | JGI IMG/M metagenome (GOLD analysis project Ga0070722, IMG submission 67276) | Marine sediment microbial communities from the Atlantic coast under amendment with organic carbon and nitrate - tdAd00.1 | ecosystem: Environmental > Aquatic > Marine > Coastal > Sediment | place...
AAGGTCTGCCGTGATCTCTCCAGAGCAGACGCTCAAAAATGATTAGCCAGCGGCAGTTAACGACCCTTTTCAGACACTCATAAAAAAAGCCACCTCAAATGAGATGGCTTCAAGTTTAAAAGCTCTATTTATTATTAATTATGCTCTGCGTCGAGCAAATCCTAATCCTAAAAGCCCAACTCCAAATAGAGCCATGATTGCAGGTTCCGGAATTGGCGTGTCTGGTGGTGATACAGATTTATCGCTACCGTCACAATCCCCATCGGGGAGAGTTTCACCAGAGTCACAAAATTGCTGGGCGCGAATCCCGGCTATTGAAAAATCATCCAATGTCAGTCCAGTATCACCAATAGTCCATGAAAATGATTGGATTCCATCAAATCCTTGTTCGCCGAGTCTAAATACGTATTCCCATTCCCCATCAGGATCAATCAACGTTGGATTTAGTCCATTTAAATTACATCCTTGACCACAATTATTCGAGGAGGTGTCAGTATCGAATAGACTGACGTTAGCACCCGTTACTACGGTATCAGTTACATCGTTATTACCTAAATCAAGAAACAATCCAAGTGCTTCTGCATTCCAGGGAGTAACCGTCAGGTCAAAACTAAAGAGACCAGCTGTATCGTCATTTATGTTCAGAACATAATTCCCTGAACCATTCTCGTTACTGGCCCAATCATCGAACGTAATCATACCCCCGTTAGCGGAGCCATGAAAAATCACAATAAATGCAATTACAGATAAAAATCTTTTTATACTCATTATTCTATTCCCTTTATTCAAATTCTTTTAAAGCTGTCCGGTACTAGCTGAGGTACCCATTAAAACAGCGTTTGCATTGAACGAGATAAGCCCAAAGGCTAGTCCTGTGATTACAATCAATTTATACAGTATGTTTTTCATTGTTTTATTTCCTACACATTTGTATATATCCGTATATAAAGCAGAAATCATGCCAAAACTTTAAAATCTCAGGATACTTACTTTTTTTGAAAAGAAAATGTGACGCAGTTTGTGGGATTAGTATCCCACAACAAAAAGAGGGTATATTTTTAGGTTACTATTTCGCGTTCAAAGTATTGGACGCAAGCACTGGTGTAAAACTTTTTTACACTTTCGGGGGTGACTGTAAAGAATCTTTACAGTTTAGGACGCCCTATCCGATTTACTCGAGCGCCCGCTATTGGCCGTTCCCCGCCTCTGGAAATGCGAGTTTGAGTGTCTGCTGTCGGGGTAACAGATGCTAAGAAATAAACAATTTCTCTGCCAGAGTCCAGCAGCTTAAAAGTCAGATCAAAACTTTTAAGCTCAGTCTGAGGAGAGTTGAGTTTTTTGCATACTGTCGCGTGAACTCATTTCAGCCCACCAGCTGCGCAGCCCCGGATTCTCTTGAAGAATCGGATCACTATCAGGAGTATTTTGGAAATAATCAAAAATTGGCGCCAGGTGAATGTCAGCCAAGGTCACATGATCGCTAACAAGAAATTTACTATCAGGGTGTAATCCAGCAATAATACCCATGCATTTTGATATCTCTGGCATTGCTTCAGCTATGGCTAACTCATCAGGCTGCTCGCCAAGCATCGGCATCACAATTCGCTGAATAACCAACTGACCAACAGTACAGGAATAGGTATAGCTATCTATAATGCTGACGATCTGGTTCATACGGGCACGTTCCTTCGCACTTTCTGGTTGCAACGATGGGCCGTCAAATACTTCGTCGATATAACGTTCTATAGCGGTGACTTCGTAAAGTTCGAAGCCATCGTGTTCGAACGCTGGAACTTTGGCAAAAGGGTGACGCTTTACCTGTTGTGCAGGCATAGGTCCCTGTAAAAAGTCCACTTCGACAAGATTATAATCTACGCCTTTTTCTTCCATTGCCAAGCGAACACTGCGTGTATAAGTGCTGTATGCAGGGCCGTAGAGAGTTGGTTTGCTCATTAGTAATTCTCCTATTATGTGAAACATACCGACATTACCATGCAAGCCTATTCCCTTGCTTTCTAAGAAACCAATAAAAAAATTATATGCCGCTTACCAGAAAATAGATTTCTTAAACTGCTCGGATCATAGGGTCAGATCTGACCCCAATCTGCCCGGTTCGGGTATTACAGTGACTCGATGAGTCTGATCATACGTTGTCGGGTCGGTTGATTGGGCAGACGCCCGTATCCCGCGGCCATGTTATCAACCATGTGTTTGAGTTTCGACGTAGCCGGGATAATGCAGGTGACCGCGGGGTGAGCCGCGATAAATTTAAGAAAGAACTGCCCCCAACTAGCACAATCGAATTCAACCGCCCATGCGGGCAGGGATTTGCCTTTGACCTTGCGAAACAGGCTGCCGCGTTGATAGGGGCGATTGATCAGGGTCGCGATACCTTTTTCCCGGGCAATAGGCAGTAGACGATGTTCCACGGTCCGGTTGAGGATGTTGTAACTGAACTGTACGAAGTCGAGCGGCAGTTGTTGCAGTAATTCCTCCAGTTCGTCGTGGGAACGACCATGCGAGGTGGTAATGCCGATGTAGCGTATCCTGCCTTCGGCTTTCCAGTCGAGCAGCGTGTCGATATGGGTTTTCCAGTCGCGCAGGTTGTGGATCTGCATTAAGTCGATTTGATCGACACCCAGTCTCTGCATCGAACGCTCCATTTGCTCGATACCTTCCTGCTTGCCGTTAGTCCACACCTTGGTTGCAGTAAAAATTCCCTGTTTGTTTTTTGCCTGCCCCACTAAAGTACCGGTCACTGCTTCGGCGCTGCCATACATCGGTGATGAATCAATCAGCTGCCCTTGGTTATCAAAAAAAGCCTGCATAACCTCCATCAGTGGCGATGTAACGGCATTGTCACTATCGACGTCAAAGGTACGTGAAGTGCCAAGCCCGATCACCGACAGGCTTTCGCCGCTCGACGGAATCGTCTTTTTAATGACCGTTGATTCTGCTGCGCGTGCAAATCCAGGGGCAAGCGAGTACAGCAGCGATGCGGCTGCGCTGATTTGCAGAAATTGACGGCGTGAATAGTCATGTTTAAACAGGTTCATTTCAAGTCTCCGTTAACGCCTTGCGGCTGATTGCTGACGCAGGTTGTTTTTCTCATAGATTTTACCGAGAAAAATAGCGACCAGCGTCCACAGGCAGGCGAGCAGGGCCGCGACCACGGCGATGGCACCGAGCCCAAGCCCGACACCCTGCGCCAGTACGGTGTAAGTCCAGCCAGCCAGCACGTCACCGCCTCGATAGACGACGATATCAATAACCGGTTTGGTTTTGAACCTTGTTTCGCGTTCCACCCCGGTAAAAAGCATTTCCCGTCCAGGTCTTGTAATTGCGTAGTTACCAGCGCGACGGGTGATTTGCAGGCCAATCAGTAGCGCGAGTCCCGGCGCGATAGCAACCGCGATCCAGCCGAAAACCAGGATTACCGGAACCAGTGCCAGGGTCACCGCGAGACCGAATTTTGTTGCCAGGCGGCTGGTGGCAAACAGGGCGGTGAAGATGGCCAGCGTATTGACGATCAAATCCATCATGCCCCAGTACTGCGAACGCGTGGCCCGGTCATACTCGACCATGACATTTTTCAACTCGAAGTAAACAAAGCTGCTCATCATTGTGTAGAGCACAATGAACAGGCCGATGCCTAACAGGAAACGGTGGCTGAGGAAATCGATAAAGCCACTGAAAAACTCACCACCGATGGTCTGCAGGGTAACGGGGTCGATGTGGTTGTCGAGCTCGTTTGAGTTCCGTGATCTGAATTTATCGAGATAGAAAATGAGTGGCACAATCAACAACAGCATCAACGCCGCGATGAGTAGCAGGTTGTAAACACCGAGCCTGTCACCCAGTAAAACGGGTATTGAAGGTCCCAGTACCGCACCGATGCTTGCACCTGCACCGAACAGTCCAAATAGACGCCTGGATTGTCCGCTGGAGTAGATATCGGACATGAAACTCCAGAACACCGAGACATGAAATAATGCAAAGAAACTGACCCAGACATAAAATGACTTGTCGATAAGGACGGTATCTTCAAACCAGAGTGTAGCGAGATAAAACAATAGAAATGAAGTGGCGAAAAAGATATAGATTCCCGGCACCAGTTTGCGCAGCTTGACCCTGGAGACCACGAATCCGTACAGCAACACGGCAGCGGCGCTGATGAAAAAATTAAGTGTCCACAGCCAGCTCAACTCGGCATCGGTCCAGTCACTGGACATGGCGTCGCGCACCGGTCTCAACACGTAGTACGCTGCCATCAGCGTGAAAACAAACAGGAACGACATTAGCGCGGCGGAAATTTCCTGGGGCTCCACCTTGATCAGTTTGTTAACGAGTTTGTGAAACGGACCAGGCATAGATTCAATCTGACGATTCGATGTTCGACGGTAGACCGCTTCGCTGCGGAAAAGTTTGAATTTCGGGCATCGTGTTACCTATCCAATGGAATCTCTTCCCCGAGAAAATTCCTATGATAGTATCTGTCGCTGGCGCATTCCAATCTGACTCTCGATTTACGCAGCTACAACGGGCGAAAAAATGAAACTTTCTGATTTTAAAATGCTGACGTTTGATACCTACGGTACCCTGATCGACTGGGAGAGTGGAATTTATAACGCGCTCGGACCATTGCTCGACAAGCTGCCGCTGAAACTGGGCCGCGATGAGGTACTCGAGTTGTTTGGTGAATTTGAACTGCAGCAGGAAACCGATACCCCCACCCGGGTCTATAGTTCACTGCTGGCAGACGTTAGTCGATCAATTGCCAAAAAGTGGCAAATCAAGCTTAGCGATGAGGAAGCGATGACATTCGGGCGCTCGGTCAAGCATTGGCCCGAGTTCGAGGATTCGGTCGCCAGCCTGCAATACCTGCGCCGGCATTATCTGATGGCGACGGTGACCAATTGTGACCGCATCAGTTACATGGGCAGTAACGCCAGGCTCGAAATCGAGTGGGATGCGATTTATACCGCGCAGGATATCAGTAGCTACAAACCAGACCTGCGCAACTTTGATTACATGTTCGAGCGTGCCCGACGCGATTTCGGCATCCTGCCTCGGGAAATCCTGCACGTTGCCCAGTCCCTGACCCATGACATGGTGCCGGCAACCAGTATGGGCATGACCAAGGTATGGATAAACCGGCGCCATGATGCCGAGGGGCCTGGCGCAACAGCGCCTCCGCAGGGGGATTACAGCATCGAGTGGGAATTCAACAGCATGGCCGATTTTGTCAAGTCCCACCAACAGGAGATCGCTTAGCTCAGCTGTTACCGGTTTCTTGCCTGGCTATCAGACCGAGCATTATGGCGACGATGCGGGCTGCGACCAGGGCGCCACGACCGCCGATATCCCCACCGGGCATGAGTTCGACCAGGTTGAATCCACATATCCGCGCCCGCTTGGACGCGGCTTCTAGGATATCGAGTAGCTGCCAGTAGGAAAATCCTCCGGGTGCCGGCCCGATTACGGTCGGCTCATCGGCGCAGTAACTGCCAACGCTGGTATAAGGGGTTGCGGCGGGAACGCCCATGAGGATGATATCGGCATCTGCTATATCGCCGGGGGTTAGCAGCGGGAGGTCGAAAAACCCACCCTTCGGTTTACCGCCGAACATGGATTTCATTTGAGGTGATTTGGCGGTCATGGCTGTGGTCAAGCTTGTGATTTAGTGTCGTTTGACGCCAGAGTGAACAGGTTAGTCGCTTTGCTCTGCCCCCGCACCGTGACTTCGCCGATGCGGGTCAGGTCGAAGTCGGGCGCCTGGGAAGCGGTCGACTCGGCAATCAACAAACGGCTGCCGTATTCCTTGTTCAGGGCCTCGAGGCGTGCGGCGAGGTTAACCGCATCGCCATGAACCGTATAGTTCAAACGTCCTTTCGCGCCGATCGCGCCGGCAACCACATTGCCGGTATTGATGCCGATACGGATGTTCAGAGTTTCGCCTTCGAAGTCGTTATTGGCGACAAAGTTCAACATCTCCAGCGCAGCCTGAATCGCATTGCGAGCATGCCTGGCATCAGTGACTGGAACATTGAAAGTGGCCAGGATCGCATCGCCCTGAAACTGGGTGACCACGCCGCCGTGTTGTTCGAGGATGTCCACCATTGCGGAAAAAAAAGAATTCAGCACGTCGACGATTTTAACCGGTCCCAGGGTTTCAGTGAGATTGGTAAATCCTTCGATATCGCAAAACAATATGGTGGCCTCGGTTTGCTGCACCGGGATCGAGCCACCACCCGCGAGTAGTGAACTGGCGACTTTTTCCGGCACGAATCGACCCAGCGTATCGCGAATCACCTCGCGTTCACGCAAACCTTTCACCATGTTGTTGAAGGCCCTGCCGGCATCGTCTATTTCGCGGATTTGGCTATCATTCAAATGCTCGACTTCGTCGAGCTTGCCCGCGTCTACCGTGTTGGCAGCTTTAACCAATTCTTTTATCGGTGTACTGACCTTGCGACCGACAATGATCGAAGCCAGCACCGCGAACACCAGTACCGCGATGCCTGCGAGCATGGCCCGGACAATGCGATCTCTCCAGTCAGTCGATCTCAGGGACGTATTCACATAGGCGCCGACGGTCCACGGAGCTGGACCATAGTGATCGATGTCCCGATGCAGGTAAAGATAGAAATTATCTCCCCAGAAGATACCACTGGCACTGGTGTTGACGAGTTCGCTGGCGATAAACGGGTCTGTCTCATCGGGTGACCAGATGCGCTGCAACACCAGGTCGCTTATTTCGCCAAGCTTAGACAGGGGCTGCTGCTCGCTACCAACGTTAATGGCTGGGTGCGCGAGCACGAATTCCCGGTTGTAGAGTACAAATGGCGTTATCCCGGTCTCTGCGTACTTTCTTGACAGATAAGTGGAGAGTTCCTGCAGCGTGACAATCTGCGCAAAGACACCGATAAACTCACCATTCACATCATGCAAGGGGATATCGTGTAGCAAGGTCGAAGAATTGACGGTATCGGAGAAGATCGGTTCGCGCCAGGTGGGAGATTGCGCACTTTTTACCTGCTTCAGATATTCCTGGATCCAGGGGCTGTGCGACCAGTCTTCGTCGATTACAACCCGGTTGTCGCGGTGCCAGCGTCGGCTATTGCCATCAGGCGTGATAATCGCGACGCCGGCAACTTGCGGCGTCGCCGCCAGGCTACCGAAAATATACTCATCCAGCGAAGCGGGATTGGATAAGTCCTTGACATCGTCTGCAACCCAGCGTGCCTGGTCGCGAATTGGCGCCAGGTGTGCGTCAATGCTCAGTTCCATCGAATCTATTAGCGTACTAGCCTTTCCTGCCAGCTGTTTGAGCGTACTTTCTGCGGCCTGGCTAAAACCAAGATAGAGTACGGTGGCCACGGTGATCGCGAGCAGACTGCTGGTACCAAACACGGTGATCGCAGTGATTGGTATACGATACTTTGCTGACATCCTCGTGGCCGGGCTGGGGCTTGGTTTGAACGAAACCCTAACTTAGGGCTTCTTGCAGGTACGGGTCAAGTCTTAAAAATTTCTACCGCGGGATCTGTTCCGGCAAATTTTTGCAATAACTGTTCGCGACGTGCTGCCGTTGAGTCAATGCTGGCTTGTTTCACATGCCCAAATCCTCTTACCAGTTGTGGAAGACTCGCGATCTCGATTGCCGTATCCAGGTTTTTCTGTGTGGCTTCTTCAAGCAACTGATCGATATCGCTCTCGTAGGCCGTGATCAGGGAGCGTTCCGTTTTACGTTCCATGGTGTAGCCAAATATATCCAGCGCACTTCCGCGCAAGTTTTTGAATCTGGCCAGTACCCGAAAAAACGGCAGTACCCAGCTACCAAATTCGCGTTTGATCGGTTTGCCTGTATGTGGATCACGTTTTGCAAGTAGCGGTGGCGCCAGATGAAAACGTAAACGGTAGTCACCTTCAAACTGGGCTGCCAGGGTTTGCTCGAAGTCACCGTTTGCATAGAGCCGCGCGACTTCATATTCATCCTTGTAAGCCAGCAAGCTGAAGTAGCTGCGTGCCACCGCCTCGGTCAAAGGCAGGTCGGTATCGGTTGACTGCCGCAATTCCTGTTCGAACGTACGCACCCGCTCGATCAGGTGCAGGTAGCGCCCGGCGTATGCCTGATCCTGGTACTCGGTCAGATATGCGCTGCGATAAGCGATGACCTCGTCGAGGGTGGCTGGTTGAGAAGGCTTATGTTCGTTCGTGAGGCCTGCTTCTTTAAGCACCCCGGCGGCGTTTACAGCGTAGCGTCGTCCCCACAGAAATGCCTGCTGGTTTTGCTCGATCGCCACGCCATTCAACTCAACGGCTTCATTGATAGCGTCTGCGCTGAGCGGTATCAGACCTTGTTGATAGGCGACACCAAGCAAAAAGAAATTGGCATAGATCGCGTCTCCAAGCAGCCGGGTTGCCAGCGTGGTCGCGCGCACAAAGTGGCTATGGTTGCATTCAAGCTCTCCTGCAATAGCCTGTTCCATGTCGCTGATCGGGAAGACGGCATCCGCATCGTGAGTGAAATCGGCGGTGGGCGAAAGATGACTGTTGATCACCGCGTGTGAGTGGTCCCGGTTTAACTTGGCCAGTGCATCGTCGGCTGCCGAGACCACGAGGTCGGCGCCCAGCAGCAGGTGTGCCTCGCCGGCAGGAATTCTGACCGAGTGAAGCTGTTGCTGGTTTTCGGCAATGCGAACATGCCCGGTCACCGCGCCGAACTTTTGTGCCAGGCCGGTCTGGTTGAGCACCGAGGTGCCTTTGTGCTCGATATGTGCGGCCATGCCGAGGATTGAACCCACGGTTAAGATGCCGGTGCCGCCAATGCCGGTTATCAGGATGTTGAATGGTCCATCGATGGAAATTCGTTGCGGCTCGCCGGGTTCGGGCCAAACGCTGGCACTGGAAATTGCCTGTGGCTTGCGTAGCTGGCCGCCGTGCACGGTGACGAAGCTCGGGCAAAACCCGCGTACACATGAATAATCCTTGTTACAGGCACTCTGGTCGATCGCGCGTTTGCGACCCAGGTCGGTTTGTTTCGGGATAATCGACAGGCAGTTGGATTGCACACCACAATCACCGCAGCCTTCGCATACCGCATCGTTGATGAATACTCGTTTGGCGGGGTCTTCCAGGATACCTCGCTTGCGGCGACGGCGTTTTTCCGCGGCGCAGGTTTGCGCGTAAATCAATGCGGTGCAGCCTTCGGTATCGCGCAATTCGCACTGAATGGACTCCAGTTGACTTCGATGCGTGATCGAAACACCGTTAAACTCAGACCAGGCCGTATTGCGATAACTTTCCGGCTGATCGGAAACCACGGCGATCCGTTGCACACCTTCGGCACGCAATTGCTCGACGATTTGTGCCACCGAGAGTGAGCCATCGACAGGCTGCCCTCCAGTCATCGCGACCGCATCGTTGAACAGGATCTTGTAGGTGATATTGACGCCGGCGGCAACCGCGGCACGGATCGCGAGCAGCCCTGAATGAAAATAGGTGCCGTCGCCGAGATTCTGGAACACGTGCCTGGTTTCGGTGAACGGCGCCTGACCTAGCCAGGTGGCGCCTTCTCCGCCCATCTGGGTGAAGGTTTCGGTGCCTCGATCCATCCAGGTTGCCATGTAATGGCAACCGATGCCGCCAAAGGCCTTGCTGCCCTCCGGCACCACGGTCGAGGTATTGTGCGGGCAGCCTGAGCAGAACCAGGGTTTACGTTCGGCTCGATTTCTCGGTACTGCCAGCGCGGCTTCCTTGGCCTCGAGGAATGCCAGGCGTTGCCGGATTGATTCGCTGTCGAAAAACCTGGAGATTCGTGCCGCGATGACGCGAGCGATCATTCCCGGGGTCAGTTCACCGAGATTGGTGACCAGCAGGTTGCGATCTTCATCATATTCGCCGACGACGCGTGGTCGGCGGTCGACCGGCCAGTTATATAGTTGACCGGTAAGCTGATCTTCGATCACGCTGCGCTTTTCCTCGACTACCAGAATCTCTTCGAGTCCCTGCGCAAACTGGTGGGTCATAACCGGTTCCAGCGGCCAGCTCATACCAACCTTGTACAGTCGTATACCGATTTGCGCGGCCAGTCGCTCATCGATGCCGAGATCACTGAGCGCTTGCAAGGTATCGAGATAGGATTTACCTGTGGTAACGATGCCGAGCCGCGCATTGTCGCTATCGAGTTCGATGCGGTTCAGATTATTGGCGCGTGCAAACGCCCTGGCGGCATAAATCTTGTGGCGTTGCAGGCGTTCTTCCTGCGCCATCGGCGAGTCGGGCCAGCGGGTATGGACCCCGTCTTCGGGCAATTCGTAGTCTTCAGGAATGGCGACTTCGACTCGACCACTGTCGATGTCAGCCGAGATCGCCGCATCCATGTTTTCGGTAATCGCCTTTAATCCGACCCAGCAGCCGCTGTAGCGTGACAACTCCCAACCGAAGATACCGAGGTCGAGAACTTCCTGTACCCCTGCGGGGTTCAGCACCGGACTGGTGGCGCCGATGAACATATGGTCGCTCTGGTGGGGCAGGGTGGACGATTTGCAGGCGTGATCATCGCCGACCACGGCAAGCACGCCGCCGTAACGTGAGGTGCCGAAGGCGTTGGCGTGTTTGAGTACATCCATGCTGCGGTCGAGCCCGGGACCCTTGCCATACCAAAGACCAAATACGCCGTCGTACTTCGCTCCGGGAAACAGTCCGACCTGCTGACTGCCCCACACCGATGTCATCGCAAGGTCTTCGTTAACGCCGGGCAGGAAGTGGATATTGTGCGCCTCGGTAAATTTCTTCGCCTGCCACAGCGCCTGGTCGAGTCCACCGATTGGCGAACCGCGGTATCCCGAGATGAAGCAGGCGGTATTGAGTCCGCGTTTGACATCGCGCTGGTGTTGCAGAATCGGCAACCTGACCAGGGCTTCGATACCGGTCATAAAGGCCCGGCCCGTAGCCAGCGAGTATTTATCGTCGAGAGAGATTTTCATGAGTGCACCAGGCCAGCGCCAGACTGTGTAATTTTAATGCTGTCGTAGGGAAATAGTGTTGCTAATTCCACGTTTATTGATCTATATTAGAATTTTCATTCTACTAATGATTAATTATTTGGAATAAAATTGCATTATTATGGAATTATCAGCAACCGATATCAAAATTCTCGCGATGTTACAGCAAGATGCATCCTTGACCGCGGCCGAAATTGCCGAACAGGTTAACCTGTCGGCCTCGCCTTGTTGGCGACGCATAAGCCGGCTTGAAAAGGCGGGGGTAATTGAAAAGAAAGTCGCGCTGCTCAACGCCGAAAAACTGGGCATGGGGCTGGTTATTTTTTCCCGTATCAGTCTGTCGAAGAACGATGAAACTTCGCTGCACAAATTTGAGGAACGGGTGCGCCAGTTCCCGGAAGTGGTGGAGTGTTACACCGTGACCGGTTCAGCGGATTACTTCCTCAAAATCATTACCAGGGATATCAAGCATTATGATCGTTTCTTGCGCCGCAAATTAGTGCAGGTGCCCATGGTCAGGGATGTGAATTCGAACGTCGCGGTGACGCAGATCAAGTACACCACCGAACTACCGCTGGAAACCCAGCTCTAGTGATGACTTGTGCCTGGCAACAGGTATATTACAGCTTGACCCTGACTACAATTACGGTGTAGTTTTGTCGGGTACGAATAAACCTGTTAATTGTTTACGGTAATGATCAACACGAATTACACAGTTCTGCAATCACTAACACTGCTGCCCGGCGCAACAGTGGGCGTGGTGCTGTCTGTGGTCGTGGTGGGAGAATTCATGCCGTAGCGGTTTGTTAGACACTTATTTCTAAAAACCCTTCGGCGCGAGTCGAAGGGTTTTTTTTTGCTCTTAATATTTGTAACGGATAAACATGACTGATTCAGCTATCGACCAGAAAAACCAGCCCCGGCCCCGAATGTCGGGGTCCCAACTTCTCATCAAGTTGCTAGAACGCCAGGGCGTCACGCATATTAGCGGTGTGCCTGGCGGTGCTAATTTACCGATGTATGAAGCGCTTACCGCTTCGAGCATCAAGCACGTGTTGGCACGGCATGAGCAAGGCGCGGGCTTCATCGCCCAGGGCATGGCACGGGTCAGTGGCAAGGCGCAGATTTGCTTTGCCAGTTCCGGCCCCGGCGCCAGCAACCTGATCACCGCGGTGGCCGATGCCAAAATGGATTCGGTACCGCTGATCGCGATTACCGGCCAGGTACCACAGGCGATGATTGGCACCGATGCTTTCCAGGAAATCGATACCTTTGGCCTGATGCTGCCGATTACCAAGCACAACTGGATGGTGCGCTCAGCCGAAGAATTACTCGAGGTAATTCCACGGGCATTTCAAATTGCGTTGTCCGGTCGGCCCGGACCGGTATCGATCGATATTCCGAAAGATGTGCAGAATGAATTGATTGAAGTGGAGAGCCTGCCCGAGCCGGGCAGACGGGAAGCCAACCCGGTATTTGATCCGCAGCAGGTGGAATCGATGTTGAGCAGAATCAGGAGCGCGCGCAGACCCATTCTGATGATCGGTGGCGGCGTTATTTATGCCGGTGCTGCCGCGGCGCTGGTCGAATTCGCCGAGCAACTGGACTTGCCGGCGGTGCAAACCTTTATGGGACTGGGCATATTGCGTAACGATCATCCTTTGTCACTCGGCATGCTCGGTATGCACGGCGCGCCATATACCAACCTGGTGCTGGAGGAATGCGACCTGGTCATCGGTATGGGCGTGCGCTTCGATGATCGTGCTACCGGCAAGGTTGCCGGGTTTTGCCCGCAGGCAGAAATTATCCATGTCGATATCGACCATAGCGAAATCGACAAAATTATGCGCTCGGTGCTGTCGATTCGAGCCGATGTGGGCGAAGTGCTGGAAATGGCCAATACAATGCTGGAGCCGCGCTCACGGCCGATCTGGCGCAAACGCGTCGAGCAACTGAAGGCAGGTCACCCGTTGCTTCTTGAGGGTGAAGACGACTTGTTTCGTCCCTATGGAGCCATTAAAGCGGTCGCTGCACTGCTCGATGATTCAGTCAGCATCACCACCGATGTCGGACAGCACCAGATGTGGGTAGCCCAGGCTTATCCAATCAATCGCGCGGGGCAATGGGTCAGCTCAGGTGGTCTGGGCACCATGGGATTTGGCCTGCCCGCGGCTATCGGCATGGCACTGGCCCAACCTGAGCGCAAGGTCATTTGTTTTACCGGTGATGGTAGCTTGATGATGAACATTCAGGAACTGGCGACCGCCGCGGAACATGGACTCGATATCAAGGTCATCATTCTCAACAACCAGCACCTCGGCCTGGTGCGCCAGCAGCAATCCCTGTTTTACGATAAAAACTTCTCCGCGGTGCAATTCCAGCAGAACGTGGATTATGCCCTGGCGGCCAGGGCTATGGGATTTAAAGGCATCGACCTGGGAGTCTCGGACAGTCCGTTGGCAGAACTGGAGTCGGCGCTTAATGAGCATGGCCCCTGTGTTATTAATCTGCCAATCAGTGAAACTGAAATGGTATTCCCGATGGTTGCACCCGGTGGGGCTAATCGCGATATGATTCATGGAGAAAGCGCATGAACCCAACCACGATTTCATTGTTGAAACTGACAGTCAACAACCATCCCGGTGTGCTGGCACATGTTTGCGGCCTGTTCGCACGGCGGGCCTACAATCTCGAGGGGGTGATGGTCAGGCCGATTGTTGGGGGTGCTCCTGATCGCAGTCGCATGTGGTTGCTGGTCAACGAAGAGGATCGACTGCAACAGTTAATCCGCCAGACTGAAAAGCTGATCGATGTTATCAGCGTGGAACAACATGAATTGAAAGGCAGTATTTTTGAGCAAACCGAGGCTTTCTTCGTTTGATATGAGCCTCATAGATCTTCACGTCAGGTATCATCATCAGAATTGGAAAATATCATGTGCGGGGAATGACCTCACTTGAGTTTTAATAGTTACCAGAGAAAAGAAGAGATGAAGGCAGCTTGCGTAATATTCGTGATTGCATCCGTGGTTTACGGCAACGCTATGGCAGCAGATCTGCAACTCATGGGTTCAGTTCAATTCAAAGATCAGCAGGAGGCCGGCTGTGTAAAATCCAGCGAATATAATGGTTGTATAAAAGCCGTGGAAGATTTGAGCGCAATTGGGCGAGTGGGCGAATATCTGGTTGTTGGCGCGGATGAAGGCACAGGGCCGGATGGGGATATCAATATTATTCAGGTCTTATCGCAGCAGGCTGATGATCAGTATGTTGTGACCAACGATATCGTTCTTTTTACCGGCGATAAGGGAAATGGCAAGGAAATGGATATCGAAGGCATCGCAGTTGAGGGAAACTACCTATATGTCATTGGTTCTCATTCGTCTAGAAGAAACACAGTGAAACCCGACAAATCGTATAAAAATAATCGCAAGACCTTTCACAACAAAAGAATTGACGATGAGGTGAATCGTGACTGGTTATACCGGCTTAAGGTGGATGCGCAGATGCAACTCACTGAAAAAAAACGGATTACCCTTAGGAGTATTATTCAGAAGCATAAAGTTCTAAAAACCTTTAGCCAGATTCCGAGTAAGGAAAATGGAATAGATATCGAGGGTATCGCTGTTGTCGATAACTGGATTTATGCTGGATTTCGGGGCCCGGTTTTTCGCGATAACTATGTCCCCGTTTTGAAATTGAAGTTTGATGATCCTGAAAACACAGCCAGTCTGCTATGGGTAAATTTTAGTGGTGGAGGGATTCGTGATATGGCGAAAGTCGACGATGGCTTTTTGATTATTTCCGGTCCCGTCGGAGATGGGCCTGGAACCTACTCGGTGCATCACTGGGATGGTCGCGACATGATTCCGGGGAAAAAACGTGAACAGGCCGAAATCGGCAAGGTAATAAAACTGGGAGAAATCGATCCGCCTGAAGGAGGTAAGGCGGAAGGTATACTGGTTGTCGGTGAAAATGATGGTGGTTCATATGAATTCATGCTTGTTTTCGATGGGGTCAAAAATGGTAGTCCAATGCTGTTTAAATTTTCCAGGGGCGGTAAGGAGTAAAGGGATGGCCCCTTAGTAAAGTGCTGACCTGAGCGTTTTGGTAGAGAAAAGCTCCCAGATCACGTCACCATGTATGGATGTCCATCGATTCGGGGGAGGGGCAGATTGATTCTGGACATTATACCTGTTCGCAAGCCCGGAATTACCGGTACCGGATATGGATCGCAACTGATTCGCTTGCAGAAAAGGTCACTTATAGGCTTAATACGCGAATCTGAAGGCTGAAGTGGTGCCTGCTACGCATGATCAACAAAATACTGGTTGCTACCGATGCATCCGCGGCCTCGAGTCGCGCAGTCAGTTATGCCGCAAAGCTGGCGGTGCTACACGAAGCCGAACTGCTAATTTTGAACGTGATTCGCGATATGCAGCTACCCGAAGAACTCAAACAGGCGCCCGAGTTTGAGGCATTCTACAATGCGCGCGATGACTTGATGCGTCAGGCAGCGGACAAGATTCTAAGCGCGGCAAAGAAAACCGCAAAGAAAGGGGGGGCGAAAAATATTCAGACCGCTATCGGCAGCGGTGATCCAGCCAACAGCGTTGCTGGATTTGGCAGGCGGCGTAACATCGACCTGATTGTGGTCGGTACCCGCGGTCTGAACAAAATCAAAGTGGTTTCGATGGGTAGTGTTTCGCGCAAACTGCTGGATCTCACTGAGATAAATTGCCTCGTCGTGCGCTAGCGCCGCACCGAGCAGCTACTCCTGTCTAAATACAGTTATTCAGGTGCTGGGACGTCCCGCACTCTTGACTTGGTCGGATCGTAAAATGGAAATGGAACCACCTTTGCCGGCAGGCGTTTCTGTTTGCCATCGAGCTTGCCGACTTCGACCTCGGTGCCGAGGTCACTGTGCTCTACCTGGATCCGGCACAGTGCAAAATTCTTGCGCAGAATCGGTGAACGCACCGCGCTGGTTATTACACCCACCTGGTTGCGCCCGATATTGACGCAGTCACCATTGGCGGCGATTTCGTCACCGTTGAGTTCGAGGCCGACTAACACCTGTTGCGGGTTTTGCTGGCGCTTGATCAGGGCTGCTTTACCGATGAAATCGTCTTCCTTGGTTTTCAGCGGCACGGTAAACGGTATTCCGGCTTCGAACGGATCAGTCTGGTCGCTAAATTCATAGCCGGCGAAGATCAGCCCCGCCTCGATACGCAGCATGTCGAGCGCTTCGAGTCCCAATGGCGTCAGATCGAAAGGCTGGCCGGCCTCCCAGATTGCATCCCAGACTGCCGCTGCATCCTTCGGATGACAAAACACTTCATAGCCCAGTTCACCGGTGTAACCCGTGCGTGAAACGATAACCGGGGTACCCATTTCATCACCGATGCGTGCTATCGAAAAGCGGAACCATTCGAGCTCCTCGACGGTGGCCTGGTCAGGGCGCGTCCAGATAATATCTTTCAGTATGTCTCGGCTGTGAGGCCCCTGGACCTGCAGGTTATGCAGTTGGTCAGTGGAGCTGCGTACCCAGACCTCGAGTCCGAGCTTTTGCGCCTGCTCGCGCAACCAGATACCACTCTCATCGTTACCGCCGATCCAGCGGAAGTTGTCCTGGCCGAGGCGGAACACGGTGCCGTCGTCGATCATGCCGCCGTTTTCGTAGCACATCGCGGTATAAACCACCTGGCCAACCGCGAGCCGACGGATATTGCGTGTAACGCAGGTCTGCATCAACAGTTCAGCGTCCGGTCCCAGCACTTCATACTTGCGCAGTGGCGAAAGATCGATCACCACCGCGGCTTCGCGGCAGGCCCAGTACTCGCCGATCGCGCCGTGTTTGGTGTAGCTGTTGGCGAGCCAGTAGCCGGCGTACTCGGTAAAATTGCGGGTGTGCTGTAGTGTTTTGGAGTGAAAACCGGTCTCTTTGGTTAATTGTTTTTCAGCGTCTGTAGTCATTCTGTAGGCCATCGCTTTGGTAAATGTTTGTTTTCCTGAGTAAATGCGCATGTGGATGTCGGTTGGATTCCAGCCGTTAGCCGGGTCGACATCGCAGGGGCAGGCGGACGATACGCATATCATGTCCTTGAGCGCGCGCATCAGTACGTAGTCACCGGGCCGCGACCAGGGCTCGTCGAAATACATCTGGTTGGTATCGTCGAAACTGGTATTGAAGAACAGGTTGATCGCCATCCAGCCGGGGCGCTGCTGGATGCCGAAGGGCGCCAGACCGCGGTTGAAATTTTCTGAACAATTCACGTGCCCGGGATAGCCGAGGTCATCGTAGTACTTGGCGGTACAGGCGGTACCGAAACTGTCGTGACGTCCGCAGGTATCGCGTACCAGCTCTATCATCGGTTCGAAATCCTGGGTATAAAACTTGGCCAGCAGTCCCGGCGCCGGGTAAGAGGCGCCGACCACGTGGCGCGTGCTGGTCGCATCGAGGCAACGCTCCAACCCCTTGTCGAGCGCAGCGGTGTCGAAACACTGGAAGTCCGAGCATTCGCGGCCTTCGACATCGATTAGCTGGATGTATTGTCCGGCTTTGACCTCGTAGACAAACGCGGTGCGCGCCTCGATGCGCTGGTCTTGCAGGGGGTCGGCGAGCGGATCCGGCAGGCACACTATCTGTTCCCCGGCTGCGCGCGGTTGGCGATGCACGAAAACCGTCAGGTCGGTGATGGTATCCTGCTGCTCAACCAGCATCGGCTCTCCGGGAGCGGCGATCACGCAGGTAACATCTTCGGTCGCGGTAAAGCTCACCGAGTCACCGGCGGGTGATTCCTTGCTGAATACCCGGGTGCTGCGTGCGCTATCGAGCGAAATGTTACGAAAGCGCAGGGTGCGCTCGAGCTTGACCGCGCTTGCGTCCTTACCGTCCAGGATGTACTTGAATCCTTCCGCTTCGCCATCCGCGCGCGCGCCGATCATCTGCATATCGCTGCGGCCCTGTGCATCGAAGACCGTGATCTCGCCGATCTGCATGCCTTCTGCGTTGACCAGTTCGATACGGTCGCCGCCGAATAACTCAAGCGCGGTAATCCCGCCCGCCCGCACAACATAACGCTCGGTATCGGGGGGCAGGGTATTCAATCCGGGTTCCAGTACCCGGACCGGAGAGACGAACAAGGGTGCGTTCATAAAATGATTCCTAGTCGGTTTCCAGCAGGTCGTCCTGGACCCCGTATAAATGATCCTTGATCAGATTGACCGCCCGCGTAGTATCGCGCGACGCAATCGCATCATACAGGGCATGATGTTGACTGTTGTAGTAGTCCATACGCTTCGGGGTTAGCAATTTTGACTTCATGCTGCGCCACTGCGAATGTCGGCGAACTTCGCTGATGCGTTCATACAGCCAGTACATCAGTTTATTTTTCGAGCAATGCGCGAGCGCCATATGGAAGGCGGTATCGGCACGGGCAAATTTCTCCGAGTCACCATCGCAGGCTTCGCATTGTCGCAATGCACTGCGCATTTCTTCAAGGTC
>Ga0070722_10000196_pt1 | contig 18016 bp, 20 predicted proteins | sample tdAd001_FD_67276 | JGI IMG/M metagenome (GOLD analysis project Ga0070722, IMG submission 67276) | Marine sediment microbial communities from the Atlantic coast under amendment with organic carbon and nitrate - tdAd00.1 | ecosystem: Environmental > Aquatic > Marine > Coastal > Sediment | place...
TTCGCCCCCTGCAGAGCAGCAGCACTTGCGATCGCATAGCCCATCTTTCCCGAGCTCCGATTCGTAATGTAGCGAACCGGGTCGATAGGTTCGCGGGTCGGTCCGGCCGTAACCAGGACGGTCTTGCCAGTGAGCAGTGCCTCGCCTGTGTTTGCGGACAGTTCCGGGCCACACACAATCGCGGCGATTTCGTCCGGGTCCAGCATGCGCCCGGCTCCGGTCTCACCGCAGGCCTGTGAGCCGTAGTCCGGCCCGAGTATGCGTACGCCGCGCTCCTCGAGCGTTTTGCGGTTTGACTGCACCGCCGCGTTGGCCCACATCACGTGGTTCATTGCGGGCGCTATGGCCAGCGGTGCTTCCGTCGCCAGGCAAAGTGTCGTCAGCAAATCAGCGCCTGCGCCAGCCACCAGGCGCGCCATGATTTCGGCAGTCGCGGGTGCGATCAGAACCACATCGGCCCAACGCGCAAGCTCGATGTGACTCATGGACGCCTCTGCCTCCTTATCCCACAGATTTGCCCGTACCGGTCGCCCGGAAACGGCCTGCAACGCAGTGCCTGTCACGAATTCCTCGGCCGAGGCAGTCATGACAATTTGCACTTCGGCACCCTGCGCACGCAGACGCCGGACCAGATCCGGTGTTTTGTAGGCTGCAATTCCGCCGGTAATGCCAAGCAATACATTCATGGACGTCAGCTTATCCCGTTGCTTGCCGGAATTTCTACTGAATCCGGCTGTCATGGCCGGATTGATGACTTGTCGTCATGTCGCGCATCGGCACAATCGACAGTGATGACGAACGCGCAAGGACAGGGATCGGTCAAAAGCGACGCGGAGCTGCTCGCAGCATGCTTTCACGGTGGCAACGACAGGTCGGCAGCGCTGCAGCTTGCCACCAAACTGCTATCTCGCTTTGGCGGTTTGCGCGCCCTGCTAAACGCCGATCGAGACGAACTCTGCGCAGAACCAGGGATTGGCCCTGCCACAGCAGCGATGATCTGCACACTTCCCAGCTTGGCCCGGCGTTACTACGAGGCATCCCTGCCCCCCGGTGAGGCAATCAGGAGCCCGGCGGATACCGAGGCGTACCTGCAAGCCAGACTGCGTCACCTGGGCCACGAGTTGTTCTGCTGCCTTTACCTGGACAATCGGCATCGCGTGCTGCGTTTCGACGAGATGTTTCGCGGCACGATTGACGGCACGAGTGTCTATCCACGGGAAGTTGTCAAAGAAGCGCTGGAAATCAACGCTGCAGCGGTCATTCTGGCGCATAATCATCCGTCCGGTGTCGCGGAGCCGAGCCAGGCGGACGAGCGCATCACAAGAAGGCTCAAATCAGCCCTCGAGCTCGTCGATATTCGGCTGCTGGATCACCTGATTATCGGTGATGGAGTGGCTACCTCGATGGCTGGCCGAGGCCTGTTGTGAAAGGCGCCAGAGCCCCTTGTATTGCGCCGTTCAGACTGGTATAAAGTTTCGCTCTCTGCCCGCCCGTCGCGGGCAACCTTTTGTAAAATCAGAGACTTAAACTAATGTCCAGGGTATGTCAGGTCACCGGGAAGCGCCCGCAGAGCGGAAATAACGTTTCTCACGCAAATAACAGGACTCGCCGCCGTTTTCTGCCGAATTTGCAGAGCAAGCGTTTTTGGCTCGAATCCGAGCAACGCTGGGTACGCCTGCGCGTCTCGCATAAAGGTATGCGGATCATCGACAAGCACGGCATTGAGAAAGTCCTCGCAGACCTGCGCGCGCAGGGACAGCGTGTTTAAGCGCCGGAGTATCAGCTAATGGCCAAAAGCAATCGCGAAAAAATCAAACTCGTGTCGAGCGCCGGCACCGGGCACTTCTACACTGTTGCGAAAAATAAAAAGCTGCATCCCGAGAAGTTGCAGACGAAAAAATACGATCCGACGATTCGCAAGCATGTGATCTACAAGGAATCGAAGATGAAGTAAGGCGGAACCGCAACTTCTGAAGAGACCCGCTCAACGCGGGTCTTTTTGTATGTGCCACCTGTAGGAGGCCCTTTAGGGCCGAATGCTTCGGCCCTGAAGGGCCTCCTACAGTCCCAATACCCGATACACTTTCCGAATGCCCGAATTACCTGAAGTCGAGACAAGCCGTCGCGGCATTGCTCCCTATGTTGTCGGTGAACGAATCGATGGCATCGTCATACGTGAGCGCCGACTGCGCTGGCCGATCAGTACAGATATAGACGAACGTTTGCCAGGCGCCACGATCGATTCAGTTGGTCGACGTGCGAAATACCTGTTGCTCAACACAAAATCAGGTACGGCAATCCTCCATCTCGGAATGTCGGGCAGCGTATTTATTGTCGAACGCGATACGCCTGCCGGCGTGCACGATCATTTCGATATCGAACTCGCATCAGGTAAATCGCTTCGCTTTCGTGATCCCAGGCGGTTTGGTTCCCTGCACTGGGCTGATGATGCTGAACAGCACTGGCTATTGCGAAAGCTCGGCCCCGAACCGTTGAGCAGCGACTTCTCGGGTGACTACCTGTGGGCAAAGTCACGTGGACGGCGAGTCGGCATCAAGCAATTCATTATGAACGCAGCAATTGTTGTTGGCGTAGGCAACATCTATGCGAGTGAATCCTTGTTTCTGTCCGGAATCCACCCGCGGCGCGCCGCCGGGCGCATCTCGCAGCGTCGCTACGACTGGCTCGCTAAGACGATCAAGGAAGTTCTGGAAAAATCGATACGGGCTGGTGGTACAACGTTGCGGGACTTCTATGGTGGCGATGGCGAGGCAGGCTACTTTCAGCAAGAGCTCGAAGTATACGGACGCGACGGCGAACCGTGCCTGCGATGCGAGCGGCCTGTGTCAGTGATTGTGTTGGGTCAACGCTCGACCTACTACTGCAAGAATTGCCAGCGGTAATTATGCGCGACCGCAGCGTTCGAGCAATGCCAAGCGGACCTTCGGTGAAACGAACTCGGACACGTCGCCACCCAGTTCCGCAACTTCACGCACCAGGCTTGATGAGATGAACGTGTACTTCTCTGTCGGTGTAAGGAACGCCGTTTCGACTTCGTCGGTTAGATGACGATTCATGTTCGCAAGCTGAAACTCGTATTCGAAATCCGATACGGCCCGCAAGCCTCGAATTATGACTCGTAGTCCGTGATCTCTGGCGTAGTCAACGGTGAGTCCCTCGTATCCCGTAACCTCGACGTTTTCAAGATCGGCAAGGGCGCTCGCTGCCATCGCCACGCGTTCGTCCGTCGTAAACATCGGCGCTTTGCTGCCAGGGGTATCCGCGATCGCGACAACGACTTTCTCGAACAGGGTTGATGCGCGTCGCACGAGGTCTTCATGACCCAGCGTAATCGGGTCAAACGTGCCGGGATACATCGCAGATACGGCCATCGATTGTCTCCTTTATGGATCTTTCCCGCATTGCGCGAGCGAGTAACGCACATTGCCGGCGCTTTTTGACTTCACCATGTGCCACCCATTCGGGAGGGTAAGCGCAGGCCTGGCCCGGTCCTCCTCGAGATAAATCCGGGCACCGCTGGCGAGGACCGAGGCCGCACCGAGAAGTCTACACAAATCGTCGAGCATATCGGCAGCAAATGGCGGATCAAGGAAGACGACGTCGAAAGTCCCGAGTGTTGAACCCGTCAGGAACTGCATCGCATCGGTGTTGTGAACCATCGCATCCTGAGCATCCAGGGCTTCGATGTTTTCTCGCAGCACCTTCACCGCGATCGAAGACTTCTCGACGAATACGACCTCTGCCGCACCGCGTGATAGCGCCTCCAGACCAAGAACGCCGGTACCGGCGAACAGATCAAGGCAGCGTGCGCCGTCCAGAGTCGGTGCCAGCCAGTTGAACAGCGTCTCGCGGATGCGCTCTGACGTTGGTCTTAGTCCCTGCACGTCCGCGATATCCAACAGACGGCTACGCCACTTTCCCGCTACAATACGCAGCCGTCCCGGCTTGGGTTTTTTGACGGATGATGCCACCCGGATAGTGTAGGTGATTCGCAGCCGACAGGTGACTTTGTATAACGTGTTTTCCAGAAAAGAAAAGCCTGCTGAGCGCCCGGGTTTCATAAAGCGACTGCGTGAGCGTCTCAACAAGGGCGACAGTTGGTTAAGTTATGATCTCGCTAATCTGGCCCCGGGCGGCAAGATTGACGCCAATGTGCTTGAAGATCTCGAGGCATTGCTCGTTACGGCCGACGTCGGTATCGACACGACCGAGCGCATCATCGGCGACATGCAGGCCAGCCTGGCTCGCAATGAACTTAAAGATATTGATGCACTTCGAAGCGGCCTGCGCCAGTCTCTGACTTCGATTCTCGAACCCGTCGAACAGGCACTCGAAATCACCCGGCAAGACACGCCTTTCGTCGTCCTGATGGTCGGCGTAAACGGCGCGGGAAAAACGACAACAATTGGCAAGCTGGCGAGGCGTTTCCAGGATGACGGTCTGTCGGTGATGCTGGCGGCTGGCGACACCTTTCGTGCCGCTGCCGTTGAACAATTACAAGCCTGGGGCGATCGCAATGACGTGCCGGTCATTGCACAACAAGCCGGGGCTGACCCGGCCGCAGTTATTTTTGACGCGTGGGAGGCGGCACAGGCTCGCAACATTGATGTGCTTCTGGCCGATACCGCGGGCCGGCTGCAGAATCAGCAGGGACTGATGGACGAGCTTGCCAAAGTGAAACGGGTCATCGCGCGCCGTGATGACAGTGCGCCACATGAAATCATGCTGGTTCTTGACGCGAGCCAGGGGCAGAACGCGCTCGTGCAAGCGGAGAAGTTTCACGAGGCGCTTGGACTTACCGGAATTACGGTCACGAAGTTGGATGGCACCGCAAAGGGTGGCATTCTGCTCGCTATTGCCAATCAAATGCAGGTGCCGGTGCGATTCATCGGCATAGGTGAATCAGCGGAAGATATGCAAGCTTTCTCGGCTAGCGATTTTGTCGACGCACTTCTCACGAGTGGCGAACGATGATGATCCAACTCGATGATGTGACCAAGCGCTTCCCGGGCGGACAGGAAGCCCTCTCCGGGCTGACCCTTTCAATCGACAAAGGCGAAATGCTGTTCGTTACCGGACACTCCGGTGCGGGCAAGAGCACACTGTTGCGGCTGATTGCGCTGATCGAACGGCCGACCAGTGGGCAGGTGATCGTGGACGGGCAGAATACGCGGCGCGTCAGACGCCGTAGGATTCCTGCGTATCGCCGGCAGATCGGCATGGTGTTTCAAGATCACAAATTGCTATACGACCGGCCGGTCTCCGACAACGTTGCATTGCCGCTTGTAATTGCGGGCGTCGGTCATCGCGAAGCGGCGCGGCGGGTACGTGCCGCGCTTGATCAGGTTGGCCTGCTGCGCAAGGAAAAACAGAACCCAGAAACACTGTCAGCAGGTGAGCAACAGCGCGTCGGTATTGCGCGAGCAATTGTTACCAGACCCAAACTTCTTATCGCCGATGAGCCGACTGGAAATCTCGACCCGGATTTGTCACTCGAAGTCATGCGCATATTTCGCCGATTCAATGAAGTCGGTGTGACCTTACTCATCGCGAGCCATGACATATCGCTAATCGATCGCATGGGTTGCGGGCGCATTGAACTCGACAACGGCAAGTTATCCATTCACAGTGAGGAGGACGAGTTGTGGCAGTGACACGTCATTCAGATGCTGTCGCTCCGGTCCGGTCATCCGGCCCTCTGGCAACCTGGTTTACTCGCCACATTAGTACTTCCATAGGTTCGCTTGGTCGCTTGTTCCGGCAACCATTCGCCAGCCTTATGATCATTCTTGTCATCGCCGTTACGCTTGCTATCCCGGCTGCGCTCAATCTTGTCGTAAAGAATGCGCGGCTGGTGAGCGAGGGTTGGGACAACGCACTGGATTTTTCGATATACCTCAAGCCTGCGGTAGCCGAAAGTGAGGCCGAGGGACTAGCGAGACTTATTCAACAGCGAGCCGACGTCGAGTCTGTGCAATTAATAACTGCGAGCGAGGCGCTGATCGAGTTCAAACAACAATCGGGGTTCGGAGAAACACTCGACCACTTGTCAGAAAATCCTTTACCGCACACGCTGGTAGTCCGACCCGGGTCCGCCAACACCAGCCAGTCGATGATCCTGTTGCAGGAAGAACTCGGGAATCTGCCTGAATCAGATATCGTGCAGGTCGATACCGAGTGGGTACAGCGATTTCACGCGATTCTCGATATCGTCAAGCAGGCCATTATTATCGGCGCATCACTTCTGGGCGTTGCGATCGTCGTGATTATCGGCAATACGATTCGACTGGACATTCAAAATCGCCGTGAAGAGATCGAGGTAACGAAACTGATCGGGGCGAGTAACGCGTTTGTTCGCCGACCATTTCTGTGGTCCGGTTTCTGGTACGGACTTTTTGGTGGGCTGCTCGCCCTCGGGCTTGTTCAATACGGTTTATTCTTGCTTGAACAACCTGCCGCAAGGCTCGCCGGTCTTTATCAAAGCGGTGTCTCGGTGCTGTCATTCACCCTGGTTGAGAGCCTGGTCTTGCTCGGAATTGGCGTTTTGCTCGGCCTGGTCGGCTCCTGGTTCGCCGCAGCACGCCATATGCGTCGAATTGAGCCACGCTAGACTAATTCGACATAATGTAGAACCATGCCTTCTCGTTAAGTCGTTGTTTTTATAGAAAAAGGCCCCATACCTCCAAAGGAACTATCACCGTTGTTAGCACTCTAATACCGCGAGTGCTAACATTTGCGCTGGAACTGGAGGTAATGCATGACGACAGCAGTCGCACCAATCAACCACGATCTCATATTGGCCGGACCGGTAGGCAGCCTGGATGCGTACATCCACGCCGTCGGTGCCATTTCGGTACTGAGCAAGGAAAACGAGCAAGCGCTCGCCAACCGCTTCCGTGATGACGAAGATCTCGACGCCGCGCGCGACCTGGTCATGGCGCATCTGCGTTTTGTCGTGCATATCGCTAAAGGCTACACCGGTTATGGCTTGCCTCTGGGTGACCTTATCCAGGAAGGCAACGTTGGCCTCATGAAAGCCGTTAAGCGATTCGATCCTGATTATGGCGTGCGCCTTGTTTCCTTCGCCGTGCATTGGATCCGTGCAGAGATTCACGAATTTGTGCTCAAGAACTGGCGCATCGTTAAGGTCGCTACGACCAAGGCGCAGCGCAAATTGTTCTTTAACCTGCGCAAATCAAAGAAAAGCCTCGCCTGGTTATCGCACGCCGAAACCCAGGCAGTTGCTAAAGACCTCGGCGTCAGCCCGAAAGAAGTCACAGAGATGGAACGGCGTCTGAGTGCCCGTGATGCGATTTTTGATCCGGCTCCTGGTGCCGACGACGAGCATTCCTTTACTCCGGCCGCATACCTGCCGAGTCCGGATGCCGACCCGGCCGTTTTTGTCGAGAAAACAGATTGGCACGATGACGCGACGCAACGCATGGGCGAGGCAATGACTTCGCTTGATGACCGCAGCCGACATATTCTCGAAAGTCGCTGGCTCACCGAGAACAAGCAAACCCTGCATGAGCTTGCGGACGTATACGGCGTTTCCGCTGAGCGCATTCGTCAAATCGAGGCGAATGCAATCAAGAAGCTGCGGACGGCGATGGCAGCCTAGCTGGAGCCCGCCCCGGCGGGCGATCAGGCTTCAAATTACGAGTAGACTTTCCGGCGGTAGCGAATCCAGCCACCGTCCTCAATACCGTGTGGGTCATGATGCGTCCAATGCACCAGACCACCGAGCTCGTTCCACTCGTACATGCCGCGAAATTTGATTCGATCGCCCAGGCCGACCGGCACGCGTTGCGCCAGGTCAATGTTGTGCGCAATCAGCAGCGACTGTCGATTCGGCAGGGCCAAGACGAATCGTTGATGTCGCGACCCCTCGTGGTCGTCGGACAATAGTCTTTTGACGAGCCCGCGATCTTCGATCCAGCATCCTGACGCGTTCTTTTTGTAACGCTTTTCGATTTGCGGCCCGCCTTGTTCTTATTTGTATCAGACCAGTCGGCAAGTCCCGATTATAGGCCTCCAGACTCATACTGTCGGGTAGAATAGCGAGCCCGGAGGCCGAGACTTGCAATGACTGAGACAGACGGCTGGCTCACCCGCTACGAGGAAACTCACAGTGACCTGACTAACCCTGTGGTCTATTGGGCTGCGGTACCCATGGTCGTGCTCGGTACCGTGGGGCTACTGTGGACCTTGCCGATTCCAGATGAGTTCTTCGAGATCTCACCTTTGCTCAACTGGGGCACCGCATTTCTGATGGCGACCGTTATGTATTACTTCATTATTTCGCTGTCGCTCGCGATAGGAATGTTGCCGTTTATCGTCGGCGTAGCCGGCATACAAACATGGCTGGCGCAATCGGAATTCTCCCCGCTGCGCGTGTCGCTTGGCGTGTTGCTCGCCGGTATCATCGGCCTCTGGATGGGCCACCGCAAACAGAAAAGCTTGCGCCCCGTATTACAGGATTTACAACTGATGATGATCGGCCCGGCCTGGTTGTTGTCTGTACTTTACCGCCGTATTGGAATTCCGTTTTGAACACAAAAACCTCACAACTTGACCCACTCGATTTATTTGATGTTCGTTCCGAACTCACCGAGGACGAGCATATGGTGCAGGATACTGTCGCCCGGTTTGTCGACGACCAGGTGATACCGATCATGCGCGAGGCCTTCGAACAACACCGGTTTCCTCCCGAGTTGATTCCGCAGGTTGCTGAACTCGGCCTGTTCGGCAGTTCGATCGATGGTTACGACTGCGCCGGTCTGAACAGCGTGTGCTACGGACTGATTTGCCAGGAACTGGAGCGCGGTGACAGCGGCTTGAGAAGTTTCGTGTCCGTGCAGAGCAGCCTGGTCATGTTTCCTATTCATGCCTACGGTTCCGAGGAACAAAAGCAACGTTGGTTGCCGGCTATGGCCCGAGGCGAGGCGATCGGGTGCTTCGGCCTGACCGAGCCTCAGGGTGGCTCCGATCCGGGCAATATGAAGACGCACGCCAAGCGTGATGGTGACGACTGGATCATCAATGGCTCGAAGATGTGGATTACTAACGGTGATCTTGCCGATGCCGCGGTTGTCTGGGCGATGACAGACGAGGGCGTCAAAGGTTTCATTGTCGAAAAGGGCACGCCGGGATTCACCACACAGGAAATCGAAAACAAGTTTTCATTGCGCGCTTCAGTAACCTCGGCACTGTTTCTCGACAATGTTCGGGTTCCCGCAGCGAGCATTTTGCCGGGCACCACTGGTCTTAAGGGCCCGTTGAGTTGTTTGACTCAAGCGCGGTATGGCATCTCCTGGGGTGTCATCGGAGCAGCACAGGCCTGTCTTGATGAGGTGCTGCGTTACACGGAAGACCGAGTGCTATTCAATCGACCCATCTCCCACACGCAGACTATCCAGATTCGACTCGCCGATATGGCGCGCAGAATAACCACCGCTCAATTACTGTCACTGCGACTCGGTCGCATCAAGGACGAGGGCAATCTCAGCCCGACGCAGGTGTCACTCGCGAAATGGAACAACTGCCGGATGGCGATCGATGTTGCAAGAGATGCACGAGACATCCTGGGCGGCAGCGGCATCAGTGCAGAGTACGTGCCCATACGTCACATGCTGAATCTCGAGAGTGTGATCACGTACGAGGGCACGGAGACGATTCACCAGCTCGTCGTAGGCAAGGAATTGACCGGCACTAACGCTTTCTGATGAGCGGCGCTTGACCGCAACTCGCCTGTCCGGGAATCGCGAAGTCTGGCGCATCGCTGCGCCGATGATTCTGTCGAATATCTCCGTGCCACTGCTGGGCATGGTCGATACCGGCGTAACCGGCCATCTCGAAAGCCCGACATATCTTGCGGCTGTTGCCATCGGCGGCACTATATTTGGCTTTCTCTATACCGGGATGAATTTCCTGCGTATGGGTACGACCGGAATCGCTGCCCAGCGATATGGAGCAGACGACAATGACGGTCTGCGTGTGTCGCTGGGTCAGGCCATCATCGTCGCAACGCTGATTGCGATTGCCCTGATCGCGATGCAGATTCCGATCGGGCGAATCGCAATGAGCCTGATCGGCGCCGAGCCCGACGTCGAAGCTTTCGCCCTGCAGTACTTTTCGATTCGCATCTGGAGCGCGCCAGGAACGTTGGCAAACTACGCCTTAATCGGTTGGTTTCTCGGCTTGCAGAACGCGCGCGTTCCGTTGCTCATCTTCCTGACGATAAACGTCACGAATATCGTGCTGGATCTGTTCTTCGTTATCGGCCTCGGCATGAAGGTCGATGGCGTGGCGCTCGCTTCCGTACTCGCAGAATACAGCGGCTTGCTCGTTGGCCTGGTATTTGCGGCGAAGGCCTTGCACAAACGAGCGGGTCATTGGCCACTAGCCCGCCTGTTTAATATTCGAGCCTATTCAGCATTCTTTGCAGTCAATGCACATCTCTTTGTTCGCACAATGGCCCTGATGTTCACCTTCGCATTTGTAACCGCACAGGGTGCAAGGCTCGGTGGATTGATCCTCGCTGCGAACGCGGTGTTGATGAACTTGCAGCTCCTGACCTCTATGGCACTTGACGGTTTCGCACACGCTGCTGAGGCGCTGGTTGGAAAGGCAGTTGGCCAGAAGGACCGTGACGCACTCGAACGATGGGTCCGCCTCGCACTCAAGTGGTCTCTCATGTTCTCCGTCGGGTTCTGTCTGTTCTACCTTGTCGTCGGGCCGTTACTGATTCGCTTACTGACCGACCTTCCCGAGGTTCGCGCGACGGCCATGCGCTACCTCCCCTGGCTTGTTCTGTCGCCACTCGTATCGGTCTGGTCATTCCTCTATGACGGTGTGTATGTCGGCGCAACCCGGGCCAGGGAGATGCGCAACATTATGGTTTTTTCGACGTTCGGCATCTTCCTGCCTGCCTGGTTCCTGCTGCAGGGGTATGGCAATCATGGCCTCTGGCTCGCATTCACCCTGTTTATGGCAAGCCGTGGAGTCGGCATGCACATCGGCTATCGTCGCAAAGTCTTGCCGCAGGTTGTCTAGCAGCGGGTGCAGTCCGAAGCACTGTGAAACAGGTCTCACTTTGGCAGCAAACTTTGATCACAAATAGATTCCTGTGATTGATCTCCTACCATCCGCTAACCAATCGAGCCATTTTGTGGTCGCGATTCCCCATAGATGACTTGTGAGAACGATTATGTGGCTACCTACGCCAATTTACGAACGCATTCCGCAGTTCTGGTTACTGCTGGGTTTGTTGTTCATGTCTTCCGGAACGTACCTGGGCTTTGACTACTCTCTGTCCTTCTTATATTTCGGTGTTGGTTTCGTCTGTTGCATTTGGAGCCTGTCGATTTTCTCGATGCGCCTGCGCGCACGCCAGCAAGTGAAAGCTGAGCAGAGACTCGAGCGGCAGCAGCAAGCTGAAGAGAGAGAACAGGCTAAACAGAAATCTGGCGACGATCTGGGTCAAGGCGCGGAAAACCCCGCCTGAGGCTCATTCGACTATCGCGGTTCGCTGACTAAGCTGCTGGCGGACCGTTTTCTTCGCCCACTGGTAGGCAACGACCCCTGACACTATGTTTGCGGCCGCATAGGCCGCAAATATTCCCTGCGCATCAAAAAGGTACATGCCCACAAACGCCAGCGGCAGGTACAACACCACTATGCGACCCACGCTGATACCGACAGCCGGCATTGGGCGACCAAGACCATTAAACGACGCATTCATGACCATCACCATGCCGTAGGCGCCGTAGCTGATCGGCGCAATCCACAAGAACAAGCTGGCCATACTCACTACCTCGGTGCTGCTGCTAAACAACGCAGGCAGAAAGTCCGCCAGTACTGCAAGGACTATGGCCATCAGCAAGCCGCTCGCCACGCAAAACAAGGTGCACAGCCGCAATGCCTGCAGTATTCGCGACTCCTTGCCGGCCGACAGGTTCTGACCCACGAACGGGCCGATGATCGCCGACATGGCATAGAAAACGACAAGCGTCATCGATTCGATTCGGCTCGCGACGCCGAAGCCGGCGACGGCTTCGGGTCCATAGCTTGCGATCATCGCGGTAATAATCGCCGCGCCAACCGGCACAACAGCATTCGTACCGGCCGCCGGCAATCCAACATGCAAGATGTCTTTCCAGGATTTCCTGAGCTCACCCGGATCGGGCTTGTCGAATGCGAGCATATTCATCCTGCCGTGTAAAAGGTACACCGCACCGACAAATATCGCTCCGCGTGCAAGCAAGGCAGCCATCGCAGCGCCATTCAGTCCCATCGCCGGGACAGGACCGAGGCCGAAAATAAGAATCGGATCCAGGACGACGTTCAGAATCGATCCCGCGATCATCAGTTTGCTCGGCAGCCGCGTATCGCCTGTCGCACGCATACTCGCCATCCCAACCATGCCGACGACTACGAACGGTACACCGGAATATAGGATGATCATGAATCCGCGGATTAGCGGAATCATGTCTTCAGGCGCCCCGAGCAGCCGAAACAGTGGTGTGATAGTGAGCACACCGAGCAGCGCCACGGCGGCAGTAATAAGAAAGGACAACAACAGGCTATCTGTCGCCAGGCGGCGTGCGCGGCGATGGTCCCCGGAGCCGATAGCGCGCGCGACGACCGACGAGGTACCTGCGCCGAGCCCGATCGCTACGCTCGTTACAATCATCAGAATCGGAAAGCTGAAAGCGTGAGCGGCGAGTGCGCGATCTCCGACCCGCCCCAGGAACCAGGCATCAATCAACGCCTGGCCCATCATCGTGATGATGCCGAGTAGCACAGGGGCGGTCATCGCGACAAGGTGATGCCCAACCGGACCTTCAGTGAGCCTGGCTTTCTCTGATTGCATTGGTACCCGGGTGTGGCAGGGGGGTCGGAAAGCACATAGGTTATCATCGACGCCCGACTTCAATGTGGCGTTTCACGATGGGCTGGAAGAAATTGAAATCGCGAACAGTCTGGGAGAATGACTGGATGCGGATTCTTGAGGATGAAGTAATCAACCCCGGTGGGGGCACAAATCAATACGGCTACGTGCATTTCAAGAATCGCGCCGTTGCGATTGTTCCACTCGATGATGAGGATAATGTCTGGCTTGTCGGCCAGGAGCGCTACACGCTCGATGCCTGGTCATGGGAGTTGCCGATGGGGGGTGCACCTCTCGACGAGGAACCGCTGGCGGCGGCGAAGCGAGAACTCAAGGAAGAAACCGGCCTCGCCGCCGACAAGTGGACCGAGTTCATGCGGCTGCACACGAGTAATTCGATAACTGACGAGGTGGGTATTGTTTACCTCGCGGAGAGTCTGACCGAAGGCGAACCCGAGTTCGAAGAGACCGAAGACCTCGAAATTCGCAAACTGTCACTCCTGGACGCTCTTGCGATGGTCGAAAACGGTGATATCACCGATGCAATCAGCATCGCTGCACTGTTGCGAATAGCGGCTATCAGAAAACCTTCTTCGCCGTAACGACATAGCGCATGGGCCCGCCTGCTTCGCGTGCTTCGAAGGGGTAGCAGGTTACAAGGCTCAGAATTGCATCCTCCGTATCGAGCAACAAACTTCCGCGGCGAGAGTCAACCACATCGATGCCGATCACCTTGTACAGATGTCTGCGACCACCGATTTTTTCTATGAGCAGTGACTCACCGATCTCGATGTCACGAAGAAAACTGAAGTGCGTGTCTCTGTGTCCCGCTATAACGCTATTGCCTTTCTCACCGGGCAGCGAGCTTGCACTCAGGTGACCCGGACCAAAGGCCAGTGTGCGACCCGACCCGCCGGCCAAAATGATCAGATCAACATCGCCTGACTTGGCCGACAGCCGCGCAACGGGCCAGGTGTCTGCCCAGGGCCAGGGTGCCTGCTGGTCTTTTTCTACAGCGGCACGTGTCCAAGCCCGTTGCATCAGTTCCTGCGCAAACCATGCTTTGGCTGGAATGTATGCACCCTGGCCAATCTGCCAGAAACCGAGACAAAGCAGACACGCCACGATCAGGTTCCGCGGCGACCTAGTGGGCCAGGCCACAGCGAACCTTCCTTTGCGGCGCGGACATTGCGAGAAGCAATAGCGCTGCTAACAGAGCGATCATCCCGCTTAGTCGCAAGCTCGGGGCGTCGCTTGCTGTGGCCGGAAAACCGAAAATCGCCGCTCCGCTTTGACCGTGCGCCATCAGATTCGGCACCTGTTCGCTCGTAAGCGGGTCGCCGGCGGGGCGAACCGGGGTTTTGTCGACAGCGACAAGGCTCGTGTACTTGCTGACGAGATGGTGCGCGAGGGCAGTTTCCACAATGGCAGATCGCGTCTCGGCTGCATCTGCACCTCGCCGCTCTTTGTCATGCAGATCTGCAATACGGGCGCGCGCCCACAAGGCCGCCACGCCCGGGCTTTGTGCATCGACGTTCAGGATAAGGTCTCGCGCCCATGCTCCGCCGATCGAATCGCCCACTATGCGAATGGAGTCGCCTGGGCGAAACGGCCCCGACGCCTTGACTCTGACTGAAATCGGCTCGCCGAGGTAAAGGTCCGGAACGATGGCCGGGTAGGTGTCGACTACAGTTCCGCCGGGCCATTGCAATTCGATGTTCGTGACCTGTGGGTGCTCGAGTTTGCGAAACAGGCGATCCATTTTTTCGCCAACTTCATGCAGGGCACTAATCGTCGTGAACGTGCCACGCCCGGTCTCGGCCGCCTTGCGCATGAACCAGCTGTTGGGAGCCGATCCAATGCCCACGGTGAACAGCCGAGCATTGCCGAGACGCGCCGCGATCAACTCGAACAATCCTTCTTCATTGCCAACAGCCCCATCCGTAATGAAGATGACCTGCCGCAGGTACGCTTCCACCGGCGGCTTCTGCAGCGCGAGACGTAATGCGGATTGCATCTCGGTACCGCCGTTCGCCTGCAACTTTTTGACGAAGTCTTGCGCTCGCGCAATGTTGTTTGTGTCCGCCGCAACGCTGTGCGCAAACAAGGCGTTTGCATGGGAGTTGAATTCGATGACGTTAAATCGGTCCCCGGGCTGCAACCCGTCAAGCGCGCGCCGCAATGCCTGCCGTGCCTGTTCGATCGAGACGCCATGCATCGAACCGGACGTGTCGACAATGAAGATCATTTCTCGAGGTATGCGTGCGGTGGATGACTCGTCGATGTCGGGCGGTACGACCATGAGCAAGTAGTGTGGTTCCGCGTCAACCGTTTCGATAAAAGCCATCGCCCTTGGGGCGGATGATGCGACTGGACGCCACAGCAACTCGAAATCGTGATCCATTGCGACCTGGCTGGCAGCGAGCGTGACAGCGTAGCGCCCATTCGCTTCTGCGACATTCACCGGGTGATAACGGCTCGCAATGATCTCGAGCGGCATTCCTGCATTGACGTCCACCTGTAAGGACACCCGGTGGCCGCGCGATGCGCCAACCATTGGCGGTGTGATCAGCGATGCGTCATCGACAAGGTCGGTATCCGCCGACCAACCGCTACCTTGCCGGTCGGACGCCGCCGTTCCTGATATGTATCGCGGCGTCAGTGTCATTGGAAAACGCAGACTGAAGGTACCGTCGTCGTAACGAATATTCTCGAGATAGTCGATTTCGACGATCACCGATTCACCGGGCCCGATGTTCGCCACGGAAGTTGTAAACAGGTTCGCGCGCTGCTGCTCAACCAGGCTGGTCTTTTTACCAGCCTGTTTCGCCTGCTCATACTCTTTTCGTGCCTGCTCTTTTTCCCGTACCTCGCCCTCGATAAATCGATCGCCGATATAGAGGCGCATATGATCGACCGCCGCTTCGTCCGGAAGCGGAAATACGTAGATGCCTTCGACCCACTCGTCGCCTTCGTTCCTGAACTCCTGCATGACCGAAACGCGGGCTACGAGTCCGTTGACATTGATCTTGACGTCCGTATTCAGCAATGTCGCCGTTACGTACCCTGCACTCATACGCATCAGGAGGCTGCCTGTCTGCATCTCATGGGGCGTCGGTTCGTCTGCGGCCGCCGGGCCGAGCGCGAGAATTGCCAGAATCAGCAGGCACCGCACTCCTGCGGGTTGGTGTTTGGCCATCACGGGTCTCCTTCTTTGTTGCGATGTATTGCAACAGCTCAAAAGGACTGCCCGTGGACTGCGGCATGGCAATGCACCGGCGTAATGTGGCAAATTGTGGCCAGATACATGAAACAGCTGTGGGAACGGCTTGAGCCGCGACGACCGCTCGAGTGAATTCAGGAGAATATTCTGGCCAAACGTATTGCGATTGTTGAAGACGAAGCTGCTATTCGTGAAAACTACGTCGCGGCATTCAAGCGCGAGGGATACAACGTGGACGCCTATGACGCCCGCGAGCCTGCGATGCAGGCCTTCGATTCGCGCTTACCCGATCTTGTCGTCATCGATGTGAACCTCAGGGATGATGTCGAAGGTGGCTTCGAGTTATGCAGGGAGTTGCGCTCGCGAGCTGCCGAGCTGCCAATCATTTTCCTTACCGCTCGCGACAGCGAGTTCGACGCCGTGTCCGGGCTGCGCCTCGGTGCCGACGACTATCTGACCAAGGACATCAGCCTGCCGCACCTGATGGCTCGCATCGCAGCTCTGTTCAGGCGACTTGACGCCATGCAGAAACCGCAGTCGAAGGACAGTCGCCTCGTTCGCGGTGATCTCGAGATCGATACGGATCGCATGACCATACACTGGCAGACCCATCCCGTTGGTCTGACCCTGACCGAGTTCTGGCTCGTGCATGCGATGGCTCGTTATCCGGGTCACGTAAAGAATCGACAACAATTGATGGACGCCGCACAGGCTGTACTCGATGACAACACGATCACCTCACACATCAAGCGTATTCGTCGCAAGTTTGTTGCTATCGATGCAGGCTTTGATGCGATAGAGACTGTCTATGGCATGGGCTACCGCTGGCTTGCCGACTAGCGCCTGCAGCCAGACATGAATCTCAAGCGGCAGTTGCTACTCGTCAGTTTGCTGATACTTGTTCTGCCCTGGGCCGGCTACCAGTTCATACACGAGACCGAATCTGCCCTTCGCGCCGGACAACAACAGATGCTTGCGGGACTGGCCCGCGCGATCGCGGATTCACTCGCACAACATCCCGAGGAGTTTCCGGCGCCGCAAAGCACCACTCCTGCCTTCGGCGATCAGATTTATGGACATCCTCTCGAGACCCGGCCCGAGATAGACGGTTACTTCGATGACTGGACGCTCGAGCGATCCTCCCTGCGACCACTGCGTGGCGCCGACGGGCCGATCAGATTTGCTATCGGCCTTATCGATCAGGCCGTCTACCTGTACGTCGAAGTCAGCGACAGGAATGTCGTTTTTAGCCGTCCTGGAGCGGTTGCACTCGACGATGGACCACACTTCTCTGATCGCGTCAGCCTGATCAATACAAGCCCTCTCTATCTCAACGAGACAATCACTTTCGCGGCCGAGGCGCCTGGGAATATTGTCGCCGTCATTCGAAACGAATATGGCTTTAGATCGGACCACTCAGTCCTTTCGTATTGGCAGGACGTTCCCGGTGGCTACAGGATTGAAGCCCGCATTCCGGCTAGCAAACTGGGCACGCACCTGGGCATCATGGTCAGCAACACCGCCGATGAACTCCAACCGCCCGTGCGCAGCGTGAGCTTCACGGCACGTACGCCGGGAGCGTTTGTCACAATATCACCCGAGTTGACTGCCGTTCTCGCAAACCATGCACAGTCGGGTCTGCGAATGTTGGTCACCGATGCGTCAGGTTGGCGAATTGCCCGGGGGGGAGACTTGTCGGTTGCGAATGCGGATGCGGCGAGTGCCGGCTCATCCTTGTTGCGGTTCATCTATGGCGCGCTAGTTGAGTCGGGCCAGGAGGCAGAACTTGCTCAACCTGACCCGAGCGGTCGTGAGCAGCAGAATTATATTGTGCAGGCTCTGGCCGACAACGAATCGGTAAGCTGGTTCCGCAGCTCCGC
>Ga0070722_10000199_pt1 | contig 17801 bp, 18 predicted proteins | sample tdAd001_FD_67276 | JGI IMG/M metagenome (GOLD analysis project Ga0070722, IMG submission 67276) | Marine sediment microbial communities from the Atlantic coast under amendment with organic carbon and nitrate - tdAd00.1 | ecosystem: Environmental > Aquatic > Marine > Coastal > Sediment | place...
TTGTAGCGCGACAACCCGCTTAAGAATTGCTTGCTATGTCCGATACAGGGTGAGCAGGCGGCCAACGTGAGCGCTAGCGGTTGGTATGTGCTGCAGGCGCAGCAATTGGAGGGCAGGTAGTACCAGGGAACTGCCAGGACAATCCGCCACATACCCGCGTAAGAAGTATCAGGATTTAGCTATCCTCGCTTTCGTCATCCTGCTGTTGGTCCTCAGGGACGTCACCCAAAATCTTGTCTTTTTCGTCAGGGGTTAATACCACTGTATCATCGTCGCCCATTGCAACCTCCTCGGTACTGGATATTGGTTAATCCTGCTGATGAATCACCATCAGATAAATTGTAGACCAGTTAAAACGGATTTGTGGCATTGGCGTCACAAAATTTTATCCTGGTGATAGCGTATGTGCTCATGACTTGAGTGCTACAATCAGCGAATATCAAAGCTCTCAGCACCGTATACATGAGTAAAAAGAAAATCACCGTAAGCGATAGCATGGGTAGCGTTGAAATTCCAGCCGACGCGCTCTACCAGGCGCAAACACAGCGCGCCCTCGATAATTTCAAAATCAGTTCGTTACGCCTGCCTGATGCCGTAATTCAAGCCCTGGCGTTGATTAAAAAAGCCTGCGCCGAAACCAATTTTGAACTCGGAAAGCTCGACCAGCCTCGCCAGCAGGTAATTCAACAGGCAGCAGAATCAATTATTTCGGGCAGCTATGCCGATCAGTTTGCAATCGATGTGTTCCAGACCGGATCTGGAACCAGTAGCAACATGAACGTCAATGAAGTCATTGCCACGCTCGCATCGAACGAAGATCTCAAGGTACATCCCAACGATCATGTCAATATGGGGCAAAGCTCGAACGATGTTTTTCCGTCGGCCATTCATATTGCCGCCGCGCTCAGGATCCACGAACAATTGCTGCCCGCCCTGCAAACCCTTGAAGCGGCGCTGGCCGAACGTATGCGACAGCATCAGCAAACCATTAAAACCGGGCGCACGCATTTGATGGATGCGATGCCCGTTTCACTGGCACAGGAAATTTCGGCCTGGGCTTCGCAGCTGAAAAATGACCGTTACCGCATCCAGACAACCTTGACTCGACTGCAACAACTCGCGATCGGGGGTACCGCGGTCGGTACCGGCGTCAATACCCCGGTTGACTTTGGGCAGCGTGTCTGCGAAAAGCTGCAGGCTGCGAGCGGGATTCGCTTCATACCGATGGAAAATTTGTTCGAAGGTTTGAGCACGCAGAACACCACACTCGAATTGAGCGGCCAGTTGCGTGTGCTAGCAACCTCGCTGACCAAGATTTCCAACGACTTGCGCTGGATGAACTCCGGCCCACTGACCGGGCTGGGTGAGATCCAGCTCGAAGCTTTGCAACCAGGCAGTTCGATAATGCCGGCCAAGGTCAACCCGGTGATCCCCGAAGCAGTGCTGATGGCGTCGGCACAGGTGATCGGCAACGACACTACTATCTCCCTGGCGGCACAATCGGGAAATTTTCAACTGAATGTCATGTTGCCAGTGATTGCCTATAACTTGTTGCAAAGTATCGAAATTATAAGCAATTCGAACCTGCACCTCGCCAGAGCCATCGATACATTCACCGTTAATAATGACGCGATGAGACAAAACCTCGCGTTTAACCCGATTCTGGTTACCGCATTGAACCCGATAATCGGCTACCAACAGGCCGCGGAGATAGCAAAAAAGGCACTCCGTGATAAACGTCCTATCCTTGAAATAGCCCTGGAAATGACGGATATTGAAGAAGCCAGACTGAAGACATTACTAGACCCCGCAAATCTGATTCATAATTATTCTGAAAATGCGGATTGATTCACTTGCTTTTTAATGTTTTACTTCTAGACTTCTACCTAAATTTCTGAAATATAAGGATTTCTCTTGGCACCGATATCCGTGAAGTTCAGTTCCGTCTATAGCATCGTAACTATCACTATGCTGATCGCAGGGCTGATCAGCCCACAGCTGCAGGCGAATTTCGAACAGCAGCGCGAGTTATTTCGTGACGCGTCGTTTGCTCTTGAGCGCAATCAAATCACCAAATTTAAACGGATGCTCAAGCAACTCGAAGATTACCCGGCAAAACCTTACCTCGAATACGACGCTTTCAGCCGTAAAGTAACCAGGGCGAAGCCCCGGCAAGTCGAACAGTTTTTAGAACAATATGCGGAATATCCATTTGTTTACCATGCCCGCGGGAAATGGCTGAAGGTCCTCGCGCGTCGAGGGGACTGGAAAAATTATCTGAAGTTCTTTGATGATCGCGAGAATACGCGTCTGAAATGTCTCTCCTTTCAGGCCAGGCTGAACCTCGGTCAAACCGATGGCCTGAACGACGATATTGCCAGGGTCTGGTCACGCGGTTACTCACAACCTTCCGAATGTGATCCGGCATTTGCCTATTTTCTGCAGAGTTATGATCAGGCGGAGCAAGCAATCTGGTTGCGTATCGAAAAGGCGTTTAAAGCACGACGGCCAAACCTGGCGCGCTATCTCGGCAAGCAGCTCGATCAGCAGGCCCGGGCTACAGTAGACACCTGGTACCAGGCGCACCGGCGGCCCGAGCGTTCGCTCAGGCAACTGGCCGACGCCGAGGATAATATGCATAACCGCGCCATTATCGTTCATGCGATCGATCGTCTGGCCCGCAAAGACAGTCTCAAGGCGCTCGAACGCTGGAACCTGATCCGCGACGATTTTGCTTTTACCCAGCAACAAAAAGATCAAAGTCAGATGCGAATCGCACTGTCAGCAGCGATTCAACACAAACCCGAGGCTCGTGCCTTGCTATCCAGTCTCGAACCTTCGATTATGAATGACCAGGCTCATCTGTGGTTAGCACGAATTCAGTTGCGCAATCGTGACTGGTCAGGGCTGATGAATACGATCAACCTGATGCCCACACACTTGCATGAAGAAAATGAATGGCAGTACTGGTTGTCACGTTCGCTGGAAGCCGAGGGCCAACTAAGCAGTTCGTTATCCCTGCTCGAACAAATATCCGGCAAAAGCAGCTATTATGGTTTCCTCGCCGCCGATAAATTAAAACGCGATTATCACATCGAGCAGGAGAACGCGGCCAGGGTTGAAATCGATGAAGATAGCTTCCTGTCCGCTAACCCGCACATGTTACGCGCACGCGAGCTTTATTACCTCGATCGCCTGGTCGATGCCAAGCGCGAGTGGTTTCAGGCATTGCGCCATCTCGATCAGGACCAGATCAAACAGGCGGCTACCCTGGCGTCCAAATGGCAGTGGCATGACAGTGCAATTCGCACCGTCGCCAGGACCCCGCATCGCAGCGACTTCAGCCTGCGCTTTCCAATGCCTTACAAGCAACAGGTACTGCAACATGCGCATGAGCGGGAACTGGATCCATCACTAATCTATGGCGTCATGCGCCGTGAAAGTTTATTTGATCCTCTGGCGCGCTCCAGCGTTGGGGCACTTGGACTGATGCAACTTATGCCGAGCACTGCGCGCCTGGTGGCACGCTCACTTGGCATGAAACGCCCACGCAAGTCGGATATTTTACGCGTCGATAACAACATTCGACTTGGTACGCATTATCTTAGAACGGTGATGAATCGGTTTGACAATAACGTTGCACTGGCAGCGGCGGCTTACAACGCCGGCCCCGGCAACGTAAAACGGTGGCTGCCCAAGAATTCAGTCATGTCCGCCGATTTGTGGGTAGAAACCGTACCCTTTAAGGAAACTCGCAACTACGTGCAGGCAGTGCTTGCTTATTCGACGGTGTTCGATAAGTCGTTGGGCAAAAACACCCTGATGTCCAGCCGTATGGGTGATATCAAAACCGTTTATTAAATAGTATATTTGCCCGTATGAAAATATACGGCGATATCTATTCCGGGAATTGTTACAAACTAAAATTGATGTGTGCGTTACTCGCGCTCGAGCACGACTGGATTCCGATTGACATTCTCCGCGGTGAAACCCGCAGCGACAGCTTTCTCGCGTTAAATCCCAACGGCCAGATCCCGGTTTGCGTTACCGACGATAACGAGGTTCTGACCGAATCCAACGCAATTTTGTTCTATCTTGCCGCGGGCAGCGACTATTGGCCGCAGGACAGGCTACTGCAAACCCGTGTACTCGAATGGCAATGCTTCGAACAATACAGTCATGAACCCACGATTGCGGTGGCGCGTTTCATCAAGGTCTACCAGCATATGCCGGATAATCGAATGGATGAGTATAACAGCAAGCTCAAAGCCGGTTATCGAGCACTTGACCTGATGGAAGAGCATCTCGGGAAGCGTGATTTCCTGGTTGGCGAGCATTGCAGCATCGCCGATATATCACTGTTTGCCTACACCCATGTCGCCCATGAGGGGGGATTTGATTTGTCTGCTTACCCATCGATTCAAAACTGGATTGCCATGCTTGAAGGCTTGCCGGGTTTCGTTGCCATGCCTTCTGCGTGCTCGCGTTAGACCGGTAATCTGCCAAGCCAATTGTATTAAAAAATAACAGTGTTTATACTTCACGCAAACCTGGAAACAGGCGCTTTTTGACTATCCAACCTGGAAACTACTTAAAACCGTGACCAATTTTAATCAACAGCTCGACAAGATCAACAACGAACCCGGATTCATCGCCGCCCTGGACCAGAGCGGAGGCAGCACGCCCAAGGCTCTGGCTAACTATGGAGTCAAGGCCGATGCTTATAGTAACGACGATGAAATGTTCGAAGTTGTGCATAACATGCGCAGCAGAATTGTTACCAGCCCGGCATTTAGCGGGAATCGCATTATGGGAGCAATCCTGTTCGAAAACACCATGGATAGAGAAATCGAAGGGCAGGGGACTGCCGACTACCTGTGGAACGTCAAACGCGTGATTCCTTTTCTCAAGGTCGACAAGGGTCTCGCCGACGAAATCGATGGCGCGCAGATCATGAAACCCATGCCCGATCTGGATGCGCTGTTGCAGAAGGCCAAACAGAAAAATGTGTTCGGTACCAAGATGCGCTCGGTTATCAAGACCGACAATGCCGATGGTGTCAATGCTGTAGTCAGTCAACAATTTGAAATAGGGCGTCAGATCATTGATGCCGGACTGGTGCCGATTATCGAGCCCGAAGTTGATATCAACAGTCCGCAAAAAGCGGCGACTGAAGAATTGTTGAAAACCTCACTGCTAAAGCACCTCGATCAACTCGGCGAAGGACAACTGGTAATGCTCAAGTTAACCTTGCCCGAAACGAATAATTTTTATGCCACCTGCATCCAGCATCCTAATGTACTCAAGGTGGTTGCTCTTTCCGGCGGTTATTCCCGGCAAGAGGCGAACCAGCGACTCAGCAAGCAGAATGATATGGTTGCGAGTTTTTCACGTGCTCTTAGTGAAGGACTAAGCGCGCAGCAAAGTGACGATGAATTTAATAGCGTCCTGGATGCTTCTATCGAAAGCATTTTCCAGGCTTCCAGCACCTGATCCAAAACCAGAAGATAATCCACATGAAAACAAACATAATCATTGCCGCAACAATCCTGCTAAGCGCCTGTTCCAGTATGGAATTAACACCTGATGGCGAAAAAGTACGCTTGCTGGGACCAAGCGAAGTCGGCAGTTGTCGAGAGCTTGGCAGAACCAATACCTCGGTAACAGCCGCGGTCGCTGGCATCGAGAGGCCGGACGACACCATCTCCAAGGAATTGGTCACCATTGCCAGTAATGGCGCAGCTCGTATGGGAGGAGACACGATTGTCCCGCTAACGGTGATGGAGGCAGGACAACAAACCTTCGTGGTTTACAAGTGCATTAATCCTGACGGTTAACAGCCGCCAGGCAGCGTATAGCTTTACTGGTTTTTCACCATCACCCGGGTCGCCAGGGCATGCGATATCTCCGCATGCGTCTTGGTGATATCGTCACCCGGGGTGAAATAGATTAGTTCGTCGCACATCGATTCGAAACGTTGCTGGCTGGGGCCCTTGATCGCATGGTCCGAGGTTACCCCGTAAATATACTTGCCCCGTGCCCGGGCATAACCGCATTCGAAGCCGGTCCAGGCTTCGGCTTCAACACCTTCCAGAATGACGATTACGATATCTGCCCTGTCGAGCTCTGCTTCATAAAAAGCCTGTATTTCACGACGAGACAGGTTCTCGGAATCCAGTTCCAGGTCGATCTGGGGGATCAGGATTTCCATGTAAGGATTGTCTTCGGTAATCATATCGCGTAGCGCCAGGTTCCACACCCTGGCCGCTTGCGAACTGTTATAAGCAGCAAGATAAGCCCTGACGCCATGGTGAATCCCCATGTTGACATTATGGGTAATCGATTCGGGCTCCGGATTGGTTTCCTTTTGTGATGCGATATGCAATGCATCCTTAAGCGTAATTTCGCCGGTCATCAAGGCATTACTGATAATCACACCGTTGATATTGGGCAGATAGTGCAGCCTGGCGATATCGTCGAGCGTTCTAACCGTCCCGCTGGAATAAACTGGAATCGAAACATCGTGGCTCATTTGCTCGGTCAGGGCGATGGCTTCGTCATACTCGGAGGCCATCAGCTCGGTACCTTTGTGTACTACACCCGCAATCCCGGTCATTTGCAGGTCTCGGATCAAATCCTGTGGCATGAAAGCGGTTTGCGTTTTCCAGCCATCAATCATTACATAGCCGTTGCGTGTAGTCAGGTGCACGATGATTCCACCCGGGTGTCGACTGGCTGCCTCTACTACCAATGGTGAATCGGTAATTGCGATAGTGCCCAGCACGACACGCGCGGCACCCGCTTCAAACCAGTCGTTAATCTGGGCCAGGGTCCTGATACCGCCCGCCACCTGTATCGGCACATCGGTTTCGTTCAGCAGTTCCCTGATAAGCAGTTCATTATGCTCAGGCTTCGATCTGGCTGCATCAATATCGACAATCTGCAGCACTTGCGCGCCATCGGCGACAAAGTTCTGCACTGCCTGCCTGGGTGATATTTCGTGGACAACATCGTTGCTTTCATCGGCGGCACCGGTAATTACCTTGCCGTTCTGAATCTGAATCTCTGGTATTATTATCATCGTCGTCTGGCCCCGTTTCCAATGGATCGCATTATATCAAATAGTTTTACCACCGGGACTAACATTTCATGACACAGGCTCAATTTGGGTAGTAAGCATGCCGTCAGCGAGTTAAATGATTCTTATAAAATTGGACGAAGACGAACAGATTTCAAAAGTCTTGCCACAGAGGGTAATACATCAGCCAATCGCGGGAATCCGCGCCAGCTAGTTTTCCTACTCATGCATATCTTGCCTGTATTCCAGGATCTGGACATATTTGGCTACAATCGGATAAATCGATTTTCTGAGTACGGTTATCAGATGCTGGGTTGCGCTTCTATTTAGTCTACTCTTAGTCGGGGTGGCTACGTGATGCCATCAATATTTCAAATTCAGAAATACTTCCTTCGTCGGTGCTCTCGATAACCTCTATCAGTGGCTGGTCGGTCGAATGTGAATTATTCCAATTGTTGATGAAAGCTTTCCTGCCGATCTTCATAAGTTCCCGATACTTAGGATAGGTTTCAGATTCGTAGGCATCGATCAGTTTGGCCTGATTTTTTTTAAAAACATCATCCAGTTTCAGAAAATTGCGATAAACTTTCTGGAGATTGTATCGAATCACGAGATCCCGCAAGTCATACTTGTCGTCGGGAATCTTAAACAACGTTAGCTCACAACAGTTTAGAGGCTTGTTTTTATCGGTTGGATTCAGCGGCAGAACTTGATCGAAATAAAGCATGTTAAAAATTCCCAATTGCAGGGACGACGCAGGTAGCATCGATTCACGCGTATATCCCAGGATCGGAGATCGATACTTGCGAGAGCCGGTGTTCAATGAGATCAAACACCGGTATTCGGTAAACTTGTCTTTCTTTGTGTCGATATCGTAGTCATGTATCAACATGAGTTGTTTGCTGCTGTCCAGCAGAATATCTGCAGGTTGACCCGGCCTTATTCCGATCGCATTTAGTTTTTCTACTATGCCCATTGTTTTGCAGAAAAATTCCACCTTCAGATGTGTTGAAACCCGCTGGACTGCCAAACTAATACTACTAAATATTATTATAAACAAGACTTTATGGGTCATACTTATCACTTTACTTTATGAATATCAAGTAAAACTGTTATTCGCCGATTTTTCTAACGCTGTGATTCCGGCTATTATTTATAGAATTGCCGACGTGTGAATGTGGTCACGATAACCACAAACTATTTGGTGAAAAAATGTTATCGCTGTACGGAGAGATGTGATGAATGAGCAATTCGAACGTTTAGAAGCACTTTCGCAAGAACAACAAAAACTAATTGAGGAGTTGGAAAAAGAGAACCAGTGTTTAAAAGCACAGACTCAAACTTTGAGTAATCGAATCCAGGAATTAGAACAGCAGCGGTTATTGATTGATAGAGAGATGGCTGAGATACCAATTGATTTTGATTTAATTCCGGAGGATGACCTGAATAAAAATTAATTCTGGTGGGCAATTGCGCAGCGTTAGTTCATTGTTGCTTAAAAAGGGGAGTGTTAGAATTCTTCCGTGGATTTAATTGTAATCCCTGTCCATCATTGATGCGCTTATCCTTGCCTTCTCATTTCAACGATCTAATAAATGTTTCCGATAAATTTGTCATCTGCGTAACTAATTTGGGTACATTTTATGACTGAATGCTATAGAACATTCGAGAAAAATATGATTATTAATAATAAATACAAACACTTATGAACAATACAGAACCCGTAAAAGTGTTATTTGTGTGCATGGGCAATATCTGTCGTTCGCCAACCGCGCACGGCGTATTCCAGTCGCTGGTTGCTGAGCAAGGCCTCGAGGAATCTATCCAGGTGGATTCAGCCGGCACCCATAGCTATCACACCGACAGTCCTCCGGATTTACGTTCGCAGGCGACTGCACAGTCCCGCGGTATCGATCTTGCCGGACTGCGCGCACGCCGTTTTGTAACCACCGATTTTGCCGAGTTTGATTACCTGCTGGCTATGGATCACGTTAACCTGGCGGACATGCTTGCACTCAAACCCGATGGCAAAACCCGGGCCAGGGCAAAGTTGATACTGGAGTTTTCAGATAAGTTCGAGCAGCCGGAAGTACCTGACCCTTATTTCGGTTATGATGGTTTCGACCTGGTATTTGACATGATCGATGACGCTGCCCACGGATTGCTGAAAGATATACGTTCGCAGTATGGAATTTAGTTGTAAGTCAGAAACTTTCTGGCGCTAGCCACGTATTTTTTCCGCCGCCAGAACAGGGTCCATTTGCCACCCCCCAGTTGTTGCCAGAGCACACCACAGCGTATGCCAGCAAGTAGCAGAGCTCTGATTTTGGCCGCGTTGTCATCGTTACGCAGATAATTCTGATCACCCCTTACCAGGATACGAGGACTGAGGGAGCTGATGCAGTTCTGGTAGAGACCATCAATCTGGTTGATCACGCTGCCGCGACTCATATCGAATTCGCTGGTACTGTGCTCAATACGCTCCAGGCCATTGAGTAATTCCGACGCCAGATTGTGGTTACCTAATACCTGCGTCGAGATCTTCAGCATCGACAGCAGGTAGTAAGCGATATTTCTACCGGGAGTCCGGTTTTCGCCGCCCAGATAGTCCCCCAGGGCTTCGAAACCTCGTGACAGACAGGTAATATCGCCCAGGGCGTCTCTGGTTGTCGCCGCGTCAATCGTGAACAGGCTATTGAGACTGCAATCGAAGGCGGTTGTATCACAGTTCCCATGCAGGGCGAGTTCATCGACCAGGGCCGCAGCCTGAAACATCCCGGCAAGCGCCAGGGTTTGATTTTCAAGTTTATTCACTGGTTGTAAGCAAGTTCGATGGTGCCACCGCCGAGGCACTGCTCATCACTGTACAATACCAGTGCCTGACCCGGGGTAATCGCTCTTTGCGGCGCGCTGAATTCGATGCTCGCATTGACGTCGTCGATTGAGCTTATTCGACAGTTGGTATCCTGCTGCCGATAGCGGATTTTAGCGCTGCAGTTAAATGGAAAACGACCTGCTGGCTGCGTAATCCAGTGTAAATCGGTAATCTGACAATGCGAGTGATACAGTTGCGAGTTATCCACTCCCTGTGCGACGATCAGGCGATTTTCAGGTAACGCTTTGGCAACAACATACCAGGGTTCATCGCTGCCCGTTTCGGTGCCGCCAATGCCAAGACCCTGGCGTTGGCCGATGGTGTAGTACATCAGGCCGCTATGCTCACCGAGTAGAGTACCGTCGACACTGATAATTTCTCCTGGCTGTGCTGGAATAAAACGTTGCAGAAAATCTCTGAACTTGCGCTCGCCGATAAAACAGATCCCGGTGCTGTCCTTTTTGGCATGCACCACAAAATCCTGCTGCCTGGCAATATTACGTACTTCCGTTTTGTCGAGTTCTCCAATTGGGAACAGGGCATGTGCCAACTGATGCTGATTCAACGCGTAGAGAAAATAAGACTGGTCCTTGTTGGCATCCAGGCCGCGCAATAATTCAAAGCTGTCTTTGCGCTGTCGAGTGCGCACGTAATGACCGGTGGCTATCCGCCTTGCTCCGAGCACCTGGGCATGATCCAGGAAGGCCTTGAATTTTATTTCACGGTTGCACATGATATCGGGATTCGGCGTCCGCCCGATACGATACTCGTGCAAAAAGTACTCGAACACGTTGTCCCAGTATTCGCTGGAGAAATTAACCGTGTGTAACGGGATATCGAGGCGATCACAAACCTGCTGAGCATCAGCCAGGTCTTCACTCGCCGAACAGTATTCCTCGGTATCGTCTTCCTCCCAGTTTTTCATGAACAGGCCTTCTACCTGGTAACCCTGCTGCAGTAACAAATAGGCAGATACTGAGGAGTCGACACCACCGGACATACCGACAATGATTTTTTCTGGTTTAACAGAGCCCATGGGTGGATTCAGTTAGCGGCAAGCTCTGGATTATAGGCAACAGGAAAATCGCGTTTGCGTTCCCAGTCCGCGAGTGGCTGGATATAGGGCAATTCGCCGTTGTCACGATACCACGAGTCGACGACGAATCTCTGCTCGTTATCGAGTTCGGTAATAGTGGCCGTCCAGTGGGTGGCAAACCAGACTACGCGACGTTGTTTGGGATCGACTCGATGCCATTTCAGCAGGTTCAGTTCTTCTAATGCGTACAGGTACTGGATGGTATTGGTTGACTCGTCGATGCAATCCATTTGGCGGACAATGTCAGAACCCGGGTAGTTGCCGCCCTTGTCACGAAAAGTCCCCGATAATTCCCCGCTGATACGTTCCATGGTTGCAACAGCCCGCCTGATGGCCTGTTTTTCTGCGGCGCTATCGACACTTGTGGGCGTGAATAGCGCCTTGATCTCGTCCCAGTTAGCGACACTGTAGTGGAGTTCCTGGGTGGTCTTGCAACCAAAATCGTAACACTGCACGAAATAGGGCGCCGCCGACGCCGGACCACTCAGGGCAAGTACCAGTAAAAATCGAACGCTCAGCATGTTTATGCAAATTCCTGGCTAATGACATCCAGCGGATAAGCGGGCCGCTGGCGGAAATCTTCGATACATTGCAGCACCATTGGGCTGCGATGTTGTTCACGACAGGATAATACCTGTGCGTAACTCAACCACTCTGCCGCAATAATACCCTGATCCAGTTCACCTTCAACAAGATCTCCCACCACACCGCGAAACAGGAAGCGCAAGTAGGTTTTCACTGAAGATTCACTTGGCTTGAAACGGTATATGCCCTGTAACGCCTGCGGGGTGAATTGATAACGAGTTTCTTCCAGAGTTTCGCGAACGACCGCTTGCAGCAGCGTTTCGCCCGGCTCCAGGTGTCCAGCCGGCTGATTATAAACGATGCAGCCGTCGACAAGCTCCTTTACCAGCAGGAACTTGCCGTCACACTCGCATAGCGCCGCCACCGTGGTATGGGGTTTCCAGACCGTTTCAGCCATCTTGCGTGTTGCTCCACCAGTGGGCCAGCCCCTGGGCATTGAGCCTGATATCAGTTCGTAAAATTCTACGCAATATGGCGTTATCGTCGCCTGCCAGGCCCTTTAAAATTACACTCTGCAGAGCCTTTTCGAGTGATGTCGCGTAATCCGCTGCGGTACTATCCATTTGCCTGCACAGATCGGCGTATTCATCGATCCATTGATTAAAGCTGGATACCTGCGCTGCCGGATTCACGAACTCGCCATAATGAGTCAGGTATAATCTGGTCGGGTTGAAACTCATGATTCGTGAAATTGACTGGTGTAATGCCGGGGGGTCAAATTGCACCGGCGGCGTAGTCGGAATCAACCCCCGGGCGAGCTTTTTCATCGGCGCGTAGCTGATACCGAAGGTATCCCCGGTGAATACACCACCGCTGACCTGGTCGTAGATACAGAAGTGATGTCGTGCGTGACCCGGAGTATCAATAAAAACCAGTTCCCGGCCGCCAACCTCGAAACAGGCAAGATCCTGCGCAAGCTTGACGCGCGTTTCGGGTATCGGTTCGATGCTGCCATAGAGCTGGTTGAATGTTTCTTCGCCATATACATCAATCGTCCCCGCGATCAGTTTTTGCGGATCGATCATATGTCGCGCACCGCGCGGATGAATAATCAGGCTGGCCTGGTCGAACTGCCGCATCATTTCGCTGGCGCCGCCGGCATGATCCAGGTGCACGTGGGTCGGGATGACGTACTTAACCTGGGATTTTGCAATTCCGAGTTCAGCCAGAGTTGCCAGTACATTGGGAACCGAATAATAGGTTCCGGTTTCGACGATAGCGACTTCATCGGCCTGTCGAAGCAGGTAAATAGCGGCTACCCGGGGTTTGACATAGAGTGCGTCGATACAGTAGACGTCATCTGCAAGGGCAACATATTCAGCCATAGGTCATTTAGACTTGCAGTGCTCGGCCATGAACAACCAGGTTTCAATGACCGAATCCGGATTCAGCGATATGCTGGAGATCCCCTGTTCCAGTAGCCATTCGGCAAGATCAGGATGATCCGACGGTCCCTGGCCGCAGATCCCGACATACTTGCCGGCGGCTTTGCAGGCCTCGATTGCCTGCTGTAACAATTTCATTACCGCCGGATCGCGTTCATCGAATGATTCCGCAACCAGGCCCGAGTCGCGGTCCAGGCCGAGGGTCAATTGGGTCAGATCATTCGAGCCGATAGAAAAGCCGTCGAAGTATTCCAGGAACTGATCGGCCAGGATTACGTTGGCCGGAATTTCACACATCATGATGACCCTGAATCCATCGACGCCGCGTTCAAGCCCGTTTTCGCGTAGTAATTCATGGACTGCCCTGGCTTCATGCAAGGTACGCACGAACGGAATCATGATTTCAAGATTCTTCAAATTCATTTCATTGCGTACGCGCTTGATCGCTTCACATTCGAGTTCGAAACACGGCCTGAAGTCATCGCTGATGTAACGCGAGGCGCCGCGGAAGCCCAGCATCGGATTCTCTTCATGTGGTTCGAAAATGGTGCCGCCGAGCAGGTGAGCATACTCATTCGATTTGAAGTCCGACATACGCACGATTACGCGCTGCGGTGCAAATGCCGCGACCAGGGTGGCAATGCCTTCACTGAGTTTGTCGACGTAATACTCGACGGGTCCGGCATAGCCGCTAATGCGCTGTTCAATTTCGAATTGCAGTTCTTTGTCCATGCGCTCAAATTCCAGCAGCGCACGGGGGTGAATGCCAATCATGTTGCTGATAATAAATTCGAGCCGGGCGAGTCCGATGCCGGCATGCGGCAATCTCGAAAAACTGAAGGCGCGTTCCGGGTTACCGACATTCATCGATACCTTGACAGGAATCTCCGGCATCTTCGACAACTCGTGTTGCTGATAGTCGAATTCGAGTAATCCTTCATAGGCGTAACCGGTATCGCCTTCCGCACAGCTGACGGTAACTTCGTCGAGATGCGCAATATCCTCGGTACAGGTGCCGGTTCCGACCAGTGCCGGAATACCCAGTTCGCGTGCGATGATGGCGGCGTGACAGGTACGGCCACCACGATTGGTGACAATCGCGGAGGCCTTCTTCATGATCGGTTCCCAGTCCGGATCGGTCATATCGGTCACCAGGACATCACCAGGCTCGATCTGATCCATCTGCGACAAATCGTTTATCACCTTGGCCGGGCCTTGCCCGATTCGATTACCGACGGCACGCCCGCTCACCAGCACGGCTGATTTTTGTTTAAGCTGGTAGCGCTCAATAATTCGGCCGGCACGGGATTGCACCGTTTCAGGGCGCGCCTGGACGATGTAAAGCTTGCCATTCTCACCATCCTTGGCCCATTCGATATCCATCGGACGGCCATAGTGTTGTTCGATGGTTACGGCCATTTTTGCAAGCGCGGTAATATCGGCGTCATCAATCGAGAAAAGGTTGCGCTCCGCTTCATCGACGTCGACCGTCTGAATCGCCTGTTCGGGTGAGTCTTGTGTCGCGTAAACCATCTTGATCATTTTACTGCCACGATTTTTCTGCAGGATGCTGCGTTGGGCATTGTCCAGGTTATTCTTGTAGACATAGAATTCATCAGGATTTACCGCACCCTGTACCACGGTCTCACCCAGCCCATAGCTACTGGTTATGAAGACAACGTCTTCGAAGCCTGATTCAGTATCGATGCTGAACATAACGCCACTGGCGGCGAGATCGCTGCGCACCATACGCTGAATTCCCGCTGACAGCGAAACATCGGCATGCGCGAAGCCCTGGTGAACCCGATAGGAAATAGCCCGGTCATTGAACAGCGATGCAAACACCAGCTTGATCGCGTGCAGCACGTGATCGATGCCGCAGATGTTCAAGTAAGTTTCCTGCTGTCCGGCAAAAGAAGCATCGGGCAAGTCTTCCGCGGTGGCAGAGGAACGCACAGCCACGGTGGCATCTTTACCGTCGCTGGCCATCGCCTGGTAAGCCTGCGTGATATCCTGTTGAAATTGTGCGGGCAGGGTAGCATCGACAATCCAGCTTCTTATTTCCTTGCCCGCCACGGCCAGTTGTCGCACATCGTCAGTATCGAGCTGGTCGAGCGTGGTGTGAATCTGCTGACGAATGCCGGCCTGGTCGAGAAAGTTGTTAAACGCGTCAGCCGTGGTCGCGAAACCACCGGGCACTTCAACCCCGAGATTTCCCAGCTTGCCGATCATTTCACCCAGCGATGCATTCTTTCCACCGACCCGGGGGACATCGTTCATACTCAGCTGATCCAGCGGCACAATGTTTTCTGACATAATATTATTCTCGGTGTGACAATCGCAGTTACGTGTTGGGCGCCGATTATACTAGTATATGAACATCAAACTGAAGCCAATTCAGGGGTCTCACAGCTAACATGCAATCACCTACACGCCAGGTATTTTTCCTTTCCAACGGCACCGCGATCACCGCCGAAACACTTGGCTTGAGCCTGCTCGCACAATTTCCCGACCACCAGTTCCAGACTCGAACCATTCCGTTCGTCGACACCCTCGAAAAAGCACACGCAGTCAACGATGAAATCGATCGCAGTATTCATGAAACCAACCAGTATCCAATCGTAATATGTACCATGGGTGACGCCGCGCTGATAAAGATCATCAACCAGAGCAGGGCGCTGGTAATAGACCCCTTCGGTGACATTCTGCCGCGCCTCGAAAAAGTGCTCGCGGCCCAGCATCATGAGCCAGGGGAATCGCATCGCACCGTTAACCCGTCACTCTACGATTCACGCATTGACGCCATCGATTATGCAATGCTGCATGACGATGGCGGTAAAACTCGCCACTACGACGAGGCGGATATTATCCTGGTCGGCGTTTCCCGTTCAGGTAAAACTCCGAGCTGTCTCTATCTTGCACTCCAGTTCGGCATTAAAGCAGCTAACTACCCGATTACCGAGGAGGACATGGAATTCGATCAGTTACCCGAACCCCTGCGTGAGTTCGAACAACGCCTTTATGGATTGACCACCGATCTTAATCGGCTGGTTAACATCCGCCAGGAAAGACGTCCCAACAGCCGTTACTCGTCAACGGAACAATGCCGCTACGAATTGCGCGCGGTGGAACAGATGTACCTGCGTCATAATATCAAGTACATCAATACGTCGAAGATGTCGGTAGAGGAAATATCAACCCGTATCATCCGCGACAACGGGCTGCATCGAATAGAACCGCCTTAAGTCGTTTATTGCACCAGGGGTCTGGTGCAATATGCAGGTTAACCCATGTGTTTGATCACCGCCGCACCGAAGTCGGAAGTACTGAGTTCAGTCGCATCGGTTTCATTACGAGCCAGGTCATAGGTTACCTGTTTGGCACCGATCGCACCTTCCATGCCGGCGATTACCCGGTCGGCTGCCTCTGACCAGCCCATGTAACGCAGCATCATTTCTGCCGAGAGTATAATCGACCCGGGGTTCACCTTGTTCATACCTGCATACTTGGGCGCAGTGCCATGGGTAGCCTCAAACACACCGATGGTGTCGGCGATATTGGCGCCCGGTGCAATACCGATGCCGCCAACCTGGGCCGCCAGCGCATCTGAAATATAGTCGCCGTTCAGGTTCAGTGTCGCGACTACTTCGTACTCGGTAGGGCGGGTCACGATTTGTTGCAGAAAGTTGTCCGCGATAACGTCTTTGACGGTAATCGTATTGCCGGTTTTTGGATTGGTGAACTCACACCAGGGTCCCGCACCAATTTCCCTGGCGTCATACAACTCGGCTGCAAGCTCATAGCCCCAGTTTCTGAAAGCACCCTCGGTAAATTTCATGATATTGCCCTTGTGCACCAGGGCTACAGAGCTACGATCGTTGTCAATTGCGTATTGAAACGCTTTGCGTACCAGGCGACGGGTACCTTCGGAAGATACCGGCTTGACCCCGATACCCGAAGTTTCGGGAAAACGGATGCTGGTGACATTCATTTCCTCGGTCAAAAACTTGATCACTTTTTGCGCTTCCACACTACCGGATTCCCACTCGATACCGGCATATATATCTTCGGTATTTTCGCGAAAGATAGTCATATCTGTGTCTTCCGGTCGCTTCAAGGGAGTTTGAATGCCGCTAAAATAACGCACCGGCCTGACGCAGGCGTATAAATCGAGGCGCTGACGAATGGACACGTTGAGCGAGCGAATACCGCCACCGATAGGGGTAGTCAATGGACCTTTGATAGAGACGATATAGTCCTGCATCGCAGCCAGGGATTCATCCGGTAACCATTCGTCTTCGCCATAAATCGTGGTTGCCTTTTCACCGGCAAAAATTTCCATCCAGGCGATTTTTTTACTGCCCTGGTAAGCCTTTTCCACGGCGGCGTCGACAACCTCTATCATAACCGGGGAAATATCCGCGCCGATGCCGTCACCTTCTATGTAGGGTATGACCGGATTGTCTGGAACGTTTAAGCTGAGATCTTCATTTGCGGTGATCGCCTGACCTTCGGCGGGTATCTTGATGTGCTGATAACTCATTTTATCCCCTGGATCGCATGGTTTTCTTCGAGCGCGGAATTATACAACAGAAAAAATAGACGGGGATAGAAACAGGTGGGATCAATAGCCTCCCGACAAAAATATAGTGGCTGGTATTAAAGAAGTCAATAACTGAGGAACCCCGGCATTGCGATGAGCCTCTGCGACGCGGCAATCTACTGATAACGGATCCCTGGCCAGGGAGATTGCTTCGCTGCGCTCTTGATGAACTTAAACCT
>Ga0070722_10000202_pt1 | contig 17449 bp, 22 predicted proteins | sample tdAd001_FD_67276 | JGI IMG/M metagenome (GOLD analysis project Ga0070722, IMG submission 67276) | Marine sediment microbial communities from the Atlantic coast under amendment with organic carbon and nitrate - tdAd00.1 | ecosystem: Environmental > Aquatic > Marine > Coastal > Sediment | place...
AATTTCAACGATCTCGCCGGGCTGCATTTTTTCGTTAGGCTGAGGCAAATCCGGCACCCCGTCGGAAGCCGCAATCGAGACGCGAGAAAACACCAACAAGGTGGCCACCAGCAGGAAAACCGAGGTCGATCCGATAGAATTAAGCACGCCCATGGTTATTGCTCCTCATGATTTCATCAATACACATAATATCTATACGTACTAATTCAGCATTTGGATTCGGTGAGCTGCCTTACCCTGCTTGCAGGCCGTGCCGAGGCTTGCCTGGTCTGTATTCCGTTTCCCGAGAAAACCACCACAGACCAGCTTCTGCATGCCGACGTGGTTGTGCTTGCTCGCGAGAACTCGGAAAGACCGTTTTCGTATATCGCCAAAAAGATACTGAAAGGAGATCTCGACGATGCCGCTATCGATTTGTTCGTTAACAGTTCCACAGGTCAACGCCTGGCGCTCTATCCTGATCAATCCGTGGTGCTGCTGTGCATCACCCAGGCTTACCGCATCGCCGTGGTCAGCGCGGTGGCGCCAACCTTGACTGCGAAAACAAAGATCTCGAATATCGAGATCCATTTCCTCTATTGGCCCGTATACATTTTAGAACCATCGAAAATAATCAATTTTAAGTACCTTGCTAACCGGAAAATGCCTTGGAAACTTTATTACTAGTGGCTCATGGAAGTCGCAAAGAAATCGCTAATCAGGAGGTGCGTGACCTTGCCGCCAGAATTGAAAAACATAGCACTAGTGACTTCGAAGCGGTGGTTCCTGCATTTCTTGAGTTTGCCCAACCTGATATTGGTGCAGGCGTTGATTACTGTGTAAAGCTAGGCGCGAAGAAAATTACAGTAGTGCCGTATTTTCTGTCCGCGGGCGCCCACGTAAACCGCGATGTACCTGGTCAACTAGAAGTCGCTAACCGGCGATACCCCGAGATTGAGTTGCTTGTAACCCAGCATTTTGGGGCCGCAGATAGCATTGTGAAGTCAGTTATCGACTGCGCATCCCAGTCAACTGGATAGTGAGTTTCAATCCTGTGCCTGCACTGTCAAGGTGCCCAAAAAGCCGATTCAACATTCCCGGTAAAGAAAATTTAGAGCTTCCACATTTTGAGCCAGATTTATGAGTTGGGAATACTTAGAAAAAATTAAAATTGGCATTAGCAGTTGCCTGATGGGAGAGAAGGTTCGCTTTGACTCCGGCCACAAAAGAAATGCCTATATCAACGGGATCCTGTCCAATTTTTTCGAGTTTACAGCCTTTTGTCCCGAGGTAGAGATTGGCCTCAGCATTCCTAGAGAACCAATTCGACTCGTCACTCTTAATGACAAAGTGAGCTGTGTTGGAACCAGAAACCCTGAACTCGATGTAACTGAAAACTTGTACAGGTCTGCCGATGAGCAGCAGTTCTGGCATCGGCAACTATGCGGTTACATTCTCAAGAAGGGATCCCCCAGTTGTGGAATGGAACGGGTGAGGTTGTATAAAGGAGATATCCCCGATCGGATAGGGGTCGGATTATATGCCGAACGTTTGATGCAAAATTTCCCCGATTTACCCGTGGAAGAGGAAGGTCGTCTTGAGGATCCGGTTTTACGCGAGAATTTCATCCAGCGGGTTTACATATTCTCTCGCTGGCAAAAATTAATGGCACAGGCCGTTAGTATGAAAAGTTTAACCCTGTTTCATGCTCAGCATAAATACATATACATGAGTCACGACCAGTCAATGGCAAGACAACTGGGGGCGTGGGTGGCTGACAACCATAAAACCGACCTGGACACGCTAACCACGCAGTATCTCTCAAAAATGATGACCCTGTTGAAGCACCGTGCCACCCGAAAGAATCATGTCAATACTCTGCAGCACATCCAGGGATACCTGAAAAATCATCTGGACGCCGACGACAAGCAGGAGTTGACTACGAATATTAAGCAGTACCGGGAAGGGCTGTTACCTCTGATCGTGCCGATAACATTACTACGCCATCATTTCAGGCGCCATCCGAACAATTACATTAGCGATTCATATTACATGCAACCCCATCCGTCCGAACTTATGTTGTTAAACAGTCTATGAAAGTTGTCAACGTCAATGACCAGATGCAGCAACAATACAGTTACAGGCTGGTTGAAGAAGAAGGCAAAAATTTCCACCCCGATTTCAAGCCTGAACTCACTCCTGCCGAAATGTTGGAATTCGGGGTGTTTGGTGGGAAATATTTGACCGATTGCCGTTCCGAATTTCCGACTCGCTGGTTTACCAACGCTAAACTCAACTCTGACAAAAAAGATATCAGCCTGAATTACTATGCAGTAGACGCGTCCCAATCTCTGCGTGAATGGCAAGCGAAAGGCTGGATTGACCCGCAAGATCCACGAGGTTGGTTTCAATGGTATTGCCGCTATTTTCTGGGCAGGCGCACACCAGCGGAAGATGCTCGACAAGTAAAGCGCTGGAGAGCATTTTCCCGCCATGTCGGTGCAGTTACAAAATATTGCGACCGAGGTGACTGGAGTTGCCGAAAAAAACAACGGCAGGCACTTTTACACTGGGCCTATGATTCCACGCAGTTGTAAGCAAGCTGACTTCGGTATCAGGGCGTGATCTGGCAGATAGCCAAAGGTTCATTAAAGCCCTTGAACTGGGCCTCGCGTTCACGCTGTTCGTAGCGCAGCAGTATTTCGGCAACGGCAGGATCTTCGACAAATGACCGCGACATGGTGATATCGCCAGCGCTACCCTCCCCTTCGAGTCGAGCCGCAAGGTTAACCGTCTTGCCATAGTAATCCAGACGATCATTCAGATTTACTGAAATGCTACTTCCGGAGTTAATGCCAATTCTAATGGCGATCGGGTCTCTACTACTTTCGTTGTTAAATTGTTCAATCGATTTCTGCATTTCTATTGACGCCAGTAATGCGCCATCAGGTGTCAGGAAGGCGGCATGAATCCCATCACCACGCGTCTTTACAATGGTGCCATCGTGTTTGCGCACTGCCTCACCCAGTATCGCGTAGTGCTCACGCACCAGCTGGTAGGCCGCGGCATCCCCGACGTTTGAAAAAAGCCTCGCCGAATCGACCAGATCGGTAAATACAAAAGATATATTACGGATGGTTACTTCATCCCCGGGACGCAGCACCTGGTCTGAAAACAGATCACGGAAGGCCTGCATGGTGGTGACCCGTTCGGCGGTCAATACTTCATCAAGCCAGCTTCGATCTTCAATCACTATGGTGCGTTGAACCGGGCTGTTATTGTGCAACATGACTTGTCCTGCGGGAGAATTGCCACCCAGCTCCAGCTGATCCTCGAGCAGCTTTATCTCGGGCAGGACAGCCGATTGATGCGTAAAGACCAATTCATCACCTGCTTCCAGCGTACGGATACGATACTCCCCGGGCGAGAGGCTGGCAGGCAAGCAGCGTGATTGTCCCGGATCAAGCGTACACTGTCCCTTGATGTGCGGGGTAAAACCCGGCCCCGAGCGACAGTAGTAACCATACTCAACCGATCGAATCGACGGGCTGGGACTGAAACTGAGCTCCACATTACGCGCAAAATTAGCCTCGTAATCGATGTTACAGGCCTCGCAATGAACCTTGCTCGGCAATTCGCCGATGTTAACAGTTGTTGCTTTCGAGACACGACAGCGAGGGCACAATATATCCCAGCGTGATTCGAGCAATCCCTCGCGTACAGATTGTAAGAACAACTCGATTGCAAGCCGGGGTTCAACCTGCCAACGATTGGCAAGTGCCAGGGGGCGCATGGTCCAGAGATCCACCTCCTGCTTATCGGTAATAAAGTCGAGCAGCTTGTCTGTCAATCCATGTCCGTATTCAGTCTGATCGATAGCCTGCTTTACTTTTTTGACCCTTTCCTCTGCGGATGGAGACAGCTGGAAATCGGTAGTGAACAAATCAGGTTGATCAGCCCTGATCAACTGGTCGGCAATGTCTAGTAACTGCTGGACTTTACCCTCGAAAGCCCTGCTCAGTCGGCGTGCCAGGAAATACCCCAGGAGGTTTCTGGGGAGAAAGCAGATTTCAATACTGAGACCACTATGTGGATTTTTATCGACAACTTCGGCGCGAGTAGCCATGCTGACGAAAGGGCCATTGTTGAACAATCGCAGCTGCTCGAACCAGAGTCCCTCTATCCAGTTCGCCGGTGGCTCTTCCCAGGAAAGATTCATGCCGGCAATTGAAACTTCACCAAATACTTTAATCGTGCCGTCGGCCTGCAATTGCTCGGTGGACTGATACTTGGGGAACCCGGACGCCTCGCCCCAACGAGGTGTATCGGCAATGATCGACCAGAGCTTGTCTACCGAATGATTGAAGTCGAATTTAAAGGTCTTGCTGATCTCATTCATTCTTTTCTATAACGAGGGTGATCTGCCCTATGTTAAAACCCCATTTGGTCATGACGGATTCGTTGATCAGTACTCGATCCGATACCAGGTACATTCTGTCATCGATATGCAGATCCAGCGTCCCGTCATCGTAGGGAATTCGCAACACGTAATCCAGAAACAGGCTGTTACCGGCAATTTTGAGCGTGGAATTTCCAACTACATCATTTGCGCTGCCAACATAATTTCCAGCATCATCCTTGACCAGTTTCCAGATGCGTCTTTGTTCTTCGCCATCGTCAAATATGAAAACTTCATCGAGTGTTCCGACACCATCTACCCAGTAGGCGTTGATGCTGGCATTGAAATAACGGGTAACCTTACCACCACGATCTTTGACAATTCCGTGGGCACGAAGCGTGCCATTAAAAAACTCCTCCACAACCATAGTTGGTGAGTTGTCGGCATATTCACTAACGGGAACGCTGGAACAGGCCGAAAGCATGCCCAGGCTCAACAAAATTATCGATAAACCTGCCAGGATTCTCATGATGGTTTAGCGCTCAAAAGCAGACGATCGATGTTACAGGCAGTTCCGGCGATCGATTGGTAACGATACTTGATATCAACGATCAAGCCCTTTCCACTTTCATCGTTAATATTCGACAGGCCACGATAGCGGGTCAGCCTGGCCAGGTCCGAGTCATACCCGAGTTCGATCGGCGATGCCAGCATACGGAAAAACCAGTTTGATGGTTCCAGCGTAAAACATTGATCTGCCTCTGTTGCATAACTGCAAATTGAGGGTTTGACCCGCAGCGATACCAGGCTCCCGCGGGATGCGAGCGGGAATTGAAACTGTTGCGTCTTCCCCGAAACCAGTTTGTCCCAGTTACCTCGAATAAATCCGTCGAACCCCGCATCAATCACGACTGGTTTGCTGGCAATGTCAGTCACCGGGTAGGTATTTCTACTCTCCTGGTTGTCGTGATCTGTCACTGACATGGATACGGCTTGCTGATCGAAACTGACCTTAATTTTTTCTTTCGACTGTATATTGTGTTGAACAAAGGAAGGGGTCATATGCCCTGATTGATAGTCGAGCGCTTTATGGGCAATCAGGGTTCCGTCGCCGAGCTGATAAAAAACTTCACTGGCAAGTTCGTCTTGATCCCCGCAATGGGTTTCACGATAGACAAGATCGTTGCTCTTCATTCCAAACGCGTCGCCGACAACATGCTTTATGGATTGATTCGCAGCTGCGCCCGACATGGCAGGAAGCGTAACCAGAGCAAGCAGGCCGAACAGGTATTTTTGCATCACGCTCATTGCTGGTACCTTCGAGTGAGATAGATCCCGGCCGGAAACAGGGTCGCCCACCCAAGCGCCATGACCACCAGGGAGGTTAGAACGGGAGTGCCAAAATAGGCATCGCTTAGTTCGCTACCAAACCAGTAACTGGCCGGTCCCATCACGGCAGCAAAGATTGCCGCGATCCATAAGTACCGACTTAACCAGGACAACGCATGCATGAAGGTTGTCGCGAACAGGGCCCACAGGCAAATCAGCCAGATGGGAATACCGAGGAAACCGGAATCCGCGTAATAGACCATCCCACTAAACGTCATCAGAATATCCCACAGACTGCCAACCACCACCACGATAACAATAAGTTGCCATTCGGAATTCTTTTCGAGCACGTAGCGGTGATGAACGAGCAGCGCGATAGAAGTGAAAGCCATTGCATACAAATCACCACCGACAACGCAAACTATCCAGCCGAGCTGAAAAATAACGAGGTTCAGTATTGTCTTTCCCATTTTCGGGCTAAGCCCAACCCGTCTACTGAACACTATTTTGCCGCCACTCTGGCCTGGCAAGGAGAATTTGAGACGTGCCAATGACACGCTCTTCAAATGCGCCCTGGCAATAGCAAAAATAGTAATCCCACATACGAATAAAAACGTCATCGAAGCCCAGTGCCTTAACCTCATCTAGCCTGGACAGGAAACGCTGACGCCAGACTGCGAGAGTTTTCGCATAGTCCTCACCTATTTCTTCCATACCGATCATTTGCATATCAGTATGCTTCCTGATGGATGACATCACGACTTCATGCCCCGGCAACGAACCACCGGGGAATATGTATCTCTGGATAAAATCGACAGAATTACGGGCGTAAAGATAGCGTTGATCCGGAACGGTGATGGCCTGTATCAACATGAGTCCATCGGGCTTCAATAACGAGGCACATCCACTGAAATACTGCTTGTAGAACTCGTGTCCAACCGCTTCGACCATTTCGATTGATACCAGCTTGTCGTAGCTTCCCTCGAGATCACGGTAATCTTCAAAAATAACGGTAATCCGATCTTCAAGCCCGGCCTCTACAACGCGGTTGCAGGCAACCTCGTACTGTTCCCTGGAAATTGTGGTCGTGGTCACCCGGCAGCCATAATTTTTTGCCGCATGTATAGCCATGCCACCCCAACCGGTACCAATTTCGAGCAAATGATCAGACGCCTGCAAATCCAGTTTCCGGCAAATGACATCGAGCTTGTAGACCGCGGCCTCGTTTAGTCCCGACTCTGCTCGCGGGAACATCGCAGACGAGTACATCATTTCCGGATCGAGAAACAACTCGAAAAATTCGTTACTCAAATCGTAGTGGGCAGAAATATTCTGCCTGGCCCTGTTGGCCGTATTTCGATTGAGCCAGTGGTAAACCTTGTCAAAAAGCCGATGAGTGATTGGCTTCGAATCATCGAGCGTATTTAAGAAATCAATATTGACCGACATTAATCTAACCAGGTCCACGAGGTTAGGAGAAGACCACTTGCCGAGCATGAAAGCTTCTGCAGCACCGATCGAGCCACCAAACGCAATGTCCCGATATGCACTGGGGTCGTGAATAACGATTTTGGCGCTGATGTCGGCAGATAATTTCTTATTGCCGAAACTTTTCGATTCGGAACCATCTTCGATTACAAGAATTCCTCGGGGAATTTTGCTCAAGCGCCTTTCCAGCTGGTTCTGGGCAAAGTTTTCCAGAAATCCTGGCCGGTGATTAATAGCGATATTCGATTGATTTATTGATGTCATAATCTGGTTCTTTAGCTTTTGGTTATCGATTGTTGCTCGCCACTCGAATCGAGATACTTCGGGTGGCTATGGAACGGGTTTTTTTTCGCCCCCAGCTTAAGTGCCTGCCAATAAATCGATGTCAGCACCTTTGCAGTCATCCATGGATGCTCTACGAGAATACCAGCGAGGGCTCCCGCATCAATCTCACGTCGCTTAAGCGCCATGGTCGCATCCACATGCCTTTTACCCTGATGCTGCGTTTCGAGGTTCAGACTCAATATCTTCGATGGATTGTTACTGCTCCAACGGTAAGTCATATCCATCGGATTGAAAGGCGATACATGCATCTCCTTAAGGAAATTTATACGCTGTATGCTCTTATCCGGATCACATTTCAGCACGTAACTTTGCCGCTCTTTCCACGGCGTATTGGTGACTTCGGTGACAATTGACCTGAGATTCTCATTTTCATCAAAGCAGTAATAACAGGTGATAGGATTCATGTTGAAGCCGAAATACCTCAGATTCGCCAGCATCCGGATCGGCCCTGAGTGCGCTTCACCCGTTTCCTGGAGAATTCGCTCCCTCACCGCCGCATCGAGCGAAATATTCGGATCGCCGAGGAAGTCGCTGCGCTCGAACCTGGCGGGTCGCCACGGCTTGTCAGACCACCAGGGTGACAGCTTCAATACAGTCTCGAGCTCTGCCAGGTCGAGATACATCATAAATACCTGGTAAACGAACTTGTGCTCATGCGGGTAGAATCGCCGATGCCTCAAGCTGCCCTTGTAAATGGCACTATGCACAGGCGACCTCCACCGCATGCATCAGGTTATCCGAAGGGAATGGCCTTGCCGATAACCGATTAATTGCAGTTGCTACCTGGCGCCCACTGACCACGCCATCCTCATGAAATCCATTACCCAGGTAGGCGCCGGCAAACCAGGTATTGTTGGTACCGTTGAGTTGCTCGATACGACTGGTTGCCTGCACCGAATCAAGTGAGAACACAGGATGGCTGTAGTTGAAGCGGTCAATTATTTTTGCAGGGGAAATTGATTCGGTTGCATTCAAGGTAACGCAAAATGTCGAATCGGATTTTATCCCCTGCAGGATGTTCATGTTGTAGGTCAATATCGCACGTTCCTGAAATCTTTCTCGTAGCAGGTAATTCCAGCTTGACCAGGCAACCCGGCGACGCGGCAACAGGTTTTCATCAGTATGTAATATCACTTCGTTTTGCTGATACGGTATTGATTTCAGGGCATCGCGCTCCGCAAGAGATGCATCGCCCAGCAGAGACAGGGCCTGGTCGCTGTGGCAGGCCAACACAACATGGTCATAGGCCAGAATCTGCCCATCGGACATTATCAGTTCCACTGTGTCGCCCAGGCGACGGATGCGGCTGATGTTTGCGTTAATCTGAATCGACTCGCTGAATGCTGCAGTCAGCGGATCCAGATAACTTCTCGAGCCGCCCTTGATCACTCTCCACTGCGGACGGTTGTTTACGCTGAGAAGGCCATGGTTTTTGAAAAACTGCACAAAGAAACACAACGGGAAATCTATCATTCGCTCGGTTGACGCCGACCAGATTGCACAACCCATCGGCAATATGTACTGGTATATGAATGCTTCGCCATACTGGTTCGCGCGCAGGTATTCGCCCAATGTAGTCGCTTGAGAGATATCACCGCTATCGAGGTCACGAATGGCCTCGCGATTGAATTTCAAAATATCCCTTATCATTCTGTGAAAGGATGGTCGCAGCAGGTTACGGCGTTGAGCAAACATTGCGTTCAGGTTATTGCCACCGTATTCGATGCCGGTACTTTCGCAGCGCACGCTGAAACTCATCTCTGTGGGCTGGGAGTCGACACCCAACTCATCCATCAATTCGATAAAGTTGGGATAAGTCCAGTCGTTAAAAACAATAAACCCGGTATCGATCGCATAGTCTCGCCCCTGGTGCCTGACATCGACGGTAGCGGTATGACCACCGATTTTATCGGCCACCTCAAACACGCTTACCTGGTGATTCCGCTTTAAGTAATAAGCTGCGGTCAGGCCGGAAATTCCTGCGCCTATAACGGCGATTTTCATTTTTTAATATCCTGGCTGGTTTGTGATTTTGGGCTTGCCTTACTGAGATCGCGTGAAACCATTTTCTGCCAGATCCCGGGCATCAATCTGGAAAACAGCAGCAGTGCCCGCAGCCTTTTAGGGAAGCTGTAGTTTCGCGGTCTGGATGAAATCTGCTTGATGATTCGCTGCGCGGCATCGTCGACATCCATTAAAAATGGCATATCGAAATCATTTTTTCGGGTTAATGGCGTATCGACGAATCCGGGATTAACCACGCTAACGTCGATATTTTCAGAAGCCAGGTCGATACGCAGGCTATCGAAGAAATACTGTAAAGCTGCCTTGGATGCCCCGTAGGCTTCGGCTTTAGCGAACGGGGCATTCGTCACTTGAGAGGCAACCACGACAATATGCGGTCGCGCAACAGTACTTTTTCGTAACAGGGGCAGTGCAATCTGCAGGCAGTTTATGGTGCCAAAAAAATTGACTTCCATTACCCGCCGGATCGCAGACCAGTCAGGGTTGGGGAACTCCAGGTATTCGCAGTGCCCAGCATTCAATATAACCTGATCCAGACAGGTGAAATTGGCTGATACTTTCGTCAGCGCTGCCTCCACACTTTTTTCATCGGTAATATCACAGGGCAGAGCAACAATGGACTCACTGAGCTTCTCCAGTGAGGACAGGGACTCTTCGTTGCGAGCACTGGCTATCACGGTGTGCCCTTGTGCAGCGAGCCTCACAACCATGCTTCGCCCCAGACCGCTGCTCGCACCGGTTACCCAGATTACCTTGCCAGCATTACTCCTGGCTGTTTCTGTATGCGTCATTGGACTAGCTCGCGAGACGTAATCTAAGCCAGCGAGTCACGTTGCCCAGCACTGGCAATCGCTCGTACAACATCGCTCCCATATCGTAGAAATCCTCATGGAAGTGGATCTTGTCGCTCCAAATGAGGTTGCTGACGCCGCGCACATCGATTGTATCTTTGCCGAGCCTGGGATGCCTGAAATGCATGATCCATTTAAGGTAGGCAGAATTGTCCGAAACCACCTGGTCCAGGTACTCAAAACGGCACTCATCCAGATCCGCACACATTGCGGTGAAATAATCCTCGAGCACTACCAGCCCCCGAAGTTCGTGCACCGGGTCTTTGAAAACAATATCATCGGCATAGAGTTCGCCAAGCAGACTCCAGTCTGCTTGCTGTAAATCCTTAAAGTGGTCTTTGAATTCTTCCAACAAGTGATTATTCATGGTCATTTCAGGTCGTGTGTGGGGCTTGATTAAAGGTTGTATACGAACTAATTCCAAAGTTGGATCAATCCTGTGATCCATTAGCAATCCCAGAGCGTATAATGCTCATCCAACTAGTGTTATCCACTAATATGATCCTGCCAATGGCACAAAAAACATCATCGCCAGAGCGAATCGAACACCTTAAGGACTGCCTGTCGAAGGTTGCAAACCAACGCGACAAGGCCGCCTTCTCCATACTATTCGATCACTACGCCCCGTTGCTGCGCTCCTACAGTCTTGCACGAGAGCCCGGCGCCGAGCTGATCGCCGACGAACTGGCGCAGGAAGTTATGATTCGAGTCTGGTTAAAAGCCGACCGTTATAATTCGCAGCTTGCCAACATCAACACCTGGATTTTCACACTCGCCAGAAATTGCCGAATCGACTATTTCCGACGAAATGGCCGTTTCGTGAGCAATATAGATCCAACCGAAATATTCAATGATATGGAAGATGAGGGTCCCAGCCCGTTCCAGTTGACTCATCAAGCCCGGCTGGAAGAAAACATTAGATCAGGTCTTGAAAAGTTGCCAAGAGAACAATCCGAAATTCTGACCAAGGTTTACCTGGAGGGGAAAAGCCACCAACAAACCAGTGACGAGTTAAAGCTTCCTTTGGGTACAGTCAAATCCCGGGTGCGGTTGGCAGTTAACAAACTCAAAGTTCTGGTCGAGAGGTAACAATGGATACTGTCACAAATCATCCCGCAGGCGAACTCCTGGTGTCTTATTCGGCAGCCAGCCTGCCGCTGAGCCAGGCCCTGTGTATTTCGACTCATCTCGAGAATTGTGATGAATGCATTCAAAAACTTCGGCGCCTTAACCAGGTGGGCAGCGAACTGATGCACCAGCTAAAGCCTTCACCACCGTCATCCGGGTTAAAAGCTCAATTGCTCGACCGGCTCGATAGCATTACCGACAATGGCGAAGCGGAACGACACAGCCCTGGAAGTCCATCAGTACCAGGTTGCCTGCACCAGTTCATCAAGACCGGGTACGAGGATGTATCCTGGAAACGAATTTCACGGGATATTCAAAGCTACGAGCTTTGCCGCGATCAGAATAATGCCAAGGTTGAATTGCTGCGTATCAGGCCGGGTGGCACCTCGAGCACTCATACCCACATGGGAGATGAATACACCGTTATCCTTGAGGGCAGTTTTTCTGACGAGGAGGGTCTGTATCACAAAGGTGATTTCCTGTTGAGGGACGCGAGACATAAACACACCCCTGTCGCTACACGGGATAAATACTGCATCTGTCTGGCCGTTACCGAAGCCCCGATTCAGCTAACCGGCTTCTTCGGTCGATTACTCAATCCATTGATTCGTCGCAGCTACGCCTGACATCGAAGCAAGGGCCTTGTTTGGAAATCAAACCTGCCGCTGTTAGAAATAGTGCCCTTATCCTGGAATATGAAAAGCTTGTTAACTCGTGAGTAAGTATCCGGCCCAGATTATCATCGTTGGTGGCAGCGGTGCCATTGGGCAGGCAATGGTTAGCCAGCTACTGACGCGTTTCCCACTGACCAGGGTGCACGCAACCTATCATCTTTCTGCGACCCCGCAAGAACGTGAGCGCCTGCAGTGGCATCAATTGGATATTCGAGATCCAGAACAGATTATGTCGTTTTCGAAGGGCTTCGATCATGTTGACTGGATCATCAATTGTGCCGGCTACCTGCATGGGGAACGCGGCGGTCCTGAAAAAAGCATAAAATCAATTGATGCAAATTTCCTCATCGAGAACATCAAGATAAATACGTTGCCTACGCTGCATTTGGCGAAGTACTTCTCGGCGGCATTGAAGAAAAGCCAAATGCCAAGATTGGCTACCGTCTCCGCTCGCGTCGGCAGTATCGAGGACAATCGGCTAGGCGGTTGGTACAGCTACCGAATTTCCAAGGCTGCGCTCAACATGGCACTGAAGACGCTCAGTATCGAATGGAAACACAGTCACCCTCAAGGTTGTGTGGCCGCGCTTCACCCCGGCACCAACGACAGCCCTCTTTCCAAGCCGTTTCAGAACAATGTCGCCCCAGAGCATCTGTTCGATCCGGCCTATACCGCGTCTTGTTTCGTCAAATTATTAACCCGACTTGATCCAGCCAATTCCGGAAAATTCTGGGCCTGGGATGGGACCACCATTCCCTGGTAAGTCAGATTCAGGAGTTAAAATGAAACTATTTCTGGCACTTTTTACCCTCGGTAGCGCACTGTTCAGTTGCACGGTTGCGGCCACCTGCTCACCGTTACTGAATTTCGAAACTACTAAACTCCGTTCAACCTCAAGCGTGAATTTTTGTGATCGTTACCAAGACAAGGTCCTGCTGGTCGTCAATACCGCCAGTCACTGTGGCTTCACGCCACAATTCGAGGGCCTTGAGTCACTGTATAGTAAATATCAAGATCAGGGCCTTGAAATCGTTGGCTTTCCTTCCAACGACTTTTTTCAGGAAGCGAACGACGAGGCGAAAACGGCAGAGGTTTGTTACATCAACTACGGCGTTACCTTCACCATGGTGACCCCGAGCGCGGTTAGAGGCAGGGATGCCAATCCATTTTTCGAGCAACTAGCCAGAAAAACCGGGGCCTCACCCAACTGGAATTTCAACAAGTACCTGATTGATCGGGACGGCAAAACCGTAAGGCACTACGGCTCCGCGGTAAGACCGTTGGCGAGCAAACTTGAGCAGGACATTGTGCAGTCCCTGCAGAAGTAGAGCAGAGAATGTCAGCACGCAGCATTATCCAGGCGCTGGGTTACGCCGGCCTGATTCCATTCATGATTCCCGCTGTCCTGGTGATAACCGGCAGCGACCACACTGATCTGACCATCGTGATCGCTGAGGCTTATGCATTCGGAATCATCTGCTTTCTGACCGGGAGTTGGTGGGGAATGGCATCCAGGGCAGATAGGCGAAGCGTGATTCTTCTCAGCAATATTTACTTTATTACGGCGTTTCTGCTCCTGTTTCTCACACCCGAGTGGTGGTCGTTTGCAGCGTCAATCCTGCTAATTGGCATTTTCGCGCTTGAACAAATTGACAGATTATTCCCCTCACTACCACACTACTATCGAAAAATGCGTTCAATCCTGACCCTCATTTCTGGTAGCTCGATGCTCATCATCCACTTTGCAGGTTGAACGGATTTTGACTCGAATGTGATCCCTTTCGTTGTTTCTTGCGTAATTTACCTGTTGTTCAGAGAATTTAAAGAAGCATGAGACCAGCCACAAACATTCACACCAGGAATAATAGCCTGCAAATCAGCGAAGCCAGCATCAATATCTGCAATCTTCGCTTGCGCACCTTTATTGGCTTCAATCCCGACGAAAAATCCAAGCAACAGGATGTCGTTGTAAACGCCGAGATTCGCTATCGTGCTGACCCGGCATTCCAGAGCGACGACGAGGACGATGCCCTGAATTACAAGATCATTACCAAGCGTATGATTAATCACATCGAACATGGTCGTTTTCATCTACTCGAAAAGCTGACCGCCGACCTGCTAAGCATTGCCACCGAACCAGAGCGTGTGAGTTTCGCCGAGATCAAGGTCGACAAGCCCCATGCATTGCGCTTTGCCGATTCAGTGTCGGTTACCTTGAGTGCCTCACGTGGCTAGTTCACCCTCATCACCCGAACCCTCGTCTCCCGTGATTATTACCGGCGGCGCCCAGAGACTCGGCCTCGCAACCGCCTGTGCACTGCAGCAACAGGGCTATCGGGTTGTGATCACTTATCGACGACATCGTCCTGTGCTTGACGAGCTGCAGGCGAGTGGCATCGACACCATCCATGCCGATTATGGTGAAGAGCAAGGTGCATTGAACCTCGCTAAAGCATTACAAACACGATTCAAGTCGCTTCGAGCAATCATACACAATGCCTCCGAGTGGATTCCCGAAGGCAAACATCAAAGCGATGAATCCGTCATGCAATGCATGCTAAACACTCACGTAATGGCGCCTTACCTGATCAACCAGGAATGTGGTGATTTGTTAACTCGCCACGGAGAAAAACACGGCTGCGCAGATATTATTCATATGAGCGATTACGTGGCAAATACCGGAAGTAAAAAACACATTGCCTACGCAGCCAGCAAGGCGGCGTTGGATAATCTGACCCTTTCCTATGCGAGCAAGTTTGCACCCTGGGTGAAGGTAAACAGCATCGCACCCGCCCTGTTGATGTTTAACCCGGATGACAATGAACAATATCGGCAACAGGCCATGAGCAAATCACTGCTCGGCATCGTTCCCGGGGCACCCGAGGGAATTAACACCATTCAATACATACTCGAAAGCCGCTACCTGACTGGTAAAACCATTGCACTCGACGGCGGTCGTCACCTCGCCCGTGTAAGCTGAGCTGCATATCATTTCAAACCCATAATCAGTAACGAGACTAAAATATTGAAAACCAACCACGCCTGTTCCACACTGGAAATTACACCTGGTTACTCCGTAGAGGCAACCCAGGTACGCCATGCGCTGCTCGAGCGAGGCCTTGAAACCCCATTGATCAACGACAGACTAGACCGCGATACCAAATACCAGCGCATCAAACAGTCGTTTGCGGATATTGCCACAACACTCGGGCTCGATCTGAATGATGATAGCCTCTGCGAGACACCGCATCGCATAGCAAAAATGTACGTGGACGAGATATTCGCCGGACTCGACTATGCCAACTTTCCCAAAATCACCGTCATTGAGAATAAGATGGGTGTCGAGGAAATGATAAAGATCAGTGACATCAGTCTGACCAGCACTTGTGAGCACCATTTCATCACTATCGACGGTACCGCCCGGGTCGCTTACATTCCCAAAAATAAAATCATCGGGTTATCCAAGATCAATCGAATGGTTCGATTCTTCGCGCAGCGTCCACAGGTGCAGGAGCGTTTGACACGCCAGGTTTTGATTGCACTGCAGACCCTGTTGCAAACGGATGATGTCGCGATCAGCATCGATGCGACACACTATTGCGTCAAATCACGGGGTATTATGGATTCCAATTCCCATACTCAGACGACGGCACTCGGTGGCGTCTTCAGAGACAAGCATAAAACCCGGGCTGAGTTCCTGAGTTGATTGATGTCGAAACCCTCCACAATCGATACGGATGAACTTTCATACTATGATCGCCTGGCGAACGAGTGGTGGAATGAAAATGGGAAATTCTGGCCGCTACATCAATTAAACCGGGTACGCGAAGCCTATATCAAGCAACACATTTGCCACCACTTTGGCCGAGACATCAATGCAGATAAACCACTGGAAGGCCTGTCGACAGTAGACATTGGATGCGGTGGTGGCATTCTCTCGGAGTCAATCGCCAGACTTGGTGCAACAGTAACCGGGATCGATATCGGGTCGAAAAGCCTTCAGGTGGCAAGACAGCACAGCCTGAGCCAAGGCCTCAGCATCGAGTATCTCGAATGCACGGCGGAAGAACTGACCCAGCTTGAACAGCCCTTCGACATTGTTCTGAACATGGAAGTCGTCGAGCACGTGGTTGAGTTGCCGACCTTTATCGACAGTTGCGCACAGCTGTTGAAACCAGGGGGTATCACTTTCATCGCCACCATTAACCGTAACCCAGTGTCCTGGCTATTTGCTATTGTGGGAGCAGAGTACATTCTCCGCTGGTTACCACGCGGGACACATAAATGGTCAAAATTTGTAAAGCCATCAGAGCTTGCCGTGTTACTCGCCGACAACAGGATTTTCATAAAAGCCGAGACTGGGGTGAGCGTCAATCCGTTTAACAAACATTTCTCGCTGACCGACAACCTGCTGGTGAATTACATGCTCGCGGCAACGGCTTCACAGGATCCATAACAAAGCAGAAATCAGGGGACAGTATACCCATTTCAATCTAGCGGCCGGTTTTTGGGGAAACGAGATACTGCCTCCGCCAATACCGCAGGATTTGCGCATCTTCGCCCACTCGATTGCAATGGCCCGGATAGCCCTATTGTGAATTCACCCGCCCCGCGTAAACTGCCCTGTTTTACTCCCTGGCGGACCTCGCAATCAACACCACCCATCGCCCCATAGCCGGCATCCTTTACTGCATGTTCGCGCTGCTTGCGTTTGCGACGCAGGATTCGATCATCAAGCTGCTGTCCGAGCGCTATTCGGTGATCGAGATCCTGATGATTCGGCTCGCGATCGTGCTCGCGCTGTTGCTCTTGATAGCACTAGTCTGGCAGGGCCCGGGGATTCTGCGCACGCGGCGGCCACGGCTGATGTTTTTCCGCGGGGTGCTCGCGTTCTTTGCGTTTACCACCTATTACATCGCGTTAAACGCAATACCGCTGGCCGAGGCGGCGGTGGTGTACATGACCGCGCCGCTGTTCGTCACCCTGCTGTCCGCGCTGGTGCTGCGCGAGCGGGTCGGCCTGCATCGCTGGAGCGCGGTGGTGATCGGCTTCGGCGCCGTGGTGTTCATGCTCGACCCGGGGTCGTCGCTGTTTCGCATCGAGTCGGCGATGCCGCTGTTCAGCGCGCTGTGCTATGCGCTGATTCCCATCATCAATCGCCACATCGGTCTCTCCGAGCACGCGCTGACCATGGGCATCTATACCACCGCGTCTTATTTCGTACTGATGGC
>Ga0070722_10000203_pt1 | contig 17410 bp, 11 predicted proteins | sample tdAd001_FD_67276 | JGI IMG/M metagenome (GOLD analysis project Ga0070722, IMG submission 67276) | Marine sediment microbial communities from the Atlantic coast under amendment with organic carbon and nitrate - tdAd00.1 | ecosystem: Environmental > Aquatic > Marine > Coastal > Sediment | place...
ATGGTGCTTAATATCCACCGCGGTCTGCACGTTATAGCCCACGGTACTGCCGCCACCAGCCTTCATCATCGAGCGGGCATCAGGATCGGTCAGTGACACCTGGCTGTCCGGATGCGCTTCAACCTCGGCTTCGTGTGCCTTCAATTGCTCCATCTTCGCCTCCATCGAGGCAATCTTTTGCTTAAGCTCCTCCGCAGTGACTTCCCGGATCTCAGGCTCTTCCTGGTCCGCTACATCGAGCTTTGCCAGGTAGCGATCGATGTTCGCCTGCGTCTTTTGCAGCCTGCGCTTCACACTCTTGCGAGTGAAATTCTTGTCGCGGCTGTTAACCGCCTTGAACTTGCTGCCATCAATCGCCACCAGCGTGGCTGAGAACAACTCAAGCTCGCGGCACACGCCGACAAACTCCGTACACACGCGGCGAATGGCCTTTTTATTGTCTTTCCTGAAATCGGCAATCGTCTTGAAGCTCGGCATCAGTCGACCGGTCAGCCAGATCAGCTCGACATTGCGGTAGCACTCCCGCTCTAAACGACGGCTCGACTGTATACGGTTTAAATAACCATAGATATAGATCTTCAGCATCGTCGCCGGCAAATAACCCGGTCGACCCGTGTCACTGGGTTCGACTCGATCGAAACCAAGTTCCTTCAGCTTAAGCTTGCCGACAAACGCATCGACGATGCGGATCGAATTATCTTCTGCAATATAATCTTCAAGGCTTTCGGGGAATAAGGTGCTCTGGAATCGGTTCTCACCTTCAATGAAACGCTTCATTCGGTTTACCCCAGGGCTGAGACCTTCGTATTATACCTGCCATCGCGTTTTCACACACCCTCGGCCGATCCCGGAAGTCCCGACCATGGTTACAAGCGTCGGCTATCGAGAAATATCCAGCTCGATTAAGGGTATGTTCGGCCGCATACGCTTATTAGCTGATAGGCTCGTCACTGCACATCCGATATCCGAGTACTGAAAAGCCTTGACTGGAATAAAAGTGTCGTGCCCCTTCGTTATAACCCATGACGTCTAATTCGATTCTAGGAATTCCTCGGGACTTGGCAATTTCCCTGGCATCCGCTAATAAAGCTGATCCGACGCCGCTACGCTGATGCTTTGGATCCGCTGCTATTAATTCAAGGTAAGCGAATCTGCGCGGTGATTTTAACAAGGTTCCTCTCTGCTCATAGATTTCTACAAACGAAAAACCTACGATAGTTGACTGCCTTTCTGCCACCCTTATGTAAGAGGTCTTAGAGTCTAAGTATTGAAGTAAAAAAGATCTCGCGGTGTCCCTGTCGACAGGTGCGAATAGGTCTGGATTCGCCTCTACATGAAGGCCTTGGCCCCACACGATGTAGTCGGAGAGCTGATCAAGATCACCAGTATGCGCATTTCGAATCTGTATTTTCATCCAGGAAGATCGCCTGACAAACAAATTACAAGGTTATTAATCAACTATTGTAATATCGCGGATATTGTCAGCGTCCGCCAATGCCCTGTCGGTATTGCCTTCGATTAAAGCCTCGACGACGAGCTTGGCACCCGTCTCATATTCGGATTGCAGGTCTGCTCGACTCGTTACCTGTCGGGCAAGCATCTTGCCGCTGGCGTCCTTCAGTTTTTCGATTTCGACTTCGAGTTCGTCGATGCGGTCTTTTTTCTGGGCAATGTTCATATTTTCTCCGATTGGCTTCATGCCACCAAAGTAAATATTTCTCTGACTTGGCGATATCTGAAAAAACAGGGTGACCTCTTCTGTAATAAATTTATAATCGAGGTTCAACCACGGGGACCAGCTATGACGCCTGAATTAACCAAGCGAATCACCTTTCATCTCAAGTGGTACTTCGAAATCCGCCTAAACACCGACCATGAAATTGTCCGCAAGGCCGTGAAAAATGAGTTGCGTAAAATTATGTCAAACGAGGCAAGCCTCGAAGGAAATTCAGTAGATGAGTTTATTGATCGCTTCAGGATCCTTGAATCAGCAAGCGGAATGGAGGTTATAAACGAGAAGGAGGTCACCAACACTTTGGTCTTACGTCAGCAATCCTGATTGTTCAGCAGGTGTCGGTATTTCTGGTAAGTGCTCTCGCATGTACTCGGTGATTTAAAACAGCTTCTCCCCGCAAGGTAGTGCATCCCGCCCTCATCCTTGTGGCTGCCACCCCCCCCTTTCGGTAATGTTCTACTTCAAGGATTTGATTGATAGTGGAGCGTTTCAGGATCTCGGTCACCAAGGGTCGATATTCCTCTGGGATTGGCTCTCCATTGGCCATTAATATTTAACTTGAGTGTCCATTCCTAGCCGTTTGCGGCTGCCTGTCAGGCGCGATTCAGCGTCTATATTGGAGAAAGCAGTCCCTCAAATGGTGTCAACCAGTGGTAGCTACCGACCCTAAGGAGACGCTGGCTGGGCAGAAAAACGGGCGTGGTAACGTTGAAGGTAGTTTGATGGTAGGATTTGCATAAATCTAGAATCATCGGATGAAAGCCAACTGAAGGGGATGCATCATGCAAACAGTGGCGACCAGGGCTGCGTTGGCAGCGCTTCTGGTTACACTGATCCCTACTTCGATATCCAAATACAGATATCAAAATTCGAAAACATAACTGGGCACAAGGGGAGATCCAATGAAGCAAGCGACTTTACAATCCAATACCGGCGGAACTATTCAGGTCAACGAAGAAGAGCTCGGAACATTACAGCACGGGCTACGCGGGGAAATCTGTTTACCCGACGACCCCGGTTACGATGAAGCACGTAATCTCTGGAATGCGATGATCGATCGCAGACCCGGGATGGTGATTCGTTGTCAGGGCACAGTTGACGTTATCCAGGCAGTAAATTTCGCACGCGAACATCAGCTACTACTGTCGGTACGCAGCGGTGGCCACAATATTGCGGGCAAGGCCAGTTGCGACGGCGGGTTGATGATCGATCTCAGCCCGATGAAATCCGTCCGCGTCAACCCGTTTGATCAGACTGCCCGGGTGGAGCCTGCGGCGACCCTGGGTGATTTCGACAAGGAAGCTCAGGCGTTTGGCCTGGCCGCGCCACTTGGTATCAACTCTACCACCGGTGTTGCGGGCCTGACACTGGGCGGCGGTTTTGGCTGGATGAGCCGTAAGTATGGCTTGACCATCGACAACCTGCTCAGCGCCGATGTTGTTACTGCCGAAGGGCAGTTACTACATGCCAGCGAGCACGAAAACAGTGATTTGTTCTGGGCTATCCGGGGTGGCGGCGGCAATTTCGGTATCGTCACCAGTTTCGAATACCAGCTGCACGCGATCGGTAACGAAGTACTTTCGGGGCTTGTGGTCCACCCATTCGATCAAGCCTCTGAGCTGCTCGGAAAGTACCTTGACTATGTCGAGGATTTACCAGACGAGATGACCTGCTGGGTGGTATTGCGCAAAGCACCACCGCTGCCGTTTTTGCCGGAGCAATGGCACGGTAAGGAAGTTATGATATTTGCGGTTTGCTATGTAGGTGACATGCAGGAGGGTGAACGCGTGATGGCACCTATGCGTTCCTGGGGTGATCCGATTGCGGATGTGATTTCCCCACACCAGATTATCGACTGGCAGTCGGCATTCGATCCATTGCTTACCGAGGGTGCACGTAACTACTGGAAATCGCATGATTTCAATGAGTTAAGCAGAGTCGCGTTGGACACCGTGGTCGACTATGCGGGTCGACTACCGACCCCCGAATGTGAAATTTTTATCGCCCACATGGGTGGTGCGACCAATCGCATCGAAGCCGATGCTACCGCCTACCCTCATCGAGACACAGAGTTTGTTCTCAATGTTCATACGCGCTGGGGTGATCCTGCCGAGGATGAAATCTGTGTTGACTGGGCACGACAGTTTTTCAGCGCAACAGAATCCTATGCCAACGGTGGTGTATACGTGAATTTTATGAGTGATGATGAAGCTGAGCGTGTAGAAGCCGCTTATGGCTCAAACTATCATAGGTTATCAGCAATTAAATCGACGTATGACCCTGAGAACCTTTTCCGAATGAATCAAAACGTCCGACCGGGGTGATAACCCTCACTCCGACAGGCCAGCTTTGACCAGTCCATTGATGCACTGCTCCAAGTCCGCTGGCTTTCGGATGTAATAGAGCAACCGGCGCACTTCATCACAGTTTAGACCGGGTGAGTAATTGAGCAGTTCTTTGAGGGCAGCTTCCGCTTTTGGGCTTCCCTGATGACCGAGGGCAGACGTTCTAAAGATATGCGGCCAGATCATTGCGTTCGGTTGGCTGATCGCGTCCTCTGCTGAGTCTACAGCCATATCATAGTCGCGCATCAAGAGATATGCGGATGACCTGACAGCCAGAAAGGATGTCAAATGTGGGTCTTGTGGCGACAAGCGAATGGCCTTGTCGAAAAAGGGGATCGCATCTTCAGGTCTGCCAGCAAAGGCATGCACAAACCCAATCCCATGATAGACTTGTGCAAATCCGGGATTCAGTTCCACACAACGTTCAAACTCTTTGATTGCCTCTTCGTACTCCCTCTTCGCGGTGCGGATGCGGCCCAATGTAAAACGGGCCAGCACGTCCCTTGAATCAAGAGAAAGCGCACGACGTACGTTGGTTTCAGCATCATGCAGAGAATTTTCAAAATTCGAACTGTAACCATTCATAACATCGTAAAGTTGAAGATAGGCTCGTCCCGTGTACGCGGCCGAAAAATTAGGATCCGCATTGATCGCCTTGTCAAAAGCGATATAGGCGGCCGCAGTATCCTCTTGCGTAAAACGGTAAAGATGCCACATGCCGCGCTGATAAAGGTCCCAAGCCCCCAGATCCTCTGTAGCCCGCTTGCGGGCTTTGTCTCGCTCGGCATAACCCAACTCAGGCTCAATCCGGGCCGAGATAGTTTCGGCCATTTCATCCTGAAGATCGAAAATGTCTTCTAGTTGGCGATCATAGCGATCAGCCCACACATGATTGCCGGTAACAGTGTCTATCAGCTGTGCGCTAACACGGATCCGATCACCGGCTTTACGGACACTCCCTTCGAGGATGAACTGTGCGCCCAGTTTCTTGCCAAGCTCTGTTACATCGACAGCCTGGCCCTTGAAAACAAAGGTTGAGTTACGTGCAATGACGAAAAGGGATTTGAACCGACTGAGTTCCGTGATGATATCCTCTGTAATGCCGTCCGAAAAATACTCCTGTTCGGGATCTCCCGACATATTGTCGAATGGTAACACCGCTATGGATGGTTTTTCAGACAAAACTGGCGCTGATGTTTCCGACTGGGCCACGGTTTGTGACTCGGGTATCACGCCTCCGGCTTCAAGACTAACTGCATAGACCCTGACCGGCTCATCGAATCCTTTGACTTGTTGCTCGCCCAGATTTTCATATTCAAACGGGAGGCGCTTGGGTATCGTTTCGTATACGGTTCCCTGGACGCAGGTACCCCCTGGCTCAGCCAACTGTTCCAACCGCTGTGCCAGCACTATGCCTTCGCCTGTAACGGTATTATCAGCAATCACCACTTCGCCCATTGCGATACCAACTCGAAGCTCCGGGCGAATTTCATCAGATATTGCTTCGTTATGGATCGTGTTGGCGGATTGAAATTCCAGCGCGGCGGTGACGGCATCCGATGCCCTGGAGAATTCGGCGACAAGCGCATCGCCACGAATCTCTTGAGTGGTTCCATTATGTCGAGTGATCGTTTGAGAGAATCGTTGGAAGGCATCTTGTATGCGGTCGTGCGCAACCGTCTCATTAAGTTGGACTAGCGCAGTCGAACCGATTACATCAGCGTGCAGCAGTACAGCGAGCTTGCGGGTTGGTTCTTCAGTCACAAAAACCCCTATAGTTTTAGTTTTGCGGGCATTTGCGTCGATAGTATCTTGGGTGGTTAGGAGGGGCAAGTGAATGGAGGCAGCCGAGGGGGATACCGGTCTCCTATTTTATTACATGTATCTATAATTGGAGAAAAAGAAAATTAGCGTGGAATAGTATATTGAATGCGGGCGCTCGTTAAGGGGCCTTTTTCCCAAGTTGGTAATCCTTCCATAAGTGAAGGACAAGCTCTGAAGCGCTCGGTATGTCATGAATTTTGTCGCACCCCATACCTGCATATAGACACAAGTCGCGCATTTCACCTTCAATAAATGAAGCAGCTGGTGTGTCAGAGTCATATCTTTTTACTTCGTATCCGGAAGAGTCGTTTGCGACGATCTCCCCCTCTCCGGGACGCCTACCTGGAGGTGGGCAACCTGCATCTTCCCAAATTTTCAGTGTTCGATTTCTTATGACTCGGTGAGGTGCTTGCGACCACCCGCCGTCAAAACATACGGTGTAGACGGTATCTGAGCCGGATGATGCGAGAATAGACTCCTTGTATAGTTTGTGTGCCACGCTTTCCTGGGTTGCTACGAATCTAGTTCCGAGCATGACTCCTGTCGCTCCTTCATGTAGAGCCCATGCGATGTCTTCACCATCCGCAAGCCCACCCGCTGCAAAAACAGGCACTTCACCAACCGAAGCTACCACCCGTGGCAGTAGGTTCGCTAGAGAAGTTGTTGACTGAACATGACCACCTGCCTCGATTCCCTGACAAATTACAAAATCCGTGCCTTTGGTTATCGCCAATTTTGCTCCATCGACTGAGCCTACCTGGACACCGACGGCTACATTATTGCGATGTGCCCGTTCAATAAGCCCGGGTTCAAGACCCCACGAAAATGTAATAACAGGGACACCTGCTTCAATAACTGCATCAAACGAATGCGGCGTAAAGGCAAGCGCAAAGTTTACAAAAAACGGACTGCTCGTTTTATTCAAAATTTCTTCAACGAGTTCCGCTGTTTCGTCGGGAGTGTTCCAAGTTCCCTGAATCGACCCCATACCCCCGGCTTCGGACACGGTAGCAGCAAGATCAACAGTTGCCTCAACAGGTGCCTGAAGAATTGGAATTTCGAGCTTGCTTATATCCATCAATTGCCTCGTTCTCCAAAAGCAGCATTGTAAGGCTTTAGCTCTAATAGCATATTATTGATTTATCGCTGGGGGTCCGCTGTGTGCCGTACTCAGCCTCCCAGGTAGCGTTTTTCAGTGTCTCCTTTGAAGCAAACAGCTGCTCAAATTCCCAAAAACAATGACGAATTACGATCCAGCCTGGACAATGCAAGCTAAGGCCGAATACATTTATTTAAGCAAGCAGCGAATTTTCGCAATCAACGATAGCTGACTCGATTTTTGGTAGAAAAAGCAGCATCTTCAACGACGAGAATTGCTCGTGTAGATGCCGAAGATCGGAGGCAAACGTATTATCCCGGCGGCCTCGTCCAAAATCTGCCAGCAATCGACCCCGGGTAGCCAATAATTCGCATCTCGCCAGCGGCTCGGTTTCAACATTCTTCTCCAGGGTCCTAGCAAAACGCAACGCTTCATCCCACTCTTCAAACCTCAGAGAAGCCTCTATTGCGAATTCGTAAAATTCCAAGTAGTTGTGAAAAACACTGCCCTTTGAAAGCAATTTCTCGGCCATTTGCAGCATGGTATGTCGATCGGCATTGTTAGTTTCGAGAATAGCATTGACACCCAGAGCAGTCGGACCCCTGAATGTCATGCCGCCTTCCGTTTGCATTAACATTTCAACCGCCTCTCGCGACAAGGCAAGCGCCCTGGCATCGTTTCCCTCCAGAAAGTAATTGTAGGCCTGCAGATACATCACTTCAGCCTCAAACATCTTCGACCCCATAGTCTGGCACAACTCACGGGCCTCGTTCAAAGATACATGCGCCTTTTCTATGTCCCCCATCTCGCTCCACCAGATTCCTCCGGTTCGGGTGTGCATCAGCCCGCGCAGATCATGCGCCTTTGCCGTCAGATCGGATGCCCGTTCGTATGCTTGTTCCCTGACTTCAAGGTCATTCTCAAAATGAGATATGTAACCCAGCATCATCAGATTGGCACCAAGCATTCGACCGTAGCCCCTGGCTTCGGCAATTTCCAGGCACTGACTGAAATACTGTTTCGCTGAAACGAATCGACCGCTCAGGTACTCTGCATCGCCGAGGGAGCTGAGTGCCCGTGCTTCCAGTTCCAGATCATCCGCGCGCCGGGCGTATTCCAGCATCTTCTTGCTGGTTCGCTCACAACCAGCCTGATCGCTTCTGAAAAAACAATCGCTGGAACGAAGACGATAGATGCGCGCGAGTTCATGGAAGCGATCGTTTGTGACTGCTATCGGTTCTGCCCGGTCCAGAGTTGCAATCATTTCTTCACGCAAGTCGAGCGCGTCGAGTCCCTCTGATAATTCCACCAGTAGACGACAGCTTAAATCCTGGTCCAACGTTTGATCGCATAGTCTTCGATACAAATCTACAGAGTCGTTATTTCTGCCAAGAAGTCTCAACACCTCTCCGTGCAGAATCTCCAGTTCAACCCGGTCAGATTCACTGGCGTTATCAACACCGGTCAGAATCAACTGCGAGGCTCGCTCCAGCCTGAATATTTTCAATTGCTCCAGAGCCGCAGCATGATAGGCTTTTACGGCCTCCGTGGCGCCAGCTTTGTCCAGATGCTCTGCATAGAGTATTAGGTCGCTTTCCCGATACCAGTCTGCTGCGCGCAAATGCCAGTCCCGGCGTTGCTGTTTTAGTAGCGAGTTGTAAGCCGCTTCCTGGATTAATGCATGTGCAAACAGGTACTGTTCGCCTTCCTGTCGCAATAACTGATTAGCGAGGAGGTTTTCGCAATTGAATTCTGAATCCCCGACAAGATAGCGCATGGCATCGAAGTGAAACCTTTGGCCGAGCACTGATGCCGCCTTGAGGGCATTATTATCCGCCGGGGCGAGCTGGTCCATCCGCGCCTGTACCAGGCTCTTGATCGAATCGGGCACGAGATCATCGCCACCGGCCGTGATATTGAGTAATAACTGGTTCAGGAAAAGCGGATTTCCGGCTGCACGTTCAATACATTGTTGGGCAAGCTCGTCACTTTCATCGATGAAGCCGGCAACAAGTCGCAACGAATCTTCCTGCCGTAACGGCCGCAGGTCGATTGTCACAACGGCAGTCGAATCGATCTTCGAACGCCATCCGGAATCGACAGGATCATTCTCGACACGCGAAGTCATCAACATGGCGACTGGAAGTTCTGCTGAAACGGACCCCAGAGCTGCAAGGTAATCCAGTGACAAATCGTCTATCCAGTGCAGATCCTCGACCAGGATCAGTACGGGTTGTCGTTCAGCGTGATAACACAACATGTCCTGGAGTACCTTGCGCTTACCCGACTTTCGGGTCTCGGCGCCCATCGCATCATACAGCGTTCTGTATTCAAGCGGTTGTGTGAGGTCAAGCAGGTCGTTCAGAAAAACACGTTGCTCGGGCAGAACGGCATGCTTGCTAACCGCGTCTTCAAGAGCCTTCATGCGCAGTTGTTTGCCACTTCCCGGGCGGATTCCGAGCAGGCTTCGGGCAATGACCGGAATGACCTCCTGACCTTTCCCTGCACCAAAATCCAGTACGAAAGTCTTGTGGCACTGATAGCCGAGATCCTTCGCAAACATGGCAATCTCATCGATAAATCGTGACTTGCCAATTCCCGGATCTCCGCGCACCAGGACGACCTGACCCTGGCGCATTTCGCGACAAATTTCCAGTAATCCTCCAACCTGTGACAGCTCAGCCTGTCGTCCCACCATGGGTTGTCGAAGGGCCGAATCATCCGCTTCTGCGCTTGTCTTGAGCCCTGTCAGTTCGTATACGGCAACAGGTTCAGTAAATCCCTTAACCATAACCGGATCACGAGCCATGGCGTTGGCCTGATCGCGGGTGAGCGCGAGCGTTTTACCTGTGATCAGAATAGCGCCGGACTCTGCTGATTGTTCCATGCGTGCCGCAAGCGGAACGGTGGGTCCCGAGGCATCGTATTCAGGGTGTGAAGGATCATCTCCAACTTGCAGTACCACCACTTCACCCGAGTTGAGCCCTACGCGAATGCTCAGGCCTTTTTTGTGCTCGGCAACAAGTTCCTGACAATATTCGTAGATTGACTCCTGCATTTCCAGCGCGGCGCGACAAGCCTCAATCGCATGCCATTCACTGGCAACCGGCGCACCGAACATGGCCATCAAACCATCACCCATGAACCGGCAAACAGTGCCTTCATTGTTCTCCACAGCCTCACACATGAGTTGCGTTGCGCGATAAAGCAGCTCATGCGCTTCCTCGGCATCCATCTTTTCGGTAAGACCGGTCGAGCCCACGATATCGGCGAACAACATCGTTACCGGTTTGCGCTCACCCGGCGTACGAGACCATTTCGTCGTGTCTTCTTCGGATAACGAAATAATCTCGGCTTTTACTCTGGTACCAGAGGTGAAGGTTGATTGTTTTTCATTGATCTCGGAAGCGACCTTGAGAATTCGTAATCGGTGCCCCGCGATTGTTACACCGATATCCTTCAGGGTCTCCTGATCCAGCTCAGGCAATAGCTCCCAGTCGATAGCATTTTCCTCGAACGTTACTGAATACTGCTCAAGTCCGAGATTTTCCAACCAGGATGTGACTTTTTCTGACATCGAAAACTACTAATTTACACCTTTTGACAGTATATCCAGCTTGGAAACAAATGTCCGCAGTTGGCCGTAGATTACCTATGCTTTGGAGATAGCAGGCCCTTAACGCATGTTTCGCCCGCCATCAAACATAATGGTCTGTCCTGTTACGAATGATGTTGACCTGGACGCTAATAACTTTACGAATGCCGAAGTTTCCTCGATCGTTGTCATACGTTTCAACGGTGTACTTTCTATTGTCTGTGCTAACTGTTCTTTAGAATAAACCTCGTGAACCAAGGGTGATTCAACGAAACCAAGACCTAGTCCGTTAACGCGTATACTTGGCCCCAATTCCAATGCCATGCACTTGGTTAGCATGTTAAGCCCAGCTTTGGTCGAGCAGTAGTTTGCAGCATTAGGCCTCCCGTAGGTCGTTGTGGTCGCAGAGATATTGACAATAACACCACCATCCCCGGCAATCATTTTTCGGGCTACAGCTTGCGATACCAGGAAAGGCCCCTTGAGATTGACTTCGTATACGCGATCCCAATCTGCCTCTTTCATTTCCAGGAATGGCCCATCGACACTGAGACCCGCGTTATTGATAAGAATATCGATCGAACCGTATGCATCCATGGTTGCATCTACCATAACTTTAACTTGCTCGGAGTCAGAAATGTCGGCCTTACAGGCTATCGCCTTGCCACCCGAAGTTTCGATTTCACGCACGACATTTTCCGCTTCGGCGGCTGAATGAGCGTAGTTGACACAAACATTTGCACCCGCGGCCCCGAAACTTAGAGCGGTGTGGCGGCCAATGCCCCGACCAGCACCGGTGATCAGAACAGTTTTTCCAGTAAATTCAGGCATATATTTTCTCCGCCGCGATTAATTTTTTTTCGAAGATGATCCAGGAAAGTGCACTATCTCTCCGTAAATCTCAACTATAAACCAGGAGTCAGCAAGCGAGTATATCACCCGTGGCGAGTGTCTGGAGTTGGCCGAACTGAGAAGCCCAGGTGACGCTTTTCAGTGACTGCTTTGGAGAAAACAGCCGCTCAAACTCGATGAGTCAGCGGCGATAGCCGACCCGAAGCAGGCATTCGTTCAAACAGTCTGGATGTCTCAGGATGACCTTAAAGCGGGATTAATGCTGAGCGAACTAATCAGCATCAGGTATGAGCGCCAACCGGCTGATAAGCGCCTCACCACTCGAAAAATCCAGAATGCAAAGTGAAATACCGCTTTCGTTAATAAATTCACCCTCGCTACTATCATCTGGAACTTGCGCTGACCAACTCAATAGGCAATGACCCAGTTCACCACTTTGTTGGAACTCCAATACACTAAACTGTTTATTCTGTTCATTAGCTTTGAACCACTCTCTGTGCGAATCGGCAATAGCATCACGGCCTTTTACCGGCTGCCCAAAAGGTGAGAATAAAGCGCCATCAGGTGTAAAGGTAGCGGCACATCGTCCAGCATCTTGATCACTGTAGGCCGCGAGATATTTTTCTAGCATTGTTTGCAATTGACCCTGTGACATGATGCCTGCCTTCATAAAATAAGAAGTTCACCAAGCGTATCAGGTTATCTATTTTTCTTGCACAGCATTGCTCTAAAAATCTCTTCTTTTACTATCTATGATTTCAACTCAGTTATTGTCTGGAAAGTTTTGCTGACAGTTGAAGGTCACCTCAAATGCCTTAATGCCTGAAAAGATAAACCGGGCTGGTCCAGGCCTGAAAACCATCTTCGGTGGTGACCCGGATCCACAGTGGGTTGTCGCCCTGCGCTTTAATCGGAACATCGACTGATGCCGTAATCGGGCCCTTAACCAGAACGTCCGCCAGACGAAAGAGACGTATCTCAAGATCAAGGCCACCCGCCGGAATTACATAATCCTCGACGCCTATTTCGCTCAATTTGACACTGGTATCGGCGTGGCCGGTTTCCAGATGCACTACAGCATTTTCGCTTTCGTCCAGCCACACATCGAAGGCGCCGAAGTTACCGGCGGTTACCGATTCCCAGCTGAGGCTGTTTTCACTGTCACGGGTTAACACGCGATCCGGGTTCCAGGCATTGATTTCCTGCGTCTTGTGAATAATGCAGTGATCGAAGATTGCACGACCTTTCCAGATTGCGCGTGCACCGCGACCCTTGACCATGGCGCCACGCCAAAGTACTCGCAGGCGACCCGATTGGCTGGCATCGGTGGGATTGCGCAAGGTTGCAATGGTTTCCATCGCGTTGAGAACATCGATACGCTCGATCGGTGCGCGGCCCTGAACCGACAGATTTAGCCTGACCCGATCGTCTGTAGTCCGGGCTATATCACCCATTTTCAGTTTTTCCATGGCAGAGCCAGTCACCTCGTAAACTTGTGGGTCTTGATCGAAAACAGTGAATGGGCTTGCGGCAGTAACATCAAGATCAATGTGTATGCGATCGCCGGTTGTCGCATAGTGATGACGCTTGTGCAGACATTCGAATATCGAATCGCGATCGAGCCGGTCCATCAAAAAGCAGGTCAGCCCACCATAGGCGCCAAATTGCGAAGCCCCCGGATAGCTCGCACCGGGCCGTCCTTTATGCCCGTCGCTGTTGGCAACCACGCCAACGCGATAAGCCTGCTCGAAGCAGTTCGCCATCAACCATTCAAAGCTGCCCCAGGCGGAATGGATTTCCATCGCGGTTTCGAGTTTCGCGTCATGTGCATATGCGACATCGGCCGGTCGTCCTCCGATGTGGGCGTAAACGACACAGTCTTCGTCTTTCAGATCCTCAAACAGGTCTGTAGCAGTCGGCGAGTCGGTTTCGATGGCGTCTCGATGTTCGATCAACGCGTGTGACGAACGTCGAATCGTTCGACCTTCGTGGCGAAAATAGACATTACGGTCACCTCCGACGCCGGTATTACCCGACCATTCGTATCCGGGCAGTGTCAGAAAGCGATTGTCTTCGTGAAATTCGGCGGTCAGTTCATTGATGTGTTGCCAGAAGGCTTCATTGATCTGGAAATCATTGGCCTGGTGACTGGTGGCGTCGAGGAAAGCGAGGTCACGGGCAAACTGGAAATACTCGCGTGCGGTATTAATGCCGACCGACTCACCGCTTTGTCCGTGCATGTCGCCCCAGTAAGCCGCAAAAGGGCTATCGCGAATGATTAGCGGGTTGGATTCGGCGAGTAAATCACCGTTCATGTCGAAAACTTCGATCTGAACGATTCCTTCGCCTGAAAACGACAGACCTTCGATTACAAGGGCGCGTTGACCAGGCGTGAAACGGCAGATTTCGGGTAAGCCCGAAACCTGCTTCGACGATTGCAATTTAAGTTCGACCTCGACCTGATCCGATGGATTGCCGTAACTGTCTTCGGCCTTGAGACTCAGACGGAATTTTTCTGCGGGCCGGCGTAGGCTGGGCAGAACAGCTTTCCAGATTGCCGGTGCTGCCGGTACGATCCTGATGGTTGGGCTTTCAGGGATAGGTACATAGTGGCCAGTGGCACAAACATCGGCAAACACGCGCCAGGTAAACGCAGTTTCACACAGGGATTGCAGGCGCAGTCCGGGTGAACCAGCACGGGTGTCACCGTAGATAATGCTAATGCTGTCACCTTCGCTTAAGTAACCCTTGCTAACGGTTACCGTCAGTGCCTGGTACCAGGGGCGTTGGTGACCGTTGGAATCGAAGTGCAGAGTCAATGGCACACCGTTCGAACTGGTGGCAGTGACGTAGTTCAAACCCTGCGGATCATCCATCTGCAACGAGCCACCGTCGGCAGTGAAGCGAAAAACAATCCGAATCGAACCGGTATCATCGAGACCATAGCGACCGCAGCGATAAGTCAATTCAAAGCTATGCAGGCTGCGTACCTCGAAGGCGCCTTCGGGAGAAAGTGTCGCGCTGCCGTAGAGTACCGGGTCTTCGGCCGGCAAGGCATTGGTGAAAACTTCACCGCGTAATTCTTCGCTTGGTCCTTTCATTACTGTTTCCTGATTGTCTCGCCTCGGAACTGCTAAACCTGGAGGCCGTCTGGATGAAGATCCTTTTCCATGGATTGCCCCTTAAGATTTCAAATCAAGGAAGGCTATTACAAACCCTGCTTGGAAATTTGGCTATAAAATTTTAACTCGAATGACCGCTTCTGGCCGAAGGTCGTCTCTGAGTCGTATTGCGCCAGCGTCAGCTATCGGGAAAGCTGTCCCTTAAAATTGAAATATTAGAGGCGACCGGGGTTTGCCGGTGTTCTTATACGTCTAGCCCCAATTTGAGGTAGCCTTCGCGCCAATGTTCGGCGTCTTCGGGCTTCGTACACTGTCGCAAGTGAACCCGAATCGTAGCGGCGGTGTCGTAGCCATCTGGTAGTTCTCGTAGATAGTTGTCGTATGCGGCTTTTGCCTCCTCCGGTTGACCATTCTGCGCATAAGTGGCGGCAAGCTCTAAAAGCGTGTGCGTTGGCGGGTTACGCCAACCCCTGAAAACAGCTATCGCATCCTCATAACGCCGCGCCATGTAATAAAGATCGACAGCATTCTCCCGGTAGCCGTCAGACGAAATCGGATCGTGGCGTGCACGAATCCTGTCCCATCGCAATCCTTCTTCCTGGTCGCCTAGATAGTTCAGGACAAATACTGCGCAAGCCATGACCTCCCCGTCGTTGGGATTGAGTGAAATGGCGCGCTCCATATGCTGCCGGGCTAAATGGTGCTCGCACATCATCATGTAAGTCGCCGCGGCGATGGACTGAATGGATGGGTCAGACGGGCTGAGCTCCAGCGCTTTTTCAGCAAGCGGAAATGCAGACCGCGCTGCTTCTTCGACCGGAACCCCCTGGGTAAACGAGTACGCATGGAGGCGCGCGAGTTGAATATACGCGCGTGCGCACTGCGGATCGATTTCCACGGCTCTTTCAAAAAGGGGGATCACGTTGCGATCAGTAAAGTCCCGAAACATGAGCCATTCGCCGCGCAATAGACAATCGTATGCACTCAGACTCTCCGCAAGCCTGCGTCGGGCGCGGTCCATTGCAGCGACATTAAGCTGGCCCGGTACCGACGCAGCGATTTCCTGCACCACCTCGTCCTGGACGTCGAAGATGTTCTCAAGATCACGATCGTAACGTTCCGCCCACAGATGGTTGCCGCTTTCTGCTTCAACGAGCTGGGCAGTGATGCGCACCCGATTTCCCGCCCTTCTCACGCTGCCCTCGACGACGTAATGGATGCCGAGTTCGTGCCCTACGTCTTGAACCCGTGGCGACTGATCCTTGTAGTGGAACGAGGAGTTGCGCGCGATGACGAACAGTGAGCGGAAGCGGCTGAGCTCTGTAATAATGTCCTCGGTGATGCCGTCCGAGAAGTATTCCTGCTCGGGATCACCGCTCATGTTCGTGAACGGTAGCACCACGATCGAGGGTTTGTCGGGAACCTGAAGGCCTTCTGGTCCCGCAGATTGCGGGGTGGCGATTATCTCCGGTGCCGGTAATTCCTTGCCCGGTTGAAGCCTTGCGGCAAAGGCCCTCACAGGTTGGTCAAATCCCTTCAGCATCTGTTCGCCCAGGCTCTCAAACTCGAACGGCAATCTGGCTGGCACTGTCTCTGATACCGTTCCCTGCACTACTACGCCACCTGGGTCGGCTAACTGCTCAAGCCGCTGGGCCAATACAACTCCTGCTCCTGTAATCGTATTGTCAGCAATGATCACTTCACCCAGGCTAATACCTATCCGTAATTGCGGTTGAATATCGTCGTCAAGCTTGGAGTTAATCCCGTCGTTCAGTACCTGAAAGGCGAGAGCAGCAGGAACGGCATCTGATGCCCGTTCAAACTCTGCGACAAGTGCGTCACCGCGTAATTCGCGTGCTATACCGCCATAGGTTTTAATCGTTTCAGAGAAGTTATGGAAGGCGGCCTGAATGCGCTCATGAGCAAGCGTCTCGTTCTGTTGGACGAGCAATGTCGAGCCAACCACATCAGCATGGAGAATTACTGCCAGTTTTCGAGTTAGGTGATCCTTTTCCATCGACGGCCGAAGTAATATGAAGGCAAATATGACTATTACATACTGTGCACGGCAATTTGACCATTAATTATTATCTTGGGCGTCTGGAACTGGCCGAAAACGGTGTTTGTCAACGAAGTTGTCGCCTGGATGGTTCATGCTACGTTTCTTGCTTTATGATGCTTTGGATTTAATTCGACGATAGGCTCATGTTGCCAGTTTCTCGTCGTTGTTGACCATCGAGCGGGATGCAGTTTCATCATCTTGCGGTATAACACCTGCCGTTTTTTCAGCAGTTTAATATCCTCACCCGTGTGGCGTTGCTGTGGGGTAACGAATTTAATTCGACTGTGTCGGTGGTCGTGGTTATACCACTGGACGAATGCTTTAACCCACAGGCGCGTATCATCTAGATTCGCAAAACCTTCAGATGGCCAACGCGGGTGATACTTCACCGTTCTAAACAATGACTCCGAGTAGGGATTATCGTTACTGACCCGTGGCCGACTGTAGGAACTCACCACACCGAGTTCCTGTAACTTGGCCCTTAGCATGATGCTTTTCATTGGAGCACCATTGTCTGAGTGTAGAACCAATTTACTTTTCACACTTTTCTCAGCCCACACGCTGCGCTCTAATAACGTCGCCGCATGATCACCACTTTCGTTGTCGTGCACTTCCCAGCCCACAACTTTACGGCTATATATGTCCTCAATCATGTACAGGTAGTAGTGTTGGCCGATGACGCGACTGGGACAATAAGTGATATCCCAGCTCCAGACTTGATTGGGCCGGGTCGCGGTAAAATGACGGGCACTGTTGGACTTTGCCTTGATCTTTAT